>Ga0206908_1012_pt1 | contig 36251 bp, 26 predicted proteins | sample Alteio_BWOrgHeat_78_FD_152979 | JGI IMG/M metagenome (GOLD analysis project Ga0206908, IMG submission 152979) | Enriched cells from forest soil in Barre Woods Harvard Forest LTER site, Petersham, Massachusetts, United States -... | ecosystem: Environmental > Terrestrial > Soil > Temperate forest >... | reverse complement strand
GGCGGCAGCGGCGAGTCTCCCAGCGGGGCGAACATCTGCAATGCACAAGGAGGCAACGGCGGCGCGGGAGCCGCAGGTACTTCCGGCGCTTCGGCAGGTGGCGGAGCGGGCGGAAATGGCGGGTCTTCGATTTTGGTTGCCATCCAGGCGGGTGATTGGAGCGCCACCGCGAATTATTACCTGGGCGCCGGTGGTTCCGGCGCCGCAGGAGGCCCCACCCAAACCGCCGCTCCTAACTCAACATGCCAAGGACCCACGGGAGCGAGTGGCATCTCGGGAACTGCCGTGGCTGCCCAGCAATACAACTAAAAATCTTGTGGTGTCATTCGCAAAAACCCCATCCCCGCATATTCGGGATGATTCTTGAGTCTGTAGTTCGCCAAAATGCCAAAATGCCATCCGGGCCTGGGAATTGTTGACAGATCAGTGAAGAGGTGAAGCCTTACGCTGAGATGGTGTGGATGATAGAGCCCGCCCAATCTCGGTTGATCGTTAAATAGAAGCAGGTTAAATTCTCATTGAGCCTGCTCGGTCTAAAAGTCGACTGTAGTCAGATTTGTAGCAGTCCAAGCATCCCGAAACAATAAGGAACCACAGCTTTCAAAGTCATGGCCGCAACACATTCAATCAAAAACAGGTGCTCTAAGCAACGTCGTGGTCTCCTGAGAGACAGCGGCTCTTGATGCTGCCGAGCCGTGTGGCATCTATTTCCCGTGATGTTGTTTCCCGAAGTGTAACTGTCCCGTCGGCGACAATCCGGCATAATCGAGAAAAGGGGGAGCGGTGGGACGAATTATGACAGCGGGGGTGCCGAGTTTCCAGCCGGTGTGCGTGGGTGCTTGCACCCTTGCGCCCACTCCGAGCATGGCGCGGACTATGCGGTTCAAAGAATTGGGCGTTGCCAGGGGGAAACAGCCGGTCGGTACCACGGTGGATGTGAACTGTGGCAACTCTCTGTGCTACGCCACAAAGCATGTGGTGTTGCGCAGGTGGAAAACCTTTGGCGGGAAATGGCATCCATTGGCCGCAAAGGTTGCAGCGCTGCCAGTCGGCGGATGGTTCGACCTGCCAGATTACCCTAACGATGGAGCCTCAAAGAGCCGGCTTCGGGGCGGGGTATGCGCGTGTTCCGCTGGCCGGATGTTAAAGTTCTCGACACGGTCTCTGTCTACGGGCGGCATCCGCATTACTCGTACAGGAACCTGGGGTGGGCTACTTGCCGACCCTGACTGACCGACCTATTTCTAATCCTGAACGGATTCCGCTCGGCAAATAAGATGATCTTCGTTTTGGTCCTGCTTCTGAGCCCAGAATATAGGCCCGCAAGTTAATTGGAGAGCCCTCGGGCTTGCCCGGCGAGGCCACCGCCGATGTCGATCATGGGTGAATGATCTGGCTTCTTCCCGCGCGCCGAATTAACCGATTTGGCATACGCCCCTGTTCTACTAGACTTTCGGACTCAGCGTTTCTCGTTTGCCGGGGTCCTACCGGATGGCAGGAACACAGAGAAGACAGTCCAACTCCTTCCTGCGATCGCGCTGCTTTTCACGCGAATCCACCCATGGTGTCGCTGCACGATGTTCCTGCAGACCCAGAGCCCCAGACCCGTTCCGATGTCATTCTTGGTAGTGAAGAAAGGCTCGAAAAGCTTCGACCGTACAGATGGCGGAATACCTCGCCCGGAATCGGCGATGGTAATCAGCGTTCCGGGCGAATCCGGTTCATTCAATCTATTCGCATCGATTCGAATTCGAATTAGACCGCCGGAATCGACAGCATCGATACTGTTGCTCAAAAGGTTTGCAATCAGCTGACGGATTTCACCGGCCACAGCATAGATTTCCGGATCTTGTCGAATTTCCGGCCGAATCTCGACCTCCTTGTTCCGCGCTCGCCGACCGAGCACAGAGATGAGCGGATTTAACATCTCTCCGACTCGAACCGGACTTGGAGCGATCATTTCGCGGTAGAAGCCAAGCGTCTGCTTCGTTATATGGGAGATCCGGTCCAGTTCCTCTTCAACCGCACTCAAGTAATCCCGCACGTCACTGAGAGCTTCGCTGCCTTTTGCGAGATAGACCAGGTTTGTCACCGCTTCGAGAGGATTGTTGATCTCATGGGCAACTGTCGCAGCCATCCGGCCAACAGAGGCAAGCCTCTCAGTCGTTCGCAGTGCTTGCTCGGTCCTTTTTTGTTGAGTAATGTCGCGTGCGGTTTTCGCAGCTCCGATGACTTTGCCTGCTTCATCTCTTACTGGAGAAACCGTCAGTGATACATTGATTCTTTCACCGCTTTTGGTCAGACGAACTGTCTCAAAGTGCTCGACTCGTTCGCCTCGCCCTATAGTCTCCAAGATCCTCTTCTCGTCCTCTTGCAACTCGGGCGGAATAATGGCAAAAATGGGCTGTCCAATCATTTCCTTGGCCGAATAGCCAAACATCTTCGCCGCACCTTTATTCCAACTGGTAACAATTCCGTTAAGGTCCTTCCCGACAATTGCATCGTCCGACGATTCGACGATGGCGGCCAGCTGGCGCTGAGCTTGCTCTGCCACCTTGCGCGAAGTGATATCGATGTTGATGCCCGTCATCCGCGTGGGTTCACCGGATTCGTCCTTGAAGACCTGCCACCTTCCGAGAATCCAATGAAGACTACCGTCGGGCCAAGTGGTGCGCCATTCCGCTTGCACTGGGACACCCGTCTGGAAGGCCCTCTGTATTTGCTTGAGTACTGCAGCCCTGTCGTCGTCATACACCATCTGCTCCCAGGCTTCCTGAGTGCCGGCAAATTCTCCTCTCTGCAGACCGTAGATGGCTTCTAACTCCGGAGTCCATCTGTTCACCTTGGTTTGGATATTCCATTCAAACGTGCCAATGGTTGCCACTTGCTGTGCAAGGCGCAGGCGCTCCTCACTCTCTCGCAACGTTTCGGACGCGACGCGAAGTTTCTCCGCCGCCCCTTTCTGCTCGTGTATGTCAAGGCAGCCACCCACGTATCCCTCAAAGGTCCCGTCGGGCGCGTAACGTGGTACGCCATGATCGAGAATCCATCGATACTGTCCGTTTTGGTGGCGCAGTCGATACTCCATTTCAAAAGACTGGCGGGCATCGAAGCATTCCACGTAAATCTGCAGGCAGCGGTCGAAGTCATCGGGATGCACGTTCTCGGCCCAACCATTTCCCGATTCCTGTTCGAGAGTGCGTCCGACGAAGTCCAGCCACCCCTTGTTGAAGTAATAGCAAAGCTTGTCTGTCCCGGCCATCCAGACCATGATGGGCGCAGCTTCGGTGATCATTCGAAAACGCTGTTCGCTTTCACGCAAGGCCTGATCGGCGCGCCGCCTTTCCGTGACGTCGAGGGTCACCGCCAACTGCGCCCAAGACCCGTCGGCCGTTTGAAGTGGGGCGGCATGCGTTTCCATATGCCGCTGCCCGCCCCGCAATCCAACAATGTCAAATTCCAGTGATCCTCGTTCGCCCCCGCAGATACCCTCGTTGAATTCCCGGTATCGGTCACGATCGTCCGGCGCAACGAGATCGTAGACGCATTTGCCAATGACCGCCTCGCTGGAATCGGCCTCCACCATGTTCAATCCGACAGAGTTCATATGCAGCAAAGTGCCATCGGCAGCAACTAACTTGACACACTCCGGCGTGGTTTCAACGATGGCACGAAAGCGCTTTTCGCTTTGTTCTGCCTCGATCCTCTGCTTTTGAGCAGCCTCGAAGAGGCGAGCATTATCAATGGCAATAGCGGCCTGTTTCGATATGCCCTCGACAAGCCGTTCTGCCCGCTCCGTAAACACGCCCACCCGAGAATGACCATAGAAAAGTCCGCCAATGACTTCACCAGAGCGTGAGAGCACCGGCACAGCAAGATAGCTGCGCACGGGCAAGTGTCCCCGCGGTATGCCGTGATGGGGAGGATTCTTGCCATAGCGCAGATCCTGCCGAATGTCAGCGACCCGCACCGTTCGCTCGCCTCGAAACGTGGGCGCAAATACATCGGTGTTGCGGGGCATGGGGAAGTTCCTGAACGCCTCCTGAGACGCCTCGGACAAGGTGTAGAGGAGATATTTCTCGCCCGCGTCATCCGTGTCGTTATAGAAAAACGCCCCAAATTCGGCCTGACTCAATTCCCGGCCTGCATCGGTGACCGACTGTATGAGCTTCTTCAAATCCAATTCGGAGGCCAAGCTTGCACCCACGCGATGGAGGATGCGCTGTTCCTCTTCACTCTCGCGTAGCGCTTCCATCGCTTTCTTGCGCTCGGTGATGTCCTGGATCGTGAAAAGCGCGGTTTGTGCTGCATGACTTCCACGAATCAAACGACGCGCGTTCAGTAATAGCGTTCGGCGCTCCCCAACTACGAATTCATGATCGCACTCCAGTGACTCAGGAGGGTCATTCGCCGAGGAACTCCCGTCAAGCAGCTTCCGGAGCCGGGCCACATCCCAGTTCCCGTTTCCCAGCTGATAGAAGTGAAGTCCCTGCGACTTTTCCCTTGAGGTTCGGAATAGCGCGTAGAACGCTTGATTCGCTGACTGGATTCGAAGGTCCGCGTCCACAATTACCAGAGCATCAGCAATCGTGTTGATTACCGCTTTGGTGAATTCGCGTTCCTCAATCGCTCGTTCCAGACTTTCTCGAAACGCGGTCACGTTGGTCAGCGTGAGCACGGCGCCGTCGATATTCTGATTTGTCTTGCGGCAGCCTATGCTGACGGAATACCACGAACCTGCGCCATCGGCCAACTCCATGCGGTGTGACGCCCCGGTGGCAATTACATGCTCGCATAACTCCTCGAGCTTTCTGGCTCTGGCGAAAATCTGGATTGAAAGCATGCGTCTGCCGCAGTCGGAATCTGTGAGAGACAACAGTGTCGCGGCTGCAGCGTTGAAGCTGACAACCGTCAGATCGCGGTCGATCAAGACAACGGGGAGCTCAATACAATCAATGAGCTCTACCCCAAGCGATTTTGATCCCGGATACGCTTCTAACATCGTCTTGACCCCGACCCATGAGCCACTATCAATTCGTTGTCAGGAAGCACGATATAGAGTACCGCTCCGTCGGAGCACGGCGTCGGAGACGTCTGGGACCACTTGGCGCAGTGCGAACAACAACGCCTGAGAGGGCGGCATCATGAAGGGCGGGGCGTAATGCTCCAGCAGCTTTTTTTCGAGAACGCTCGCCTCTACCGGCCCGACGATCTCGCGAAGCGCATCCGCTACCGCACGCTCGAGGCGGGAGTAATCCTCCACGGGAATCAGGTGCGAGTGATTCTGCCCGAGCCTTGGTAGCATGCGAGTGTGCACCTCTCCGTCGAAATTATCCATCAGGAAGGAGCAGAAGATCGCGATCTCCTGTTCATGCGCAAGTTGATCGAATAAGTCTTCAAGAGCCATGCTCGCCGTGGCATTTCCCCGTTCCCAGAGAAGGTTCACCATCTCACCCCACCAGCGAACCTTCGGATATCGGTTTCGTCCGCGCGCCTGAGCCACAACTTCTCCGGCGAGGCCCAGGAACACGGGCGAATCTGGCATCTCATGACCCATGAAGCGAGGCAGGAGTTCATCAGCGTCAACCACCTTCAATTGACCTTGCTCCTGTGCCTCTTTGATATCGACGCCCTCAGCTTCGAGGCGAGGACAGAAAGCTTCCCAGTGAGCTGCCGTCGGGACCAGAATCACGCCCTCCCCATGCGCCAGTGCAGCGGCGGCGAAACGGCAGACCGCCCGGTTGAGAAACTGCTCATCTTGGTAAAGCTGAACAATATGATCTTTGGGACCCGCATCGTGAAGGAGATTCCGCCACGGCTCTGAACTATCTGTCATGTGACTGTCTGCCGCGCAGAGGTGGGGAAAGCACGTCGGAGACTTGTGAAGATTTTGCTTTGGGCGGTTCTCAGGAGAACTCATGGCCGGTAGCCCCTTCCCTTCCTAACTCACGAACGACCTACGCACGCATTCAAGCGATCCCGAGGTATTTTAGGCGACTCGCCAGCATCCTTGGCTGATCCGAGAGAAGAGTGCGAATGCGGTGTCCTGGTGATGAGATTTCCGGGAAATACGTTCACTTTCCTATCGAAAAAGAATCGCCAAGAGGGGCAAGCCCCGGCGCACCAAATCGGTCTCTGGTTTGAGTTTTACGATGCAGATTCGATTCGTGGGGTTGTCTCAGCCGGAGCGGGATCGGTACCGAATGGCTTAATTGGACTTTCGGCCCCAACCCCAACTCCAGGGTAAAGGTGGCAATGCCGTGGTTTGCAAGTCCCGAGACATGCCCTTATATCCGACCGTATTAGTCTTATTTGAATCGGATCAATGACCCCGGAGAAGGTATATCGGTTTCGCGTCGGTTTTTCTCGGGCGTATACTGCTGTCAATCTCGCAGTAATGGCGTTCACCTGAAGGCACCGATTGGCGCAAGAGCACATTCTGGTCGTAGACGATGAACGAGTGATTGCTGATAGCCTGGCTGCGATCCTGCGATGAACGGCTATCAGGCGCGCGCGGTGTACAGTGCGAAAGATGCTTTGACGGCAGCCCGCGAGGCGCCTCCCCATTTCCTCATCTCGGACGTAATGATGCCAGAAATGAACGGCATCGAGTTGGCCTTGCAGTTCGCTATCGCATTTCCGAAATGTAGGGTCTTGCTCATGTCCGGCAACATTTCGACGGCGGGACTGCTCGCCGAGTCCGAGCGACAAGGGAACAGGCATACGATTCTGGCTAAGCCCGTTCATCCCACACATGTGCTTGAATTCCTGTCGGCTCAGGCGAGTCCATGAGGAGCAGCATACCTAACGCGCTTCCGCGACCTCCTCTCCAGCAAAAACCGTGCATGCATATTGTTCGGTCTCCAGTCGGCCGAACGGCTCGACTAGCGGCGAGGCGACTCGAGCGCAATGAAAATGCCACGGGTGTGTCCCAAAGGATATTGCTCCAAGCGAGGGGTTCACTCCACTCGGCTGTAGACGAAATCGTAGCGGTCAGAGCTGGACTGCGCCCCTAAACTGAGACATCGCAGTTGTCGACACTTTTCATTGAATGGGGAGGGTCGATGGGGAATCCGAAGCGATATACGAAGGAATTTCAGGAGCGCGCGGTCCGGCGAATGAAGCTTGGGGAGAACGTGAGCCAGCTGGCGCGCGACCTGGGTGTGCATCGCACGTGCCTGTATCAGTGGAAGCGCAAGCTGGGCCGCGGTCCGTACCACCACGGACGCACCGTCGAAGCAGACTGGCGGGATGCGCGGATCGCAGAGCTGGAAACCAAAGTCACTCGCCTGGAAGGCATTATCGGCGGGCAGTGGCAGGAGCTGGATTTTTTCGAGAGTGCCTTGCGAAGGATCGACGCGGAAGCCGCGATGAGCGGTGCTGGCGGGAGTGCCTCTACGCCGAGATCCGTTCCCGGATGCAAGGCCAACTGAGCATCCAACGCATGTGCGAGTTGGCCGGGGTGAGCCGGGCCAGCTTCTATCGACACTGGACCAAGCAGGAACCAGCTGCGGCGGAAACAGAATTACGTGCTGCCGTGCAGCGGTTGGCGCTGGCACATCGATACTACGGCTACAGGCGAATCGCGGTGCTGTTGCAGCGGGAGGGATATGTTGCCGGAGCCAAGCTGATTCGCCGCCTGATGCGCGAAGACAGCTTGCTTGCGATCCGTCGCAGAAGGTTCGTGGTCACGACTAACTCCGATCACCGGTTCCAGGTGTGGCCGAACCTGGCGCAGTATCTGGAGCTGACAGACATCAACCAGTTATGGGTAGCCGATCTGACGTTCCTTCGGCTGGAAGAGGAGTTCGCGTACCTGGCTGTGGTTTTGGATGCGTACTCGCGGCGCGTGATCGGCTGGGCTCTCGGCAACACGATGAATGGCGCCCTGACTGTCGAGGCTCTGGAGAAGGCCCTCGTATTACGGCATCCGCCACCCGGGTTCGTTCACCACTCCGACCAGGGTTCGCAGTATGCCTGCATGGAGTACGTGGATGTGCTCGAGCAGCATGGCGCTGTGCTCAGCATGAGTCGCGCCGGCTGTCCATGGGAGAACGGCCGCTGTGAGAGCTTCATCAAGACACTTAAGCAGGAGGAGATCGATGCCCGGCCCTATCGCACGATGGAAGAGCTGGCTGCTCATGTGGAGGAGTTCATCGAACAGGTCTACAATCCCATTCGGCTGCACTCGGCGCTCAATTACCAGTCGCCGGTGGAGTTCGAAGCGCAGTGCAGTTCCACTGATCGGCCTGCCGGCTGGCTTCCGGCGAGACTGAGTTTTCCGAGGCATCGGGAAATCTCTTCCGATGTTCTCGATCAAACGCAACCAAACCGGGACGAGCATGAAGCCCGCCCCGGCCACTCATCGGAATGAGTTTCGGCGGGGTATTCCTTGGTGGGTTGCTCTCCAGCAGAGCCCGCCTCCGCTTCCCCCGCTGGAATCAGTTCTGCCACACCAACCCCCGTTCGACCAGCAATCTGCAGCGAACGGCGAACTGTCGACTACACATCTGTCTCACAAAAGGGCGCGCTCCAAGCCTCGAAGATCCACAGGGGCGGGTTTTTTGCAGGCGGCTACAAGTCCCAATCAACTGTGTATCATATAAAATCCCAAATAGATCCCCCAGACGTCCCGGTCGGTCGATCTTGGACGACATCGCGCGTGTGTGCTCATGAGATCAGCGGCCTCAAACGGTGAAGTCCACCCGCTTTTTAAGCGGACGCTAGCAATATGGGTAACGATGACGACAGAGCAAAGTATCAAATTCGACGCATCCACGGATAATCATCTATGCAGGTAGACGGAGCAACGGCAGGCGGCCCTGAGCATCCATCGGCTGCGATATCCTTGAATCCCTCCGTCGGGCGCAATTCGGCCGGGAGAACATCCCGCTCCGGGGAAAAACAAAGAACTAGGAATGAATCAGACGCTAGAACTCCTGCGCCTCGGGCGCAATCGGCCCAGACTTCAAGAAACACGTCCCAAATGACGGACAGCGTTGATACCGGAGCGCTGTTGCAGACTCTTGTTCGCCGTTTTCAAAAAAGAAAGAAGCCGATCAGCGTAAATTTCCGTAATTTCTTTCCTGCGTTGAACTCGGCTGATCGATTCACACATCTGATCCATCCATACCCAGCTAAGCTTCTCTCCCACATACCATTCTTTTTCTTGGCGAATGATCTATTGTCGAAACCCGGTGACATCGTCCTCGATCCCTTCTGCGGTTCAGGTACTGTGCTGCTGGAGGCTAGGCTGGCGAACCGCAACGCGTACGGCGTGGATGCAAATCCATTGGCACGCCTAGTCGCTCGGGTCAAGACGATGCCGCTTGATTCGGGCGATCTCAGTCGGATTCTCGGGCAGATTGTCAGTCGAATTCCAAAGACGCCATCCGGACCATCTCCTGATGTCGTAAATCTCGAACATTGGTTTTATCCGAGCACAATAAAGAAGTTGCAGTGCCTTCACGAAGCAATCGGAGAGATTCCCGACGATGCATCCCGTGATTTCTTTTTGGTTTGCTTCTCGGTCTGCGTGAGGAAAGTGAGCCTGGCTGATCCAAGATTGTCAGTTCCCGTACGCCTTAAGCTCGGCCAGTATCCCGAAAGCCACCCGCTCTTGAAGGAGTCCGACGCTCTATTGCGCAGTCTGCGCCGCGTGAATGTCTCGAATGTCTTCACGCGTGTTTCCCGAGCAAATATAGCCCGAATGGAAAAATTGGGGGCAAACAAGAGCACATCCTCGGTATTGCTACCTTGCTCTGATGCCAGAAATCTCGCCTTCGAACACTCATTGAACGGGAACCGAGGCAAGTCAATAGCAGATGGATCGGTGCAACTGGTCATAACATCCCCTCCATATCCTGGAGCACAGAAATACATTCGGTCCTCCTCTCTTAGTCTCGGATGGCTTAACCTGTGCGGGACATCTGAGTTACGAGCCTACAAAGCACAAACGATCGGACGTGAAGAGTTTTCGAGAAAGGAATGCAAAAGCGTCCCGGTGACTAACGTTCCTGACGCGGATAGAGTTCTCATTGACATTGCGAAGCGGAATCGCACAAGGGCAGTCATCGCGGCAACCTATCTAAACGAGATGCGAGTCGCGCTTCATGAAATGTGCCGCGTTCTCAGGCCGGGCGGAACGATTGTGATTGTCGCCGCCAATAATCGCATTGCAAGGAAAGATTTTCGCACAGTGGATTACCTAAAAACCATCGCGGATCAAAGCGGCCTTTCCCTCATGTCATGCTTCATCGACGCAATAAGATCCCGAGGATTGATGACTAAGCGAAACCACACGGCTAGCGTAATTACTAGAGAATGGGTTCTAATTTTCACGAAAGGAGAATTGCCGGAATGGAGTCGCTGAAGCAATCCCTAATTGCAAAAATAAAGACACTAAATGAGACAGTCTGGGAGCGCCGCGCGACCGAGCCCGCAATAGAGGATTGGCTAAACAACTTTGCCCGTTCAAGCTCCGCCTCGCATGATGAACAACTACACGCCCTATTCTTATTATCCAACTTTATGTATTTCGGTAGTCGCCAGATCCGTGAACTGCTAAAAGCGGTATATCGCGACCTCTATCGCTATCCAATAATCCAAAGCGTTCGCCGCGCAAATGGCGATACACTTGATTCGTTCGTCATTGACCCGGAGTTCAGGGCTCAGCGCAATGCAACCCGCTTTATTGGCGTGGGCAATCCGTCAGAGAGCGGTTGTCATCTGCTTTACTACTTTCGCCAAGAAAACGGATTACCAAAGGACCTTTTCATCCACACACATCAAGTCTTTACGCGTGTAGGCGGAGGTACCCTTCAGCTTCGTGATTCTAATGTGACCCGATATGTCTTCCTTGATGATTTCTGCGGCTCTGGAAAGCAGGGTGCTGAGTACTCACGCGACCTTGTGGAAGACATCAAGAGGTTAAATCCCCATGCCTTCGTTGCATATTACGTCCTTTTTGCGACAACTCAAGGAATAAACAGGATTCGTTCTAATACGCTATTCGACGAAGCCAAGGCAATTTATGAGCTCGATTCCTCGTTCAAGTGCTTCTCAAGCGAATCTCGCTACTTCAGAACGAAGGAATCAGAAGTTGACTTAGGATTCTGCGAACAAATGTGTCGGCAACATGGGGAGACTCTGGTTGGCGGCACCCACGCATTAGGCTTCGACGATTCCCAGTTGCTGATTGGTTTTCACCATAACACCCCCGACAACACGTTACCTATAATCTGGTTTGATGAGCCAGGCAAGGTATCTTGGATTCCGATCTTCCGGCGTTATCCAAAGTTAGAATGGTGAACTGATGAACGAATCACCGACGAATCCGTTTAACATCACGAAAGCAGTTGATTTCAACGATCAAGAAATCAACGACTACTGGGTAGATATTCCGTCCGGGCAAGGCTTTGCCGCGATGGCAAAGCCAACATCGCCGATGCCAATGCTTATTCTCGGCGGTAAAGGCAGCGGCAAGACACATTTAATGAGGTACTTCTCATACCCGTTACAACGAATTCGGTACGGAATCGATGTGCTCGGTGGCATTAAGAGAGACAAATACATCGGGGTGTATTTACGGTGCGGCGGCTTAAATTCGGCGCGCTTCAAGAATAAGGGTCAAAGCGAAGAGTTATGGGCCGACGTATTTGCTTTTTACATGGAGCTTTGGCTTTCACAGTTGATGCTGACAACTGCTCTAAGCGCCCTCGATGGTGCGGCGGAGCTGGCTGACAATGAACCTGCCATAGTCGCGGAACTCCTCCGATTGATTGACATTCGTGGTCACGAGTCGCCCAAGACGTTGGTCGCGCTTAAGGATGTGCTTCGCGATTTGCAGCAGGAGTTGGATGGAGCCATCAACAATTCGGCGATTACTGGTACACTTCCAGTCCACATCGCTATCACCCGCGGGGACCTCATTTTTGGAATTCCACGGCTGTTGGCATCCAGTCTGTCCTCCTTGCATGACTGCCTATTCCTCTATTTGATTGATGAATTTGAGAACCTATCGGAAACTCAACAGAAGTATGTAAACACTCTCTTGCGGGAGCGACAGAGTCCGTCTTCGTTCAAGATAGGAGCTAGGATGTACGGCGTTAGGACACAGAGTACGTATAGCGCCGATGAGGACAATAAGGAAGGATCTGAGTTCGAGGTCCTCCGGCTGGACGCGATTCTCCGTGAAAATGAGCATTACGCGGCATTCGCTAAACGATTAATTGTAAAAAGATTGACTGAATTCAGCCGCGTTCCATCAGATGCTGGTTCGCTAGAGGCAATGGCCGAGTCGCTCGGGGAGGCGTTCGAAGACACCCCCAAAGGCAAATTCGCCGCACCAGAGACCGCCTATATTATCGAGAAGTACGCCGGACGCGAGCGGCCGTACATCAGAAATTTGCGTCAACACTTGGAACTTGCGATCAGCGGAAGCGCGGCGCCAGGGTTGCGCGGATCGCAGGATATCGAGAAGATCATTAAAGCGCTGAGTTGCCCCGAATACCCGCTTTTGGAAAAGGCTAATCTCTTTCTTTTCTATAAAGAATGGCGACTGAAGCACGATTTGCTTGCGGTTGCTCAGATTATCGCGGGTGAGTGCAAGAGCTATGTCATGGGAGGGGAGACTGGGCGATATCATAGGTCTCTCCTTCATTTCAAGGCAGATCTATTAGCGCAACTGTATCGCGACACGGACCAACGACAGCGCTACGTTGGACTCGAGACGTTTATTGAAATTTCTTCGGGCCTTCCACGAAATCTCTTGATCGTTCTGAAGCACATCTTTGCGTGGGCTGCGTTTAATGGAGAGCGCCCTTTTCGCGGCAATCCAATTTCGATTCGCTCTCAGCATGCTGGAGTGATGGAGGCATCAGAGTGGTTCTACAGAGATGCCCGCATGCTCGGTCGCGATGGCCAAATCGTCATGGACAGCATCAATCGATTAGGAACCCTATTTCGTGGGATTCGCTTTTCAGAGAAGCCATCGGAGTGTTCGTGTTCGACATTCAGCGCTGATGTGTCACGGGCTTCGGATGCTGCACGCAATGCTCTTGACCTCGCAGAAAAGTGGTCCCTTCTAATCGATGTCGGGGGACAGCGCGACCGAAATACGGAACGAATCGACGCGAAGTACCAACTGAGCAGGATGCTAGCTCCCCGCTGGGACCTTGCGATCTACCGACGAGGAGCACTTGCGCTTAGCGCCGATGAGCTTAACTCAATTTTCGATCCACAGCACGCCGCGGAGTTCGACAAGCTTTCTGAGACGCGAGTAGCAAGAATGAGAGCACCATTCTTCGGCAATCGGTCGAATGGGGGGAGTGACGCAAGCGAAGGGCCGCTTCCAAACCTCTTCGCGGATCAAGATCATGATTGACTATTCAGTTCTATACAAGAATGAGTTACCGGCAAGAGACGACTGGCCTGCCGATGTTCGATGGGACATTTTTGTTTCTGCATACACTGCAGCTGAAAGGGTAAGGTCTGTATATGAGAAGGCAACTGCCTCGGAGAAGCACTGGCTGGTGTTTCCGGAGTACGGATTCTCGGCTGATAAGTATCCAAAGGGTGCCTTTGCTTCTCCTCTTCGAAACGAAGCCGAATATGTGAAGGCGTTCTGGGAAGAATCCATTGGAGATGTGTCTGGCAGGAGCATCTGTATCGACATCACGGGCTTCATCCGGCCCTACCTAATTTTCTTGTTGAGGTGGCTTGCTGAACAAAAAGTTGAACGATTCGACGCGCTCTACTCAGAGCCTGATATCTACAGTAAGCGGGAGCAAACTCGCTTCTCGGACGAGCTTGTGGTAGAGGTACGCCAAATCGCGGGATTTGAGGGTATCCACAGTACCGACACATCGAATGATTACCTTATCATCGGAGCGGGATACGATCATCAGCTAATCGCCCAGGTGGCAGAAAACAAGGAGTTCTCTCGAAAGGTCCAGATATTCGGCCTTCCGTCATTGAGAGCAGACATGTACCAAGAAAATGTGCTTAGGGCATACCGTGCTGAGGAGGCTGTTGGCAGGAACACCACAGATGAATCGAGTAGTTTTTTCGCGCCCGCCAACGACCCTTTTGTTACCGCTAGCGTTCTCCGTGAGGTCGTTGGTCGCATCAATGCGCGCAAGCCAATTACTAATCTATACCTCAGTCCACTCGCCACGAAGCCACAGGTTCTTGGGTTCGCGGTGTACTTCCTGACAGAGCAACGGAACTCTCCGACAAGCCTGATATTTCCGATGTGTGAGGCCTATAATCCGGAGACCACCACAGGCGTGTCTCGAGTTCTGAAGTATACGGTTGAGCTTCCGACCTTATAGTCGGCGGGCGTGAGCAAAAGCTGAGAGACCGCGGCCGGAGCCGGGACCCCGTCGCGAAGCTGTGGCCAGCGAACGGGCTGGTACTCGGAATAGATCTCGCATCACCGGCTCAACGCATCAGGAATAGCCTCACGTTCAGTTCCCGTCCATCGAGTCGCTCAATAACGCTCAGCACCCGGAACTGCCGAAGCCTTTGCCGGCTCGGTCCGAGCTCTCCAAACGATCCACTTCTTGAACGAAACCAGTCAGCACGGGCACAGGAATCATTTGGGCCATTTTCTCGCCGGCGTCCAACTCGACAGGCGATTCGCCTAGATTTGTCATCATCACCAGAATCTCGCCTCGGTAGCCAGCGTCGATCACTCCGCCCGTCGTTACAACTCCTCGCATCGCCATCGACGAGCGGTCACGGACCAAGAGGCCAAGTGGCTCGCCAGTCTGCGGATGACGGGCCTCGACTGCGATGCCTGTCCTCACCCGCGCTGTCGCCCGGGGGCGGAGCGTCACCTGCTCTAGAGCGAACAAATCGTAGCCGATGTCTTCTCCGGGATACGCCACAACCGGCAGCCGCGCTCCTTCAACCAGCAACCTCACACGCAACATAGATTGATCGTATCGTAGGTCGGCAACACGAATCCAAAGAATCGCCTTCGAGACCAGTTGCTCCTACCGCGTATGGCCCAGCGCCCAGCGCCGTCGATCCTAGCTTAGAAGATTCCCGAGACGATGTCCTTCAGCCCATCTTGTCCAGGCTCAGATTTGCCACCGGGCGCTTCAGTCTCGCGTTCTCATGCTCAAGCTCCTTCAGCGCCCGGCATGGTCTATCTGCAGGCCGCCAAATTGTTTGTGGCCGCGATAGTGGGCTTGCTCCGGGATCGCAGCCTCATAGCAGCCCAGTCGTGTCATTTTTCCTGTTCGCAACCGCGCTTCAATCCGGTGAATAAATCTTCGCTCGTGTCACCTTTCGTACCAGTTCGCGTAAATGACACCGGTACGATATTTGCCGGCAGACCACGAGCACCCAAGAGTCGCAGGGGCAATAGGGACTGGCAAACGCGCGGTAAATAGTTCAAGTAAAAGTTGGCTGTTGCCTCACGCTCGGAGGCTGTAGGAACCGACACCTATGGTTGGACATATCAAGATTCCAACCTCATGAATACGTATGCCTATTCAGTGACGGTGACCGATCCAAACAACAACTGCGTTGTATACTCGTACGCTCCGATTATGAACATGACCCCGGTCGAGCAGTCGCGCACCTATTACCAGGGGTGTGGAAGTACTGCGCCCGTTCTGAAGACGGTAGCAACTACCTACGCCTACGACACCACCACCCCGCCTGGTGGAACGACGGGCGCATATGGTGTGCGCCCATCACAGGTTACGACAACATTGGCGAACGGCCAATCCAGCATGACCCAGACCCAGTACGAGCCCTTCACCTGGTCTGATTCGGCGGTTATCGGCACTCGAATGAATCCCACGAGCATCAGCGAGTTCGACCACGGTGCTTCATCGCCAACTCTCACAACAACGTACACGTACCTGCACAACACGGGGTCCTCTACGGTGCCTGCATCCACGTATCTGGCAAAGAACATCGTTGACCGAGTGCGTTCGAAGACCATTTACGCTGGATCCGCGACTGGAACGCCGATCCAGACCGTAACATACGATTACGACAACTACACGGGCGGGGTCACTGCGAGCGGCGCTGTTCAGCATGACGCAGCGGCCGGAAACTATGGGAATGTGACAAGCGCAACGACCACCGATGTCGCGGGCAGCACCTCTTACACCACGTCGTACTCCTATGAGGATACCGGGAATATTGTTAAGGTTACTGACCCAAAGGGAAACTCGACGGGCTACTCTTGGGCGGACACCTGGTCCGACTCTTCGTGTGCATTGCAAGGGACTTCCCAAGGGCATATTTACTTGACGGGAATCACTAATGCGAAACAGCAAACGCTGAACTATTCGTACAACTCGTGTACGGGAACTCTTGCCTCGATGTCCGACGTAAATAGCCAGTCCACCACGTTTCAATACGATGCCCTTGGCCGGACCCTTGAGGTCGACTATCCGGATGGCGGTCAAAAAGGATTCTCCTACAATGATCCAGCCAGTATGACGGCGACGCAGAAGATCGGGCAGGCCAACAGACTTATTCGGTTACAACAGAGTTCGATGGGCTGGGAAGGGCGACACAGACTCAAGTAACGTCCGATCCCGCGGGCACGGATCTTCAGGATACTGCCTACGATGGCCTCGGGCAGGTCGTTTCGCAGTCCACTCCGTATAGGTCAAAGGCGGATAGCACGTATGGTGTGACTCTCTACACCTACGATGGACTTGGACGTCGCAGCATCGAGACGAATCCAGATAATTCGTTCAAACAATGGTGCTTCAACGGTCAGGTTACGGTTGGCCAGACGAACTGCAGATCGCACCTTCTAAGCGACGGACACGATTGGACGGACGCTGCGGATGAGAACGGAAGCGATTGGCAGCAGACAACAGACGCTTTTGGAAGGCTCACAAGTGTATTCGAGCCGAATGGGACTTCTCCGACCCCCTCCATGGAAACAGATTACGGTTATGACCCTCTCGGCAACCTGTGGTCAGTTGTCCAACGGGGCGTGTCTGGCGGATCTGCGCGCGTCCGCTCATTTTCTTATGATGGCTTCTCGCGATTACTCTGCGCATCGAACCCCGAGAACTCCAGCGCGTCCTGTCTGACAAATGGTAGTAGGGCATATGTTACGGGTACCACCGGATACACATATGACGCAGATGGAAACGTGTGGACGAAGCTTTCTCCGGCGGTAAACCAGTCGTCTGGGACGCAGACAATCGGCTATTGCTACGACTCTCTGAACCGTCTCACGTACAAGTTCTATTCAGGAACGTTCAGCTGCACGAATCCAAGCGGTTACGCACAATCGTTCGCCTATGACAGCTCTGCTGTCACTGGCAGCCAGTACGTGGTCGGTCATCTGACGGACGAAAAATCCTACAACGGTGCGACCCTGGTTTCGGAGCGTCAGTTGTTCGCATATGACAAGATGGGCCGACTTCTCGGTGAGAACCAATTCACGCCATGTAACATCTCGTCGGGTACCCCGTTCTCTCTTGCCTATCGCTATGATCTTGCTGGGCACGTCGTGGCCTCGACTGACGGCGCGACACCGATTCAAGGGGCGAACACCCAATTCCCATGCACGGCCGCCAGTCTCCCTGCTTCGACCTACCTCAACTTGGTTACCTGCTACGACTCGGCTGGGCGACCGACGAGCATTACGAGCAATTGGGCCATGTACCCCACAAATCTGTTTAGCTCGGGTGCGTCTCCCGCGGATCCTGGCGGATACTCCCCGGCCGGACAGTTGCTTCATTGGATGCAAGGGCCGATTGTGTCTAATGCTGCGGCTCTCACGGTAACGCAGACTTACGATAACAGATTGCGCCTGAACGGAATAACCGCGTCTGGCCAGGTCCCCTAATCCCGGCCTAAGGGTGCGCGGCGTGGCACAGGGCAGAGAGGTTTATCAGGGCAGTTCGTAAGGGATTAGGGTTGGTGAAAGGAATGAATATGCGGCATCTAGGGAAGGCTGCAGGACTGGCGATTCTCGTTCTATCCGCTGGTGTGCTATCGGCCCAATCGCCGGTGCTCAGCAGCATTGAGGCCCCTTATCCAGCCTTGCAGAGCCGAGCAAAGATCAATGGTACTTGGTACGCGGCGGGCTCAGTTGCATACGGCCCTGTGGGGACCCCACTTCTTCTGACGGGGAGCAATTTCACGTCGGCGTCTGCGGTGACTTTCTCAGGGCCGAGAGGAACTACGGTTCAAGCGACTCCGACACCATGGACCTCTACTGCTTTGGTGGTGAATGTGCCTGCTGGCGCGGTAACGGGAAATGTCACAGTGTCGTCGGGGGCCGCAACGAGCAATGCCTTGCCATTCTCGGTGACGTCGAACGTGCCGTATTCCGGCATGTGCCCCGCAATGCCGACGGATGCGCAATTTCAAATCGTTACATCGTCGCTGCGGGATGGGACTATCTTCTCGGCCTACAACGTTTCCCTGGAAGCTACGGGGGGAACGCCGCCTTACTCCTGGTCCTTGGCGAGCGGAGTTCTTCCTCCGGGCCTGTCTTTTTCGTCAGGGGGCACAATTAGCGGTACGCCAACCTCCGTGACCGGTGGGCTGAATCTGACAATCGCGGCTGTGGATTCTCTTGGCCAAACAACCCAAGCTCTGTTCTCGCTCACCATAGATCCGCTTCCGCCCAATAACGGGAACCATACGGTCTACCGCTATTCGGTCAGCCCTGGCCAGTTCGATTCGGATGGAAACATCCTCGGCTACAGTGATTCCGTCATGGGGAACTGGACCTTCAGCTACGACACGCTGAACCGTCTCAAACACAGCAGCGCAACCGCAGGCGACTTCGACGGGCAAGATGGCTGCTGGAGCTACGACAGCTTTGGCAACCGCACCCAGCAGATCTTGTCTTCGGCCGACTTCCAAGCGGGCTCCGGCGGGGCATCCGCATGTCAACCACAGGGCAATGCCACTGTGGCAACCGTCCTCGCGGATTTCAACAGCAGTAACCGCGTCACGAGCACGAACGCTCGGGGCGTGGCGATCGCTCCGACGTACGACGGCGCGGGCAACGTTTTGTCCGATGGCGCCAATTCGTATTTGTACGACCCCGAGGGACGCATCTGCGCCGTAAAGGCGAACATTCCGACTGGCGGCGCGGTCTACTGGGGATACCTCTATGATGCCGAGGGAAGTCGAGTCGCGAAGGGTTCCATCACCAGCCTAAGTTGCGATCTGAGCCACAACGGATTCCAGCTCACAGAGCAATATGTTTCCGGACAATCCGGCGAGCAGCTTGCGGTCTTGGATGGCAGCGGCGCATGGAAGAGATCGAGTGTGTACGGCGCGGGTCGCTTGTTGGCTACCTACGATACTGGCGGCTTACACTTCCATGTCACTGACCCGTTGGGTACGCGACGTGTACAGACTTCATCTGCCGGCGTTGCCGAGTTGACCTGCGAGAATCTTCCTTTCGGAGACGATCAGAACTGCTTCTCCGTTCCAAATTCTTCTGGAGCAGGCGACTCTACGACACTGCACTTCACCGGCAAAGAGCGGGACGCCGAATCAGGAAACGACTACTTCGGGGCTAGGTACTACGCTAGCTCGATAGGCCGGTTTATGTCTCCGGACTGGAGTGCCAAGGTCGAGCCCGTTCCGTATGCAACGCTGGACAATCCTCAGAGCCTAAATCTCTACGCATACATGGGGAACAATCCCCTTGCTGGCGTGGATCCGGATGGACACTGTTGCTGGGACTTGCTGAAGAGTACGGCAGCAAAGGCTTGGGATTGGCTCTCTGAGGGCTGGAAAAGAGACCAGGGGCTTGTGAAGACGACGGAATCGTACGAATGGAGCCCGGGGACGCTCGCTGCAATGAGCGCCGCAGTCACACAGCAAGGGTTGCAACAAGCTGCGGATGAATCCATCAATCAATCGCTCGATATCATCCAATCAGCCGAACAGAATCCGTCGATCACAAACGATGTGACGTTCACTCATTTTACCGATGCTGAGGGTCTGTTAGGAATAACCGGGCTGGATCCAGCGAGTCTTTCTCCAGGGCAGACCACAACCGTGAGCGAATTGAATTTTGGAACTGGGAGCAATCCGTACTTGGCTGGTCAGCCCGGAGACAACTTCGTGACCGATCTTTCACCGAGTTCTTCATCCCTGAGCCTCTCCCAGATCGGCGTGTTTGGAGATAAACAATCTTATGGTATCTCCTTCTCGGGAACAGATGCTGCTGCGCAAGGGGTCTTGGTAAGAGGCCAGGGGAAAAATATATACACCTTGCCAGCCAATTCAACCTTAACCGGATGCTTTAGCATTGTGTGTCGTTGAGCAATCGAGGTGGGCAACATGGAAACGAGCGTAACTGCAATCATCGAGAAGTTGGATTCTGACGAGTTGGAGCGTCAGCTATCCGGGCTAGATGATGCAAGAGCCTTAATTTCGCAGTTCGCACGCCGGTCAGTCGAACTCCTTCTCTCCTCCTCAAGTCCCTATGTCATCGCGGAGAAGCTCTTCGCTATGGGTCCCTCGGTAATCGGTGATTTGGAGAAGCAACTTGATGGTGACGATGCCCAACCGGAGGCAAGAACATACGCTGCGCTTGTGCTGTTAAAGCTCGGTTCTCGGAAAGGCGTTTCCCAACTCTTTCGTTCCCTCAAAGACGGGGTTGGACCAATCGGTATGATCGCAGAGAGTTTAGGGTTGGCCCAAGTTCCTGGTGCGGGTGAAGCCATCAGTGATGCTCTGAAGGATGGTGCTCTTAGCAAAGAGCCTTACACTGTGGTGACGCTGGTTTGCGCTTTGCGCCGACTCGGTGCCACCGTTCCAGACGAGGTACTTCGACAGTTGGACGAATCTGCTCCACAACTGCGAAAGCTTGTTTAGGCGGGCGGCACAGGTCTCGCTTCTGAGACCCGGGATTGATTGTACGACGAGGGAACAGATGGGTATGACGCAATCCGCCGTTTGTACATCAGTCGTGTGTTTTTCGCCATCCTGTTCTGCCGGCAAAGAACGTGACACCGAATCAGGCAACGACTACTTCGGAACTCGCTATTACAGCAGCGCGATGGGCCGGTTCATGTCCCCTGATCCGCTGCCTTGGATTCACGGTAGCACTCGTTGACCGGAATTGTTACCAAGCTACGTGCGAATGGGACGCGTGCACGGGGTGGGGGACTCCGAACGTTGAGAAACTGATCGATGCATTGGTAAGAAACGCTCTGCCTTTCTCTGAGCGTTCTGGCTCCGGGACGCAAGGCCCGTGCCGACATTTGAATGCTTTAGAGAAGGCCAAATTTGTAGTGGATGTAGTCGAAATCGTAGCGGTCAGAGCACTCTGAATCACTTCAGAACCACAGCATTCAACAACACGAGCGCAACTCATTCAATCGAAAGCAGTTATTTTCACTCGATTTCAACAGAATTCAATAAGTCATGGAAACTGGTTCGGGACCATGTTCTCTACCTAGAGTAACCCTTTTAGAATCAATGTCCGCGACTCAGCCGGTTGTTGTACGCTGTGGATCCTTGAGGAAACCGCAGCTACAGTTTCGACCACATTGCCAACGAAACCGCCATCGGCTCTTGTCTATCAATCACATACGGCCCGGCGAACCTAATGCCTGCCCCCCTGGGTTTGCACCAGGTGCTCGGGCGTCAGAATTCGTGACTCTCGGGTTCAATGAGTGACTCGGCGCTCAGAAGGCTCGGATGCGATACATGATGCCGATCTGAAATCCGTGCGGCGCCAGCGAGTGATTGGGCTCGTTGGGGAAGCCCGGCGAGTTCAGCCAGAACTGATACTCGTAATCCCCGCGCACTGCCCACCTTCTGTTGAGGGCATAAGTGACGCCTCCGCCCGGTGCGAGGGTGAAGTAGTTCGCATCGCCGATCTCATACGGATAATGAATATGCCCTTCGCCAATCAGGAACTTGGCGTAGGGCTGCATCCGGTGAAAACGGTGGAATCGGTATTTAGGCCCTGCGAGATAACTGGACTCGGTCGAGCCCGCAAACCCTTCGTAAGAGAGCCAGCGTCCTTCACCCTCAACATCGAGAAACGGCATCCAGTGGTAGTCGATGATCGCGCCGAAGCCTGCTATGCGCTGGTTGCTGCTGTAGGGAAAAGACGCTGCAAAGTTGCTGTAGCCCGCTCCGACCCATAGAGAGCTGCGGGTCTGAAATCCGGAGGGAGCAGCCTGCGCTGCTGCGGCAATGGCTGAAAGGGCCAGGAACAACCACAACCAGACGCACATGACAGTGGCACGCTGTGATGCGGGGTAAGAATTGGCTGGCTGCATGGTCTTTTCTTTGCGCATGTTCAGAAGAGCGACTTCACCGTGAGAGTTAAATGAGCGGAATGCTGAAGCTGTGGCCCTGACGAGGAGGTCTGAGCGGTTACCGTGATGGTATAGACACCAGGCGACGTGCCTCCTGCAATTTTGGGATTGCTTCCGCAACCGGATAGGCCAACGAACGCCACGACAATCAACGCGAGCCAAACGAATCTGCGGCGCCGGGGCAACAGGAAGATGCCAAAGGATGCAGCCAGCACAGCAGTGGCTCCGGATGTCTTTAGACTTGACGCTGTCTTCTGGGGCACCGAGGTCTGCACGACGAGCGTGGCGTGACCCTGGCCACCGGAGATAGAGTTCGGCGTGAAGGTGCAGGTCACGTCCTGGGGCAAATCTCCGCAGGAGAGGTTGACCGGATAGTTGAAGCCATTTTTCGGCGTGACTTCGAGAGTGAACTTAGCCGCTTCGCCTGTATACAGGGCGGCTTTGGAGGGAGTGACGCTCAGGGCGAAGTCGCCCGTGTAGAGAACCATGGACTGCTCGAGAGCGGCCGATGTCGAGGTCAGCACGTTGGAGTCGCCGGAATAGACTGCTGTGATCGAGTGTTTTCCCAGTGTGAGCGAACTCGTCTGGAAACTGGCGGAACCGGCGTTGACGGTGACCGGCGGGCCCAGTTGTGCTGAGCCGTCGAAGAAGGTCGTTGTGCCGGTCATCGGGTCGCCCGCGCTTTGCGGCGTTGCCACAGCCTTGAACGTCACCGGCGTGCCGACAATTGCAGGATTTGCGCTGCTGGTGAGTGTTACGGACGAAGATTCTGGGACCACCGTAAGGGTCTTGGCCGGGGAAGCGCTCGATGCAAATGCCGGGTCGCCACTGTAACTGGCAGTTACTGCGTAAGCGCCCACAGCGCCAGCATTGACAGTGAGGGTCGCAGCGCCGTTTTGCACGGACGCGGTCCCGAGGACGGAAGTGGAGGTGGCGAACGTCACCGTTCCGCCAGGGTTGCCGTTCGGGCTCGTCGACGAGGTGATCTTCGCGACCAGCGCGGTGGAATGAAACGCAGCCACGGGATTCGGCGTGATGGACGCAATCACCGTTGCGGTGGGATTGATCTGGACTGTCTCCTGCACGGCTTGAGAAGTGCTGGCGCTGAATATGGAATCGCCGCTGTAGACCGCAGAGAGCAGATGAGGCGAGTTCGAAGCCACACTGAACGTGATCGTGGCCGCTGCCTTGCCGCTCGCACTGAGAGAAGCCGTCGCCAGCTGGGCGCCACCATCCAGAAATGCGACCGTGCCCGTCGGCGTGCCGCCGTTCTTTCCCGTCACCTGGGCGCTGAGCGTCACCGAGTGGGTGGCATACACCGGATTCGGACTTGCGGTCATCGCAGTGGACGTCTGGATCCCGTTGACAACTTGGTTCAGGCTGGCCGAACTCGCAGCCCAGTTGGCGTTGCCGTTGTAGTTGGCGGTGATGTTGTGAGAACCAACGTTCAGGGTGGAGGCGGAGTACGCTGCTACTCCGTTCTGGAGAGTGGCGATGGCGAGCGATTTCGCGCCGTCAAGGAACGAGACCGTTCCGTCGGGAGTTCCGTTTACAGAGTTTGCGGACACCGTTGCCATGAAGGTAACGCTCTGGCCGGCTATAGAAGGATTCAGCGAAGAGGTAATCGTCGTCGTCGTGTTGTTGGCGCTCACAACCGTCTGGTAGACCGATCCAGCTGCGCTCGCGTGTGTGGCATCGCCGGCATAGCTGGCTTCGATCAGGTGTACGCCTACGGACAGGGTGCTAGTTGCAGACGACGCATTACCGCTTTTATCCGGCGTCAGCGTTGCAAGAGTGGTGCCGCTCGAGGCATCGGTCAGCGTTACCTGGCCGGTAGGGACGCCGTCGGCCGCGGAGAGATTGATCTTGAATTGGACACTCTGGCCGACAAGAGACGGGTTGGGGGACGAAGTCAGCGTGAGATTGACCCCATAGATGGGAATGAGGATGTAGATCTTGACCGACTCGCACGGTGTGAACTTGCCCTGGCCCGGGTAAGTCGCTAGAAACGTGTGCAGGCCCGGTACGAGACTCTTGCCCAGGGTCAGCATTGCGGCGCCTGTGTCGTCAATGACCGCTGAGCCAATGTCGTTTCCATCCTCGAAGAACGTGACTGTGCCCGTCGGCACACCGAGGGAGGAATACATGTTCGCCGTTAACGTGAAGGTCTGTCCGGCCTGGGGGTAGTAGCTGGACGGATTCAGGACGACCGTCGTGGGGCTTTGCGAGTGGTTGCCAGGGAATTCAAACACACCCATGTCAATGACCAGATAGCCCTTCCCGGTTGCATCCTGGACACGCGGCTTGCCGTCGAGATCGCCCGATAGCGGAACGCCGAGATTTGCCAACAACTGGAGCGCGCTGTTGTTTCCGCTGTCAATGGCCGGTGAGCCCGAAACGAGGTGGTAGTCGTTGCCGGCAGGATTCTTGAACAACGGATCGGCGGAAATGTTTCCGAACTGGCCGGTTTGGTCGCTGCAGGCTCCGCCGACAGCGGGCCCTTTGGGGTTGTAGATGTCGTTGTGGTCAATGACGAGCGGCGTGTAGCTCAGGTAGTTGTAAATGGTTCCACAGACCAGGGCCGCGGCGGCGTCATTTCCGATGACGATATTGTCGGTGAATTCATACACCCCCAGGTTGGCGTCCATGTAGACCTGTGAACCGGTCGGTTCCTCATATTCGTCTACAGGTCCCTGAGCCGTGTTGCCAATGAAAGTGTTGTTCTGGATGAGGCCGACGAAGGGTCCAGCCCATTCATCGGGAGGGTGAAGCGAGATACCGCCGCCAGTCCACTGCGCACTGTTTCCGTAAAACAGGTTCTGCGCAATAGTCATCCGGTCGGTGTTGATCGCGATAATGCCCCCGCCCTCCCCGTCTGTCATGTTTCCCGCCAAGACGTTGTCTTCGATGACGGCGTATTCAGCGGCGGATAACAGCATTCCGCCGCCCCCATCCTCGCTCCCGTGATTGTTGGTAATCAGGTTCCCGATCACAGAGATGAATTGAGTAGGGCCGCCGTCTGCCAGCTCAATTCCAGTGCCGGGAAAGAAGCAATAGCCGGAATTGCCAACCGTCGTATTGCTGATGGTGTTTCCCTGGATCAGGGCGGCGCCGGAGGCAACAGTGATGCCGTGACACAGATTATTCGTAATGGCGTTATTCAGGATGGTGGGATTCGCGTCCCACTCGATGTCTACACCACCTCCATAGCTCCCAATCGTGGCCTCTGGCCCCCCCCCCCGAAATGGTGAACCCGTTCAGGACGCTTGCGCGGGTTTCGCCTGTGTGAATGGCGACCACGGCTGATGTCCCATCGCCCTGAATGATGGTCTGCGCAGGGCCGTCAGAACTGATGACAGTGATGTTCTTGCCGTTGAAATCGATGTTCTCGTGGTAGGTCCCCTTCGCCACCAAGACGATGTCTCCACCAGCCGCAGCATCGATTCCAGCCTGAATCGTCGGCTTGTCGGCGGGCACGTGGATCGTGGCTGCAAAGATCTGCGCAGAACCCGCGAGCAACGTTGCCACCATGAGGAAACTGTGCCGACGCCCCTGCGGTGCGGCCACATCGGGGGTGGAGAAACGGCATTTGGTGACAGTATTAGCCATTCGGAAGATCAAGGAGCTTCGCCGCTCATCGAAGTCGGCAAGTCACGCTTACGCTATCTGGGGTTGCCCGCTGAGTCTACCAGAAATCGGGACTCCCGATTTGCGTTTGGAAGTGGTGGGCGATTTTCTAAGTGATCTTTGCACCGATTCATTCGTATAAGGGCACAACTCGTCGCCCCCTCGTGAACAAGCGAGAAGATGACTCCGCTGGTGATAAGTCGAGAAACTAAATTCTTTCTTGACAAGCACTCGAAGGGCATGATTTGCTGAGTCGTTCCCAAAATCTATTTCGTGACGTGGAGAGGCACGGTACGCCCTCGAGTGCTTTACGCCTTGACTACCGACCGTTTGCCTGACTCTAAGGATGAGCAGTGCGTAGACGCTCGGGCAGTAAGGGGCTTGCTTTGTAATCAAATTGCATGAGGGAAGAGATTTAGATCCAAAAGGAAACGCTCGCTCGGACGCGTTTCTCTGACGTTGGACAGATGGCAAGGCGGTTAGGTTGAGCGGAGGGATGGTCTTGATGAGAATGTTTCAAGCGTGCCGGCTTATTGGGGTAGTATGCCTAATCTGTCACGGAGTGTTTGCGCAGACCAGTGCCTCAACCACTCCTGATGTCGCTTCGATCCTGCGCAGTTCGCTTGCGGCCCAAAATGGATCGATCCCAATCCAAGACATCGTTCTCACAGGAACAGCAGAGCGGATTGTAGGTCCGGACGGCGAAACTGGCCCCGCTCAGCTGAAGGCTGTATCGTCAGGATCGGCTCGTTTCGATGCAAGTCTTTCAGCGGGGATAGTGACCGAACTCAGGCAGGTTACGTCTTCCGGGGTGAGCGGGGCCTGGTCGAATGGCGACGGCCACAGCCATCTGATGGCGGGACACAATATGCTCACGGACGCGGCCTGGTTTTTTCCCATGTTCGTGATACAGCGCTTACTCTCGGATCCAAAGGCATCAGTGACGTTTGTAGGGATCGAAGGAAACCTTGGGCATTTCCAGGCAGCAGAATCTGCCCAAACCTCCGGTTCCGTAGCTGAATCGGGCCAGCTGGCTCATTGGAGCCAAATCGACATCTACTTGGACTCCGCGTCACTTCTTCCTGTCCGGCTTTCCTTCAACACCCATCCTGACGATAATGCACTTCTTGACATACCGGTTGTCGTTGACTTTTCCAGCTACGAAACTCTCAGTGGCGTAACGATGCCGATGCATGTGCAGCGCTCCGTCAATGGCACCTTGCAAATGGACATTCAGTTGCAAAGCGCGAGTTTCAATACAGGCTTGTCGTCATCTGCTTTTCAATTTTGATGCGGGACCAGATTTCGGGGAGGGAACCTAATGAATCCCAGGCTTGGAAAAGCTGCGTTGTTGTTTGCCGCCATATCGATTCTGCAGCCAGTGCTGTCAGCAACAAACGTAGCCACTGGCACCCCAGCCGGCGGGAGCTTCACTGGGGGCCCCGACATAATAAACCTTGGCAACCTAAACGCTAGTCTCTCAATTCCCATCCGACACAAGGTCGGCCGCGGTCAGGACTTCATATACGACTTGCAGTACAACAGCAGCGTCTATACCAAAGTCAATTCGAGTGGAACCTGGTACTGGCAACCTGATCCAAACTGGGGTTGGCAGGGACTTTCGCCTGCGGGGGTGGTTTATGAGGGGTACTCGTCAAGCTACTCAACCGGCACCTGTGGCCAGTATGGGGGCAACTCATGGCAATCCTGGAGCTACAGCGGCCTGGTCTACGCCGATGAACACGGCGTACAACACGGCTTCGGGGGAGTGAGCGGAACGTATATCAGTTCGAATGGCGCTCCACCGTATTGCCCTCCAAGTGGATCACCCCTCCCGGTGTTTTGACCACAAATGACGGAACGGGGTGGACGGCGAAGTTCTATACAGATCAGAATGGTTTCCACGCGACAATTTATTCCCCCAAAGGAACAGCCGTCAATCCCCCTGTAAAGGTCAATTTTGCCCCACCCGCAGGAAACCTCACGTCGACAGATCCAAATGGAAACCAGATTACATCCTACAACGGGGCCTTTACAGATACGCTCGGACAGCAGGCGCTCTCCGTCACTGGATCGGCGCCGAGCAATACCATCCTTCAATACGTCAACGCACAAGGAACGTACGTGGCTTACACCGTAAGCTATAGGCAATACAACATCAAAACGAATTTTGGCTGCACCGGGGCTTATAGCACGAACGAGTATTCCGCGACGGGGGTGAATCTTGTGGATAAGGTTACGCTTCCTGACGGCAGGTATTACCAATTTCAGTACGAACCCACGCCTGGCTTTTCGGGATACTATACGGGGCGCCCTAGTTCAATTAAGCTTCCCGCCGGCGGCACGATTACCTATCAATACACGGGCACGAATAACGGAGTCAGCTGTATCGACAGCGGCGCATCTGGTCTGACGAGGACCGTATCGGATGGTACATCGAGCAATACGTGGACGTATAGCCGCACACCGTCCGGTTCCACTTCAAGCACGATTGTTACCGCTCCGAGTTACGATGACGGCCAACACGGCAGCGTTCAGAATGACACGGTATATACGTTTTTGAACGGTAATCCGGATTCGTATAATTTTTACGAGATCAAACGCCAGACATACGCTGGTTCACATACCTCCGGAACCCTGCTGCAGACCATCCTCCACTGTTACGAGTCCTATTATTGTTCAGCCACGAGCGGGGACACCAACAATTACGTCCCGTCACCGATGCCGCAAAATCAGACCAGTGTCCAATGGCCTGACTCCACAGGACGTACGTCTGGCACATTAAATCAATACGACTCGATTGGAAATCTAACATCTCATGCGGTATACGACTACGGTACCGCAGGGGTCTATTCAACGACGCCTCTTCAAACAACAACAATCTCGTATTGGACAAATCCAAGCAATCAACAGGAGACCAGCAAACCCTCAGAGATAACCGTCAAGGATTCAGGCCGCACTATTCTTTCAGATACCAAATACAGCTACGGGAGCACCACGGTGGCGACGAGTGGCACGCCACAACACACGACCCCCCCGAACGGGAACCCTGGCAATCTTACGAGTATGCAACGGTGGGTATCCGGGACCGCTTGGCTGACGAGCAACTATACAAATTTCGATACGGGAAATGTTCAAACCGCAACCGACGTGAACGGGGGCCAAACGACGTATACATACGGGAACTGCGGAAATTCTTACCCGACTTTGGTCTCTACTCAAACGGGCGGAAGCACAGTTCCTACTTTGAATACATCCGCATCGTGGAATTGCAGCGGCGGAGTTCCCAACTGGACTCAGGATGTGAACACGAATCAGATCACCTACACATACGGAAGTGATCCGTATTGGCGGCCCACGTCAATCCAGAACGACGCTACAACTGCGGTCGTAAACCTATCGTATCCGAGCACCACATCGAACTCCTCCGGTGCCGCCATGTCATTCAATGGTGTATCCTCTACGAGCACTTCAGTCACGACCTACGATGGCTTGGGTCGCACGATTGTCCAGCAGACGCTGCAAGGGCCCGCTCCTTCCAATTACGATACGATTGCGACTGCCTATGACTCCTTAGGACGGGTCGCATCTACGACGCTGCCGTACTCTGGGGGTGCTGGAAATTACGTGCCCAGCAATCCAGGGTCCTCTTTCAAATACGATACGCTTGGCCGTACCTTTACCATCAGCGACTCGGGTGGTGGAACGGTGCAATATGGCTACTCATCCAACGATCTTCAGGTGACCATCGGACCTCAGGTCACACTCCCATCTACTGAGAATCTTAAGAAGCGCAACATGGAGTACAACGGGGCGGGGTGGCTGACATCAGTTTGTGAAGTAGTGGCATCAACACAGCCCGTGGGAGGCGCATGTGGACAAAGGGCGGCTTTCACAGGCTATGAGACAGTCTATACCTACGACGGACGTGGCCTCCTAACTCAGGTGCAGCAGAATTCTCAGACTGGGTCCAGCGGCATCCAGACTCGCCTGGTGTATTACGACGGCTTAGGTCGAAAGACGTCTGAAACGATCCCGGAGTGGAGCGCTGGAGCAGGTGTTGCGGGAACGTCGGCATATACATATGATTCCATTGCCACCGGAGATTGCAGTGGTTCGTACGCTGGTGACCTCCTGAAGGTGCATGACAGCGTGGGAAACACAACTTGTTACACGTATGATTTGCAACATAGGCCTCTGTCCGCGCTTGTCACCGCAAGTAGCCCTTATTCGAGTAGGACGCCAAACGCGTACTTTCGCTACGATGCCGCGACCTACAATGGGACGACTAACATGCAGAACGCCAAGGGGAAACTTGCAGAGGCATATACCTGCTCTCCCAGCTCCTGCGTATCGCCGTACCTTACAGATGAATTCTTCAGCGCATCTCCGGTCACCTCTGGGTCGATGGCAGGGGGGGTGCAGTCGCAAATGTGGCAATCGACACCGAATTCCGGCGGCTACTTCCTGACAAGCGACACCTATTTTCCAAACGGCGCACTCGGGGCAATTTCAGCTTCTCGCTCAGGTTCTTCGATTGGCATCCCAAATTTCACCTTTGGGGTTGATGGCGAAGGACGACCGAACACGGCTTCAGATGGAACGAGGAATCTGGTTACAGGCGTAACCTACAATCCAGCCAGCTTGGCTCTCACGGCTACCTATGGCAATGCCAGCACGGGCGCAGCAAACGACGTCGACAGCGTCAGCTACGATCCGAACACCTTTAGACCGTTGAATCTCACCTCCAGCATGAGCCCGACCTCCGGGAACTTCACGGTCGCCACAGTGCTCACTTGGAACGCCAACGGATCGCTTCAGAGGATGCAATATACGGACGGAAGTCCGAGCCCCATGAATCAGGACTGCAAATACTCAGCAGATGACTTGCGCCGTATTGCAAGCGTCGACTGTGGCTCCTCAGCCTGGGGTCAGAACTTTAGCTACGATCCATTCGGCAACATCCAGAAGAGCGTTCCATCTGGGCGAACGGGAACCACGTACTCCACAGGAGGTTACAGCACGGTCACAAACCAGGCTTTGACAGGGGCGACGTATGACAAGAACGGGAACCAACTCACGAGTACCCCGGCTACACTGACTTGGAATGCATGGAATGTGCCAGTTACTGTCAATAGTACCTCGGCGACGTATGACGCTCTCGGCCGCATGGTCGAAAAGGGTGTAGGCTCCACATACACGCAATTCGTTTTCCGGCCTTCGGGAGCCGGTCTGGCAGTCTACAGCAGCGGGCTCAGCAAGGGTACGGTCGCGCTGCCAGGAGGCGGAACGGCTGTATACAACGGAAGCGGGCTGAGTTATATCCGTCATAAGGACTGGCTCGGGTCCAGTCGCCTCGCGACGACATGGGCACATGCCATCTATTCCAAGGAAGCTTACGCGCCATTCGGAGAAACATACAATGAATCTGGAACACCAGATCGTTCGTTCACGGCGCAAGATCAGAATGTGGCAACTGGACCTGGTGGCAATGGCGTGTATGATTTCCTCTTCCGGAAGTATGATCCCTCTGCAGGAAGATGGATGTCTCCTGATCCCGCAGGCTGGAATGCCGTTAATAGCAAAGATCCGAAGTCATTTAATCGATACGCATACGTCAAGAACAATCCATTAAGCTTGGTGGACCCAACTGGTTTATGCGACGATTGGATTATTACGATTACTTGGCCTGGGCAAGCACCCGTCTCGTCCGAGGAGATGATCGGTGACGATTGTCCTTCAGGCGATACGTACAGTATCTCCGGAGGCGTATTTCCCGGGTTAGGAAGCGACGACGGTTACAGCGGATATGAGAACATGGGTGTTGGAGGAGGCGGTAGTAGTAACGAGAATCCTTATGTGAAAGACGCTTGCTACAATGACGTGCTTCTGGGCTCGATGATTGTCGGTATTGGAGCGGCACTGGGAATCCCAGATGGAGCGCCGGGAAGCGATCCATTAGGAGATTTAGTTGACACGATCCGGGGTGCGATTGAGAACCCAGGGATTCAAGCGAGTATCGGAACTATCGCGATCACGATCACTAAAATTCTCGAACTGCCACCGGTTGCTGAAAGGGTTGCAATCCTACTCAGCGAGGAAGCCATTCCATTTGTCGGTTGGGCGGCGACGGGCTACATTGCCTATAAGACAATATCGGCAGCGAGCGAATACTATATGGAACATATTGAGCGTTGCCAATAGGTGAGTGAGGCTAAGGTATGCAGAAAAAGCATGTACGCATGGTAATTGGTCTGAGCGTTGGCGTATGTGCAGCTGCGGCTGAGGAGCACTGGCCAGCGGGAGCCGCAACTATCCAGATGGGTTTCTATTCTGCAATGTGCCTCGGGCCTTTGCTCATCGGTATGTGGTCCTACTGGCGTCGCGCGGACTATTGGATAGGCATTCTTGTTGCAACTGCGGCTCACGCTGCGTTTCTCTACCTTGCCAGATCGCTTTTCCCGTTCAAGTCTGTACTGGCCATCATTCCGATGGCTCTCCTTGAGGTGGCCGTGCTCTTCGTAATTGTGCTGAAAACCCTCAGGGATTAGCGATTTTGCTTCATTCTGAACAACTCGCGAATTCGAGCACTTGGATTTACGCGATGAGATCAACAGTGCTAGGTGGCCGTCAGGGAGTCCGCCAAGTCCCGCGTGGAGAATATAGACGCACGTTTTGCAAAACTGAGGAGCGGCTTGTTAGCGACCTCATTCGAGTGGAGATGATATCGAGAATGTTCGTCACAAGTGGGAGGTCATGTCGACTGGCTCGGCTGTTGTTGGCAATCTTCCTTGCTGGGGTATATTTGCCTTGGTCCCAGGCGCAAGGTCAAGCTCAGAAAATCTGTGGGCGTGAGACTCGTTGTTTGCTTATTGAAGCTCAAGATTTGGGCATGGCAGCCTCTGTCAATAACGCCTCATACGTCGTACTTGATAGGAGCAACGCAACAGCGGGTGGAGTTCTTGTCCCAACACCATGGTTCCCGGACATTGTTAGATGGGCTAGAATACACCACCTAGTCGACCTTGGTGTGGAAATTGATTTGAATGCGGAATGGTCAAGTTATCGTTGGCGCCCGGTATCGCCACAGTCCAAGGCTTCGGGTTTGGTCGATCCCACGGGGTACCTGCCAAATGACGCTCGGTTCATCGGCCTGCATGCCAAGCCGGAAGAAGTCTCAGTCGAGATCCGTGCTCAGATTCAGGCGGCGAGAATGGCAGGTCTAACAATTACACACCTCGATTCGCACGGCGGCATAGCTTTCTTCACTCCTTGGCTCTTCAAAGCGTACTGGAAGGCTTCAGAAGACGCCGGCCTACCTGCCGTAATATCGAAAGAATGGGTGATGCAGCACGGAAGACTAACCGGCAAACATGATATTTATGAAGTCGGAGGAGTTGACGTTGACCTAACGAAGGTTCCATTCGACCGGATCATTCAGATGCAACCTGGCATCGCAAAAGACAATTGGCTGACAGAGTACGAAACCATGCTTGGAGGCCTACCTGTTGGCGTATATTTGCTTAAGGTCCATATTGGATTCAACGATGAAGAGCTGCAGAGAATGACTGTTGGTCACCCGAATTGGGGCGCCCAATGGCGCCAGAACGACTACGATGTAATCAGCAGCCCCGAGTTCCAGAAATTCCTAAGAGATCAAGGATTCATTCTCGTGAATTGGATGGATCTGCAGAAAGCCTTGCAGACGAAGCATTGAGGCCGTTCGGAGCAACTACTTCCTTAGTCCAAGCGCGCGGAGCACCACATCGTCGTCCCGTAGCGAGCCGTTCTCCTTGTACACGACACCGAAACCGCCTTGGTAGTCCCACATCGTCCATCCGATGTGGTTCTTTTCGAATGCAGTGCGCACGGCGGTAAGCCATCTCTCGCGAGAATCCGGATCGGAGAAATTGCGATAGACCCCAAACTCGTCGCACATGAGCGGTACGTTCCGCTCACGGGCCCATTGGGCAGCAAACCCGATGTCGCCGGCGACCCGGTCCGCATCCCAATGGTCTTCCTTGTATTGCAGCAACCGCCAGCGGGTCTCTTGTGAGTCGGTATGCTCGATGAGCTGTGAAACGCCGCTCTCTGTTGCCGGAAAGGGCAGATTGTGGACGTCAAGCCAGTAGTCCAATCCCCACGTAGCGCCCTGATGCGTGAAGATATGCGGATCGTAGTAGTGGAAGTTGTAAATAAGATTGGAGTCGGAGAGTGTAGGCATCTTGACGAGATCCAGCATATCCGAGTATCCAGCACCTTGGACCATGATCGTCGAGTTGGGTGCGTAGTGACGAATCTTCTCGATGGACTGCAGGAGTAAACCAAACCAGCTATTGAGGTCAGGAGAGCTGAATTCGTTCATGACCTCAAGAATGATGCGATCCGAATCCATCCTTCCATAGTGATCGGCGATCTGGCCCCAGAGTCGGAGATACTTCTCGGCGGCCAAGCCGCCCGAAATCAGTTGATGCGTGTATTGTGGATTCGGATGAAAGTCCAGAATCACATAGAGTTGCGAGGACAAAGCTTTCTGAATCACTTGGTCGAGGAATTGAATTCGTTCGCACGATTCCCATTCTCTGTCGCACTGGAAGATTACGGGGTCTACAGGAATCCGAATGTGATCGAATCCGATCTTCTGAATGTGCTCGATGTCTGCCGGAGTCGTGAATGTGCGAAGCTGCTGTATCGAGTAGTTGCCGCTCTCGGAAAACCAGCCGCTAACCGAGACCCCATGCTGCAGATGCTGCCAGCGCTTCCAAGCAGGCGAGTTGCCGGGTTGTTGCGCCCCAGCGTCATTTGCAAGGCTTCCAAGAAGACAGAGAGCTAGAACAATTACGTGCGGTAAGCGCATATGGTCCCCGTTTGGCAGAAACTAGACAGGTTGAAAGAAGGGTTGAGTTTCGCTGAAAGGATATCAGTTCTCACCGAATCCTTGGCCCACAATAAAGGACGCTATCGTGTACTTATAGGCATCCTCTTGAGTTTCCAGATGTCTTGGAGATTTGCGGGGAGGAGGTAACCTGGTATTCGGCCAAGGGTGCGAAAAGCGTCAAATTGACCTGCCCCCGAAGAACTCAGCCATTGAGAACTGGAGTTCTCTCGTAATTGACCCGCCCCGGAAAACTCTGCCGCGCGAGGTTGGAAATTTCGGCCTTCGTGGTTCGGTTAGTGCCCGTTTGGCGGGCACGATTGCGGTTAATGTAACCCAAGTGATGGTCTCCAGCAAGAGGCTTGAGACCGGAGCGTAGGTCAGATCACCGCCAGCAGCCGCCGTGCGGTGGGAATGTGGGAAACGCGAAGCGTTTTCCAAGGCGGCTTTATCGCCGTCATTTCCACCGCTGCATACGGCTGCGAACTCTGCTGGCGTGCGATCGGCCAAAGCCGAGTGTGGCCTGTGGTAGTTGTAATCGTGCAGCCAGATTGCCAGTTTCCGGCGGGCATCCGCCAAGCTGAAGAACACCTCCACGTTCAGGCACTCGTCGCGCAATCTTCCGTTGAAGCTCTCGATATAGCCGTTCTCGACCGGCCGTCCCTGGCCGGATGAAGTCCAGATGCACTCCGTTGCTATACGCCCAATGATCCATTGCTTTACTGGCGAACTCGGTTCCGTTGTCGACGGTGATGGACTTCGGCGCCCCGCGGCTAGCAACGATCTTATCCAGTGCCGCTGCGACCTTCTCTCCGCTCAGGGCCGTGTCTGCATGGAGCGTCAGACACTCGCGGGTGTACTGATCGACGACCGTTAGCACGCGGATCCAGCGGCCGTCTGAAAGTCGCTGAGCCACGAAGTCCATGCTCCACCTGTCGTTCCTGCGCACCGCAGGCCCTTGCGCCACACGCTGACGTTGCGCTCGCTCCTTGCGACGCTTGGTTCGCACGATTAGTCCCTCTTCGGTGTACAGGCGGTAAATGCGCTTGGCGTTCACTTCCCAGCCCTCCCGCTTCAACATCACTGTCAGCCTGCGATAGCCGTAACGAACCCGGCTGCCGGCAAGTTCGCGCAATCGAACCCGCAGCGCGTCCTGGGGATCGCGATGATGCTCGTATCGCAGAGTCGCCCGGTCCACCGGAATCAGCCCCGCTGCGTGCCGCTGGCTCAAATCATGGGCTTGTTGCACCCACTCCGCCAGCTCGCGACGCATGCGAGGCTTCAGAGCTCTTTTGCGACGATCTCCTGGAGGATGTGGCGATCGAGGCTGAGATCCGCCACCAAACGCTTCAGCTTACTGTTCTCATCCCGAAGCTGCCGCAGCTCCCGCAACTCGCTCAGGCCCAAGCCAGCATACTTCTTCTTCCACAGATAAAAACTCTGCTGGCTGA
>Ga0206908_1011_pt1 | contig 36478 bp, 33 predicted proteins | sample Alteio_BWOrgHeat_78_FD_152979 | JGI IMG/M metagenome (GOLD analysis project Ga0206908, IMG submission 152979) | Enriched cells from forest soil in Barre Woods Harvard Forest LTER site, Petersham, Massachusetts, United States -... | ecosystem: Environmental > Terrestrial > Soil > Temperate forest >... | reverse complement strand
CCAAGTTTTGAAGTTATATCCGCATTACTTTCACGCTGTCGTGTTTTTGTTTTAAAAGAATTGTCTGCACAGGAAATGAAGCAGATTATTGAACGTACTCACCTTGAGATCGACGAACACGCATTAGACTGGCTTATTGCAATGGCAAATGGTGATGCACGTCAAGCATTAAACATGATTGAAAATACGCATGCATTGTATAAAAAAATCACGATACAAAATTTGCAAGAGAGCTTGCAAAACAGTTTTTTGCGATATGACAAAAAATCAGAAGAACATTACAACACCATTTCTGCGTTTATAAAATCAATGCGTGCAAGTCAGCCAGATGCAGCGCTTTATTATTTAGCGCGCATGGTACAGAGCGGAGAAGATCCTAAGTTTATCGCACGGCGAATGGTTATTTTTGCCTCAGAAGATATTGGTCTTGCTGATCCGTATGCATTAACTTTAGCGAATGATGTTTTTAGGTCGGTTGAAATTATTGGGTATCCAGAATGTGCTATCAATTTAGCGCATGGTGTCTGTTATTTAGCAAATGCCAAGAAAAGTAGAGCTTCATATGATGCTTATTTTGATGCGGTGGATGATGTTAAGCAGTTTGGTAATTTACCTATTCCATTAAACATTCGTAATGCGCCTACACCGTTGATGACAGCATTAGGCTATGGCAAGGGTTACAAAAAATACACGACTGATGATTTATTGCCTGAAGTGATCAAGGGGAAGAAATATTTAGTGGATCATCAAAACTAAACTCATTGTAAAATCATTCACAAATTTTCTTTTAATATCATGATATTTTTCGTGAAGGGTCTTGTGACCCTCCACACCAGCACACAAGCGTGCCGCTTGACCGTCTATCGGCTCGAACTCGGTCCCTAGTCTGCCTTTGGCAGCCTAAAGACCTCAAACAGGCGAGCCTAAACGGAAATATAATTTTTTTAAAGATATGGGTAATGCACAGTCATTGCGAGCCTGCGAAGCAATCCAGAAAATATCAAGAAATTATTTAATGCTGGATTGCCGCGTCGCTACGCTCCTCGCAACGACGAACGGAAAATTTATATCATAAATAATCTCCTTTTTAGGCATTTTGTCTGAGGCCTTCAGGCTGCTCTGCAGATTGAAGGCTGAGTTATGCCGTAAGAGGTCAAGCAGGATGCTTGTGTGCTGGTGTGGAGGGTCACAAGACCCTTCACGAAAAATCTATGATATTATTGGGGGAGTTGTAACGACGAAACGGGAAGGATTAAGCAGTCTTCGTTTGTTTAGCAGCATTTGTCTTTGTCTTTTTATTCGCAGTTGCTTTCTTTGAGCTATCTGTTTCTTGTGTAGGTTTTTTATCTGCAGCAGTTTTTTCATCTTTAGCTTGCTCTTTTGCAACTGGCTTTACATTATCTTCATCTTGCGCATACCATTCTTCCCACAAGCAATACATACACGTCATTAAAGCTCCTAGAGCAAGTGAGCTGAGCACCCAATGGTTTTTGCATGTTTGATAAAATGAAGTTGATGGCGGAGGATTATTTCCTGCTGGTTGATTTGGCATCACGCCATCTTGTGGTTGTGATGGAATGAAAACGTTTGCATGGTTATTCATCCAATCTGAGTTGGCTTTGTCACCATTAAACATATGTTTCATATTTTGGATGATATCAGCATGATTTTCAGCTAAAAGAGGAGTTTTAGTAGCTTCAAAGTTAGCATCTGCAATTTTTTGTATCGCAGGTGCATTTTGTCTTTCAACCTCAGCTGACAATCTATCTTGCACTATTGTTTTCCATGTAGCCATATCGCGATCACGGCTTTTCCATGCAGCGCCATCTTTCTCGTTTTTTGTGTCTATTTTTTCAGGACTGCGAATTACCTTAATTTCATACAAACATTGTTGTCTACTTTTATCAGCCTGGTTTGTATAGTTCTCTATTTCTTTATCTGATTCTTTGAGATGTTTGCTCAACTGAGTGCGAAGAACGGTCAACTCATATGCACACATATCAAATATATTAAGTTGAAGTTTTTGTTCCTGGTTGCCATATAATCCAAGCATACAGTTTTGATATATACGACGTTTTGCTTCTTCGATTTCATTTTTAATAGCAACAGATTCACTTGTGGTAAATGTGTCGGTTATTTGAAGCTCTGATACGTGTTGTAACGTTTCAAGTATAGCGTCATAGGTAACAGCATTTTTTAATCGATTTAATGTAATCATGATTGTGTGTGCTGCACTCATTTGAGGCTGTGTTGGCTTGTTGTCACCCGGCTTGCTTGTAGATGACCTGTCCGCCGACTTGTCCGTCGAAGCCTTGGCGAAGTCGGAAGCTTCAGCGAAGGAGGATGATTTTGATTCGTCAGTAGATTTGTTTTCTTGCTTGTCCGGCTGGGTTGATGTTTTCGATTTTAAGGTAAAATGTACTTCTTTCTTGTGAATTAATTTAGATACATGTTCTCTGAACCAAGAGATATCTTCTTTCTTGATGGTAGTATCTTTTTTTAATCGTTGCACAATATCGTCATATAGGTCTTTTTCACGTGCTTTAAAATGAGCATGGTTATCATTGAAGTTTGCGTGCCATAAACGGTTTATAAGTGTTGCATCTTTTTTAATTATTGCGTCTTTTAATGCTTTAATCAGTTGCGTATTCCATTTTTTGATTGGGTTATTAAGTGCTTTAGGAGCTACGTCTATGGACACATTTTTTTGTTGAAGATCTCCAAGTATACGAGCATGCGCTATGACATTAATTTTTTTCTGTAGCTTTTCTGCTAAATCATTAACTACTGTTAGATTTTGTTTTTTTTCTACTGGATCATTTTCAAAAGATTTTTTAATTGAGCGTGATTTTTGAATAATTTCAGGTTCTGCAGTAGCGTCTGGTGCGGCAACTTCATTGGTTGCATTGAGCTTTGCGTTACAGACAACCTGTATATGGCATAAGATATTTTGATGCTTTGCAAGGGTACCAAATGGATGCAGCCCGATTAATTCATTGGTGTAGAGTTCTTCTGCATAGTTTTCTATCAAGGATACGAAATTACGAACGTCTTCTTGACTATAATTTGGTATCTTGTCAGCCATTTGTTCGAGTATAGATACGATATTGGCAAAATTGTTTGCTCTAATTTCTTTTCTTAAATCTATAATGTCCCATTTGTAGATATCGCTATAGCGGTCTAGGTTATTTCTAATTTCAGCATAAAGAGCATCCACAGAACGCTTTTGTCCGTCTTCGCTCTTGTCTGCCATCCTGTCCTTCGTAGCTGGTGAGCTTTGGCTCACTATTTTAGCGGAGTAGGAAGCGCTTTGCGCGACGGTAGATTGCTTCGACGTGACATTGGATTCCATGGCAACGCCGGTGATAGATACAAATATAGTGAGTAAAGCAGGTAACTTTAAGAAGCTTTGAGATGTCATAATAACTCCATTTATGTATGAGTTTTATTTCTACATTTTCAAATAGAAATTTCATTTTAATAAGTGCTTTAGTATACAGATATAAGCATACAAGATATGATGCATTAATCAACCGCCTCCAAGTATCAATTTTAGGGCTGAAGCTGTTGCAAATGTGCAAAAAAACATCATACTTAGCTATTGTAAGCACTTTTTTATAGGTGCTTGTAACTATTTTTTGAATTAAGACTCTTTTTGGAGGTTCCTCAATCATGAAGAAACAGTATTTTATCTCTATTCTCTTATGTGTCTATAGTTGTTCTGCCTTTGCAGGAGAAGCTATACCGCAATCTGAACAGACAAATCTTAATCCACAGACGGTTGAAACATCCGTTAATGATGGTGATGATAAGCAAACTGATACCATTGTTCCAGAACCTAAAAAACCAGGTATCCTGGATACATGGGGCAAAGTGATAACGCTGAAATGGAGATCTTTATCACGTGATGATGCGTGGAATATCGGTAAAACAGTGACCTTAGCAGGAATAGGGTATTATCTCTTCTCTTGGGTTAAGCCAACTGGACCTAGTGGTCCTAGTAACGGCAATCCACCAATCCCGCCACAGCCAAATCAGGGACGAGCAGCGCGTAACCAAACCTTCCGACAAATGCAAGAACAGTTACGGCAGCAACAAGAATTATTGCAACGATTACAACAGCAAGAAGAAGATGATTTTGCTGAAGCAATAAGACAAAGCCAAGAAATGGCAAATCAAAGAAATAATAATGCATCAGTTGTGAATAATCCTGTGGTAGATGATCAAGCTCCTCAAGTTGCTCATATGCAAAAAGATTGTGATATCTGTTTTGATACAAAAAATATAAGTGAATTTACCATAATGCCATGCTGTCAATATAGTTCATGTACCGCATGTCTTATGGATCACTTATCTCGTCATTTTGATGAGACGAGTACAGAGAATTTGAAGTGTCCAAATAGAGGCTGTGACAGAAAAATAGAGCAACCGGTTATGAAGGCCATAACGGTGACGAATAAAGCAATTTACAATCGTTATAATGAAGTTGCACTTAAAGAATTTTTGGCTAAAGACACCACACTTAAACAATGCCCAACTCCTGATTGTCCTAATCAATTTGAACCAGATCGCAACAGAAAGCAGACTTATACGTGTGAAGCATGTAATCAAAAGTATTGTTCACACTGCTTAATACATCATGATTTGGTGAGAGTGAGTTGTGATCAAGCAAGAAGGGATAAAGAATTAGCAACAAATCCTGATATTGCCAATCAGGCAACGCAGGAATGGATTGCGGCCAATACAAAGCCATGTCCTCAATGTCAGACACGTGTTCAAAAAAATATGGGTTGTAATCATATGACATGTCGACAGTGTAAACATCAGTTTTGTTGGACATGCCTAGGTCGATATGGGAATGGCGGTTGTAGTTCAAGTAGGTGTGCTACGCAGAACGTCCATACGGGATATGATTTTTAATGAATTTTAACGTGTAAAACGAAATTGATCATTACTTTTTTGAGTAATATTTTGGAGGAATCTTAATCATGAAGAAACAATTTTGTATCTCTATTCTTTTGTTAGCCTATGGTTGTTCTGCAGTAGCAGTAAAACCTAAGTTGCAACGTGCGCACGTACAACAGAATACAAAAAATCATACTTCGCAAACCGCATCAACAGATGACCTGTCCGCCGAAGCTTTAGCGAAGGAGGATGAACATGGTAATGAAAATGATGTTACCGTTGAAACACCTAAGAAATCGACCGTGTTAGATTCATGGCGCAAAGTGATAAACCCGTATAGATGGGGATCTTTCTCACGTGATGATGCATGGAATATTGTGGGAACGGTTACATGTGTGGGAATAGGGTATTATCTATTTTCTCGCACGCATCCAACGGGTCCGCATGGTCCTAATAATAACAATCAACCGCCACATGATCCACAAGATCCATTTGCTGGGCTTACGCCAGAAGAATTGCAAGAACAACAAGATGCGTTAAATGCAATTGAACAAAATAGACGACAGCAGGAAGATCCTTTCGCAGAATTTCATGATTGGTTCAACAGAGAATATGAAGCGCAGCAACGAGAACAAGAAGTACAGCGACAAGAAGAAATACGTCAGCAGGCAGAGCGTAATAGACAATTGCAGCAACAAGAACAAGATGACTTGCAATTTGCACAAGATTTGGAACGCCAGCTAGAACGCGAAGAAAATGAGCAACAATTAAGAGAGCGCGAAGCATTGCAGCGCCAAAGACAACAACGACCAAATCAATTTGCTCAGTGGATGGCAGAACGTGAAAGGCAGCGGCAACAACAAGAAGAAGATGAGCTTGCAGAAGCCATACGGCAAAGCCAGGAAATGGAAAATGCAAGAAATAATAATGCACCAGTTGTGGTCAATAATGCTGCAGCAGAAGATAATCAAAATCTAGATAATCAAGGCGCAGATGCTGTTGTAGATCCAGCACAAGAAAGAGATTGTGATCTTTGTGGTGAAACAAAAAATGCTCATGAATATACTGAAATGCCATGTTGTCAATACAGCGTATGTACCGCGTGTCTTATGGATTACCTTGCTACTCGTTTAGATAATAACAGCACAGCTGAAGTAAGATGTCCGAATCGTGCTTGCACATCGGCAAAAATAGAACAACATACTATGCGGGCAATAACGGTAACTAATGAAGCTCTTTTTGATCGTTATTTAGTTATTGAGTTTAATGAATATTTATTGCAACAGCCACAAGCTAAACAATGTCCAACAGCTGATTGTCCATTTAGATTTATCCCATTTGATGAAAATGTGCCGGATTCAGTTGTTTGTAGGCGATGTCAAAATAGGTATTGTTCACATTGTTTACATGATCATGATGTAGAGAGAATTACCTGTGAACAAGCACGCATAGAGCGAGAACGTGAAACAAATCCTGATCTTGCTGCGCAAGCAGATTTAGAATGGATGGCAAACAATACAAAGCAATGTAATCGCTGTGGTAATGCGGTTGAAAGAAATCAAGGCTGTAATCATATGACGTGTAAATGTGGGTATGAATTTTGTTATGTATGTGGAAGACCATGGGGAAATCGGCAAACATGTCCTTACTACAATCATCCACCGGTATAATTTGATACATATCTTTTGACCCAGCCGTCGCTAAAAGCTATGGCGGGCAAGTAAAAAGGGGCCCCTGAAATATGAGGTCTCTTTTTTTACGTCTCGCAGAAGATCATTATTTACCCATCTTCTTCACCACATCAACAATAGCCTGTGCATCAATACCAGCCGCAGCAAGCAATTCTTCTGGTTTGCCAGAGCGTGGCAATTCAGTGACCGCCAAACAAGTTATGGTAATACCAGAATTGCGTAAGGCATACGTCACCGCTTCACCAATGCCACCTTGCAAGTAGTGATCTTCCACCGTGATGATATGGTTGTTAGATGCCTTGCCAATTTTGATAAGCGTTGCAACATCAAGTGGTTTGACCGAATACAAATCAATCACCGCAATGTGAATCGGCTTTTCTTGAATTTCCAACTGATCATACGCTTTAAGCGCTTCAAACAACGTTACGCCGGCACCAACAACACATGCCTGGTCATGATCACTCTGACGAATTACTTTGCAACCACCAATGGGAAATTGATCAGTGTTGTTGTAATGCACCGGAGCTTCCATGCGCGTGGTACGCAAATAACTGATCCCTTCATGATAATTTGCCATCTGCTCGATCAATTTATAGGTGCTGATTGCATCACTTGGATACAACACAATTGATTTTGGTAGCGCACGCATCATGCCAATATCTTCAAGCGCCATTTGTGATGGTCCATCTTGTCCAATTGAAACACCGGCATGTGAACCAACTAAGCGAATAGTTGATTGACCAATAGCAGCCATGCGGATCTGATCATGTGCGCGTGTCATAAATGCGCCAAAGGTTGAAATGAATGGTATTTTGCCACGTAGATTAAAACCAACTCCCATGGATACCATATTTTGTTCGCCAATAAAACATTGGAAAAACCGTTCCGGATGTGCATGTTCAAAAATTTCTGCAAACGTAGAATTTTTAACTTCAGCATCCAGACTTATTACGTTTGGTGCAACATTACCAAGTGCTGCAAGTGCTTGACCATATGCTTTGCGCGTTGCGATTTTATCTTCTTGATTGTAGGCATGATCAGGCATTTCAATATGTTGTTTTTTGTTGTCAGGAGTCGCATTTATGCGCTGTGGTAATTTCGGCTTCCATTGATACTCATCATGATATGCAGCAGCCTGAGGAAAGTTGTGCGCAAGTTCATCTAACGCTTTGGTAAGATCATTCCCTTTAATTGCTTTGCCATGAAATCCATTTTTATCTGCAACAAAATCAACTCCATAGCCTTTGACTGTCTTGGCGATAATGGCAACCGGTTTGCCAGTAATTTTTTTTGCATCATCAAGTGCGCGCATTACTTGTTGCATGTCATGGCCATCAATGGCGACGCTGTGCCAGCCGCATGCGGTAAAGCGATCAACAAAACGTTGCGTATCCCATCCATACATAGTTTGTCCGGTCTGATCAAGGCGATTACAATCGACAATAGCTACCAGATTATCCGTTTTATAATAATCAGCGATTTCTACTGCTTCCCACACAGAACCTTCTGCCATTTCACCATCACCCAGCAGCACATAGGTGCGATAGGTGAGTTTATCAAGCTTGGCATTGAGTGCCATGCCAAGACCAATGGAAAGGCCGATGCCAAGTGAGCCAGTTGCAGCATCTGCATACGGAAAGCGTAACGTAGGATGACCTTCAAGCGGTGAACCAAATTGGCGATACGTCATCATTTGCGCATCAGTTAATTTGCCAACTTCACGCCATGCGGCGTACAACACTGGTGATGCATGACCTTTTGATAAAATAAAACGATCATTATTTGGATTTTGGAAATTGTCAGGATCGTAATGCATGGTGTCAAAAAAAAGTGCTGCAACAATATCTGCAGCAGAAAGGCAACTGGTTGGATGCCCGGATCCAGCTTCGGCTGGCAGCAAGAGTGACCAGCGGCGCAAACGGTAGGCTTTGTATTCAAGAAATTTTTGTATGGTGTTCATGATTACTTCTCCGAAAGTATTACCGGAGTTCACATGTACAGTCGATCGTCATCACGAGCGAAGCGTGGTGATCCAGCAATGAAATAGAAAATTACATTATTTGCTTTTTGATAAAGCAACTTCCTGAACGAGCATAGCATACGGTTTAATTTTTGCGATCTTAGTGGTTAGTGCACGTTTAGCTTCAAGAAGTTCGTATGCTAATTGTAGTCGCAGAAAGTATCCTTCTGATAATCCAAAAAATTTGCATAGGCGTAAATCGGTATCAGCTGTGATACTGCGTTCTCCACGAATGATAGCATGAATGCGATTTGCAGGAACATTAATGGCGCGGGCTAAAGCATTTTGGCTCATATTCAATTCATTAAGAAATTCTTCTTTTAAAATTTCTCCTGCGTGAGGATTGTGTATTTTTTTAACCATAGTCAGTATCCTAATTTAATGATAATCAATAATTTCGACTTCATATGCTCCATCATTTTCCCATAAAAAGCAAAGTCGCCATTGCTGATTGATGCGTATACTCATTTGTCCTTTTCTATTTCCTTTCAGAAGTTCCAAATTGTTGCCTGGAGGGTTTTTTAAATCTTCAAGTTTTATGGCCGCATCTAACTGTCGCAATTTCCTTAAAGCTCGGTTTTGAATATCTGAAGGAAATTTAGAGGAGTAAGTCCCATCCCATATTTTTTTAGTATCTTTGCAGCGAAATGTTTTAATCATTATGAACTTGAAGTTTTGAGGGTTTTAATCTTCTTGTTTATATTTATTATACTGTGATACGTAGTGCGTATCAATAACTGATCAAAGGAGATCCCTTTTTTTGCACATTATAATCATGATAAAAGTATGATAAGCTATCTTATATCAACTATCTCAATCTCAGTACGAATTATATCATGCAAAAATATGTCTTACGTGTAAATAATCTTACGGTTGCCTACCACAATCAACCAGTCTTGCAGCAAGTCAGCGCTACCATTGAAGCAGGCGTCATGCTTGCCATTGTTGGTCCTAATGGTGCTGGCAAAACCACGTTGTTAAAAACAATGCTCGGTCTGATCAAGCCAGTTGCGGGCACCGTATCTTTTTTTGGTGGCACCTATGTGCAACATCGTGCGCGCATTGCTTATGTGCCGCAACGCACGAGTGTTGATTGGGATTTTCCGGCAACGGTTTTGGATATCGTGTTAATGGGAAGATATGGACGGCTTGGTTGGTTTAAGCGACCGGGTTCCTGCGATTATGCTGCAGCAGAGCATGCACTTGAGCAGGTTGCTATGAGCGCCTATGCACAACATACGATTAACCAACTTTCTGGCGGACAACAACAGCGTGTGTTTTTGGCGCGTGCACTCGTGCAAGATGCTGATCTCTATTTGATGGATGAACCGTTTGTAGGCATTGATATGGCAACGGAACAGATGCTTGTGCAGCTGCTGAAAAAATTACGCGATGCTGGCAAGACGATTATCATGGTGCATCATGATTTGCAAACATTGCGTGACTACTTCGATTGGGCATGGCTTATCAATGGACGGTCTATTGCATGTGGGCCTTTGCATGAAGTTTTCACACAAGAAACTATGCAAATGACGTATGGCAGAGGTATGAATGTACAGCAAAATTTATTTTGATAGCCCATACCCTTCGATATATTTTTGCTCCGCAAAAACACTCAGGGCGAACGGCCTGGGTGGTCAGCTATGATCTTTGATTATACGCTTGCAATCACCTTGATCGGCATTACCATCTTAGGTGCAACAGCAGGACTGCTTGGCACCTTCGTTTTCTTACGGCGACAAAGTTTGTTGGGTGATGCCATTTCCCATGCAGCATTACCAGGCATAGCAATCGCGTTCTTACTTACCCATAGCAAAAATCCTCTGGTCCTCATGCTTGGTGGTGCCATCAGTGGCGGCATTGGCACCATGTTCATGCAATTAATTACGCGTCATACAAAGTTAAAAAAAGATACCGCATTAGGAATTGTACTGTCCGTCTTTTTTGGTTTTGGATTAGTGCTCATGACCGCAATTCAAAAAATGCCCATCGCAAATCAATCAATTTTGAATAAATTTTTGTTTGGTAATATTTCCACTTTGCTGCCAACTGATGTTTATGCAATGACCATCATTGGTGCAATCATTTGTGTGTGCACCATCTTATTGTGGAAAGAATTTACTCTGGTGACATTTGATCATCATTTTGCTCATTCAGTTGGTTTTGCTACTCATAAACTTGAGAACATATTAACTATTCTTGTGGTGGCTGCTATTGTAATCGGTTTACAAACAGTCGGTGTAATTTTAATGAGCTCAATGCTCATTGCGCCGGCAGCAGCAGCGCGCCAATGGACAACGCGACTACATTCTATGGCATTATTGTCTGTTTTTTTTGCGGTAAGTGCAGGCATTAGTGGCGCATTGGCAAGTAGTCATATCGATCGATTGCCAACTGGACCGACGATTGTGATAGTATTGAGTATTCTTGTGTTACTTTCACTCATGTGCGCACCACTGTTGCGTATTGCACAGAAAAAATTATATTTTTCAGAGTAGTTTTGGCAGTTAATCAGAAGGGATTTTATGTACCGCAACATACTATTGTTCAGTTTATTTTTATTTCATGTAACACATGGCATGGAACCATCCGCCGACGCGCAGAATGCGCTATGGCGTGATGTCACGTCGAAGCAATCCACCGTTGCGCATCCGCCGTCACATAAATGCTATGGCGAGACAAGAAGCGCTATGGCGGACAAGAGCGAAGACGGACAAGATACTGACAAAGATCTTACGACAGAGATTGCTATTACTGACAAAGACCTCATGAAAGAAATTTGTGAATATGCTACTCCTGATGAAGAGGGTAACATGCAAGTAGATATAGATTTTCTTTTAAGGCATGTCATATGTAACAACTATAATCCAAAATGTATACGTGCGATAATTGCTCTTGACGATACTCATGTCATTAATAAAGTAACTACCCAAAGAGAAGATCCTGATATTCCGACATCAAGACATATTTTTGTAACACCCTTGTATTTAGCGGTAATGAAAGACAATGTTGATGCAGTGAAACTGTTACTTGATTGTCCGCTGACTCAAGTTAATAAGACTGTGCCTCTTTATAGGGCTGTTCGTAATGAGAATGTAGAAATAGTTAAACTATTGCTTGCGCACCCCAAGATTCAAATTAATGCAGTCGATGCGTATGGAGAGACAGCCCTATTTGCCGCTGCGGTTATTCCAGGATGTGATCTTCGACTTTATAAAAATAGGTTATCGTGCATTGTTGCATTATTAATCAACGCGGGAATAGATAGCTCTATTGAAAATAATAATGGTAAGACAGCTTTGGATGTAGAATATCATTTTTTTTTAACGCGACCAGTAAAACGATTCAATACCTCTGACCAACGACCAGTGGATTATAGAATACTTGCAAAAGTTTTTGGTGAAAAAAATAATGTATAAGGATGGATGTATGCATAGAAAAATAATGTTGTTGAGTTTATTTTTGTTTGACATAATGTATGGCATGGAACTATCGCAAATTACTAACCAAGATCTCAGGGCAGCGATTTTTGACTATGCTCCTCTTGATGAATCGGGCAGAATTCAAGTAGATATAGATTTTATTTTAAGACATGCCATATGTGAAAAATATAATCCAAAATGTATACGTGCGATATTTGATCTTGGCGATACAGACATCATTAATAAAGTAACTGTCCAGCAAGAAAATCCACATGATTCAAAATCAAGATTCATCTTTGTAACACCCTTGTATCTAGCGGTTATGCATGACAATGTTGATGCAGTAAAATTGTTACTTGATTGTCCACTGACTAACATTAATAAGCATGTGCCTCTTTATAGAGCTGTTCTTAATGAAAATGTAGAAATAGTTAAGTTGTTTCTTGCGCACCCCAAGATTCAAATTAATGCAGTCGATGCGTATGGGGAGACAGCCTTATTTGCTGCTGCGGTTATTCCAAAGTATGATCGTCTTTATAAAAATAGATTATCATGCATTGTTGCATTACTGTTGCAAGCAGGAATAGATAGCGCTATTGTAAACAATGATGATGAAACAGCTCCTGAACTAGAGTATAACCTTACTATAATGTGCCCAGTGGAACTATTCAAGCGTCCAGTGGACCCATTCGATAGCTTTGATCAACATCAGTTGATGGCATACCCGCACGAATATTTGTCGAAAAAAAATAATCTATGATGTTCATCCAATTACAAATTTTGTTAATCGCGATACTGGTTTCTGTTGCATGCGCACTTCCTGGTGTTTTTTTAGTTTTGCGTGGCGTTGCATTGATGAGTGATGCGATTAGCCATGCGATTTTGCCGGGCATAGCAATCATGTTTCTGTTGGTGCATAAGCTCGATTCTCCCTTGCTTATTGTTGGTGCATCATTAGCCGGATTATTAACGGTGTTTTTTACTGAAGCATTAATTCAAACAGGGCGTATTGCAAAAGATGCAGCAATCGGTTTAGTTTTTCCGCTCTTTTTTTCTGTTGGCGTAATCATCATTAGCCAATATGCACGCAATGTGCATCTTGATATTGACATGGTATTGCTTGGCGAATTGGCATTTACACCATTCAGCCGATTGGTAATCTATGGTTATGATGTGGGGCCACAAGCAGCGTGGGTGATGGGCACCATTCTTATCATCAATTTTTTATTTATATGCCTCTTTTTTAAAGAACTTGCCTTGATTACCTTTGATGCCACCCAAGCGCGTATTTTTGGATTTTGGCCTGGGATACTGCATTATGGCCTTATGACCATCACAAGCATTACCGCGGTGGGCGCATTTGATGTGGTTGGTTCAATTGTGGTAGTTGCTTTGATGATCACACCGCCAGCCACCGCGTACCTATTGACGCGGCGGTTGCCCCATATGGTGTTGATGAGTGTGTTGATTGGTATTGCTGCGTGCGTGTTGGGTTATCTATGTGCTTTGTATTGCGATGTTTCTATTGCTGGCTCAATAGCCACTATGGCTGGTCTTCTATTTGTTGGTGCTTTACTGTTTTCTCCGTTGAATGGTCTTTTTATGCGCAGGTATTTTCGTAGCAATCAGCATGTAGCATTGGCCGATTCTATGAATTTTGATTTTTTGCAAATGCCTGGTAGAGGAAAAGAAGATCTCGGTCAATAGTGTTAGTTAATACCTCTGGAGAAGATTCCGGTTTAAGCTCGCGTGCTCTATCCATAATGACATCTATTATCTTATGTGCATTTATGCCTACTACCTCAGGAAATTTAAATATGGGAAAAAAGTTTACTATAAATTTGAGTATTTCTTGATTATTGGTACAAAAATTACACCAATCATGGATGTTATAATACGAGTCTCTTTTGGCGGTGATCCATTCAGCAAATGGCAATATATTTTGCTTTCTTGTTGCGCTATTTTTTTCTGACATATAGTGTGCTATGGTCTCAACGTACTGTTTAGATTCTAACTGTGCTTGCTCCATGCTTATAACGGCGCCGTGAAAAGATGTGCTGAGCGCTATGGATAGGATTTTTTTGTTGATGTGCATGGAATTGCCCTTCTGTCTAAAATATATGTTTTTTACAAAATCTAGCATGCAATTTATGGTCAATGCAATGGTTATGCTTGTTGCGCAATAGAGCAACTTCTTTTTTTGGCCTTCAGGCACGCTAGGCGCTCTCTGCGCGCTTGTTTGACCAAGGGATTTAAATCTATTTGTATAGCACATGGTTTTTGCGCAAGAGTATTCTGTTCTTTGTGCACATCGATTGATGCGAGCAATGCCGGTAACTGTTGCATGAAGGTGTCAGAAATGAATTCAACATGGAACATGCCGCGTCTGCCAAAATTAATATTTGCTTGGACCAGTTTTGGATTTGGTTCAAAATGGCGTTCAGAAAAGAAGCATTTCTTTTTGGTTGGTTCTTCTGTGTCTATCTTATCAGCTTCGCTTCTGAAGATGTTTTTAACGCGCTCTTTAAAAGGCACCCAGCCTTGTGCATCAATGACCTGTATGATATCCCAATGTGAGTGCAGCGAATATATTTTCTTGAAGGTTGCATGATGTATGTAATGAGACGTTTCATATTGCACTGGGCAGGCAAGTAAAATAAGCTCCTCAACAGACACCGGTGTTTCTGACGTGTCGTTAATTTTTGCAAGGTTGAGCGCAACGTTGCCGCCATGGCTATGGGTGATCAACTGGATATAGGGTTCAATACCATACTTTTCTGTGTATTCCGCGACAAGCAGCACTAAGTGTCCATGTAATTTTTGAGCATCCTTAAAGCGCTTTTGTGGACATAATTGTCCAGACCAGCCGAAAACATAGAATGAATCGAATGGGAATTTTTCCGGGTCAGCATCTGATATGGTCTTGATCATGTGATAATTATGAAGCCGTTTTGTCCAGGTGCCCGCATAGTGTTCTGCAAGAGAAGCAACTTTATGGAGGCCTTTTTTGGCAAAAATAAAGCTGTCAATGCAGTTGTGGACGAATTTGATTAACGGTTTTGGCATAATTGGTAGATGGAAGGTGCCATGGACAAAGATGGTGACGATAGGACGTTTTAGGGGTGCTTTTTCAATGGGCGTAGCACGTCTGAGGTGGATATAGATCATTAATCCACTGACTAACAATACTAAAGCACTGAAGAGTGCTGCCTTTTTTATACGTTCCATCGAAATACTTTTTTTTAGTTAGTGTTTTAAAAATTCAAACAGAAATGTTTATTTGTAAAAAGCCTTATTTCTAGTATTTATTATTATATTGTAGTTATTGAGGTAATGCAATTTTTTGTCAAGTTTGTGGGTCCCTCTGGAGAATAAATGGGGTCCCCTCTGGGGGGAAATAAGGCAGGTCTTTTGTTTTGACTATGAAAATAGTAGTATTGAGTCCAGATTTGATATGAGCAAGCAATAAAAAGTGAAAGAGTCATATGAAGTTTCTCTCCTTTCTTTATGAAAAAACCTCTCTAGTTTCAAATGATACAATCAAACAATCAGGCGATAACCTGACCAAAGAAATTGAACGCATTAAATCTGCGCGATCAGCGCAATACAATACTCCCTATGCATTTATCAACCTTCCGGAAGATATGGCCTTACGCCAAACCATGCGGCAGTTAGCAGAGCAGAAAAAGATGTTTCGCCCGACGGCATTGGTGGTGATTGGCATTGGTGGATCAAACCTTGGTACCATGGCAGTGCATGAAGCATTGTTTGGTAAATTGTACAACAACCATGATCCTGACATGAAAGTCTACTTTGCCGATACGGTGGATACTGATTACATCTGGGATATCGTTTTGTTAGTCGAGCAGGAGTTGGAAAAGCGCAACAACGTTATCATAAACGTCATTAGCAAGTCTGGTACCACTACTGAAACGGTTGCCAATTTTGAACTGTTTTTGGAGCTTTTGCAGCGGTATGATCCGATTAACTATCGTGATTATGTGGTAGTCACCACTGATGAACACTCATCACTCTGGCAATTGGCGCAGAAAGAACAGCTTGATTGCCTGGTTATTCCGCAGCAGGTCGGTGGGCGCTATTCAGTATTGTCTGCAGTCGGGTTGTTTCCCTTAGCATTGTTGGGTGTTGATATTGACGCCCTACATGCCGGAGCGCAGAGCATTATGCCAATGGCTACTGATACCAACATCACACACAATTACCCAGCGTTGAGCGCAATCATTTTACATGCGCAGCATGCAAACGATTTTACCATTCATGACACTTTTTTATTTTCAGTTGATTTGGAAGGGCTGGGTAAATGGTATCGGCAATTGATGGGAGAAAGTATTGGCAAAGAATATACGCGTGATAATAAACAAAAATTTATTGGCATGACCCCTACGGTTTCAGTCGGAAGTATTGATTTGCATTCGGTAGGGCAATTATATCTTGGTGGGCCATACGATAAAGTGACAACATTTGTTTCGGTGGCCCAGAATAAATCAAATCTTGTGTTGCCCAATATACCTGACTATGAAAAACTTGTTGCAAAAATACAGGGCAAGTCGTTAGCCTCTGTGATGGATGCAATTATACAGGGGGTGCAGCGCGCCTATCACACACATAAACGGCCATATGTTTCTGTGGTGTTGCCAGAAAAGACTGCCTATTATATCGGGCAGTTTTTACAATTTAAAATGATGGAAATGGCCTACTTGGGATATTTGCTTGAGGTGAACCCCTTCGATCAGCCGCAAGTAGAACTATATAAAAAAGAAACGAAAGAGATTTTAGCCTCATGAATAATGGCACAATTATTATTTTTGGCGCGTCAGGCGATTTAAGTGTACGCAAAATTATTCCTGCGTTATATCATTTGGCAAAAAGAGGATCTTTGGAATCGGTCGCCATTATCGGGGTTGCGTTTGAAGAGGTCACTGCGCAGGCGGTTTTGGAGCGAGCGCGTAGTTATATTAAAGAGCTTGATGAAACGGTATGGCAGCAAATACAACAATCTTTTTATTATGAGCGCCTCAATTTTACCAATCTTGAAGACTATGAGCGACTTGCAACTTTTATTAAATCGATAGAACAAAAACATTCTTTGCATGGCAATCGTCTTGCCTATCTTGCTACAGCAGCATATTTTTTTTGTACCATCACGCACTATCTTGGCCAGTCTGGTATTGTCAGCAGAAAACAGATTGATGCATCTGCCTGGAACCGCATTGTGTATGAAAAGCCATTTGGTAAAGATATACAGTCAGCGCATGAAATTAATACTTGCATAAAACAGTGGTTTGAAGAGTGTCAGATTTATCGGGTGGATCATTATTTAACCAAAGAGTTGGTCAATAATATTGCGTTACTCCGGTTTACCAATATTGTATTCGAGCCGATATGGAATAATAAATATATCGATCAGGTACAGATAGTCTTGAATGAGACGAGTGGCGTTGGTAACCGTGGTGGTTATTATGATCATTATGGCGCATTGCGGGATGTGGTACAAAATCATATGTTGGAACTCCTTGCTTTGGTAGCAATGGAAGCGCCTGAAAAGCTCAGTGGTGAGTTTATACGTACCGAGCGGGCCAAGGTGTTAGAAAAAGTACGTATAGTTGATGGCATTTTAGGGCAATATGATACGTACAGACAAGAACATGACGTACAACCCAATTCAACAACAGAAACATTTGCCGCACTGCACCTGAAAGTTGAAAATGAGCGCTGGAAAGATGTGCCTTTTTATTTAAAAACCGGTAAAAATCTTGATAAACATGAAGTAGCTATTCACATAAAATTTAAGCAGGTTGCATGTCGCCTGAGTAAAAATTGTCCGAGTGATTCTAATTGGCTCATGCTCCGTCTGTCACCTGATGCGGCATTTATATTGACCTTAAATGCAAAAAAGCCAGGCCGTAGTGATGAATTGATGACCGTTGCCATGGAGTTTTGCCATAGCTGCTTGTATGCGACGGTAACACCTGACGCGTACGAAGTATTGCTTGAAGAAATCTGGGCCGGTGAACAATCTGCATCAGTACGGTTTGATGAAATTGAAGCAGCATGGAAGATTATTGATGCGATTTATGCACAGCATTTGCCGCTGTATCAATATACATCCGCAACAGTGGGTCCAGAGGAATTGAAAGATTTTTGCAATAGGCATACTTTGCAGTGGCGCACGTGATTATTATTTTTTTTGATTATAAAAAATAATATTGAGTTGTTCTTCTTTCCATTCATGTTCAGCTATCATTACCGCTTCTTGTGCTCGATTAATTAACAATTGTGAACAATGTTGGCCTGGTTGAAGATCTTGCGCAATTTTTTTAACAGCGTCTCTAACAGCGGCAGTTGTTTTGTGTTTCAAGCAAATGCATTTACAGAATGTGACAGAATCGGTTACATGATTGACCAAAGTATTCCATTTATTGGTTTCAGAAATAGCGGTTCTTTGTACGGTAAGCCAACGTCCCAGCAACTCCATATGTTCTGTGTTATGAGTAAAGTCTCGAGAAAAGAGGAAGATGCGATGAGACATCTCTTTTGCAGAGACTTCCAATTGTTTTTCGCGTTCAGATTGGTTTTCCATGCTCATGACTGTGCCATGAAAAGATATGCTTAATACGATTGATAAGATTATTTTATTGAGTGACATAGTACTACTCCTTAAAAAAATGATTTGGATACGTAGAACAATAGCATGCAAAGGTGATCAAAATCAAATTTTTAATCTATGCGGAATGAATGGGTGAAATCTAAATGGTAGAAGGGGCACTTAGAACAAGCGCCCCTCTATAAAATGGGTGTATTGCATTAACGCATGTGTTTTGCTCTTCTGTGATGTCTACCAGCAGCTTTTTTCTTAGCCGCTTTACGTCGTTTAGGGGCAGCTTTTTTAGCTCCTCCAAAACCTAGGGTTGCTAAAAGTTTTGCTAAGTTACCCTTACGAGCAGCTTTTCTTTTAGCTGTTTTACGTTTAGGAGCAGCTCTTTTAGCCGCTACTTTACGTTTAGCGGTTCTTTTTTTAGCTGCCTTACGCTTAGGAGCAGCTTTTCTTTTAGCTGCTGTTCTACGCTTAGGAGCAGCTCTTTTAGCCGCTTTGCGTTTAGGAGCAGCTCTTCTTTTAGCTACTCTACGCTTAGGAGCAGCTTTTTTAGCTGCTTTTCTACGTTTTACTGCCATAGCAGTCTCCTTTTTGTTTATGGTTTGTTCTCTACTTTACCATCTCAATAACAATCCTACATGAAGTCGTAGACAAAAATCAACAGTCTGAAATATTTTTTTAAAAAAATGTAAAAATATTTTATAAAAATTTTATTTTTTGGGGTGGTTTGGCGAATTATAAAAAATAGGAATTCCAGGTTTAAAATGGCTTTTTAGAGGGCCAATAGTTTAAAAAACTAGATTTTATTTTTGGATCATAAAAAAAGATAATTTTGGAGCAAAAAGACATCTATTTTTTTAAAAAATTAACAAAAAATAATGGATATTTATGAAAATTGCGTGACATAGCAAATCAACATTATTTGGATAGAAAGTTAATTTTTTTGATCAATTTTCATGGAATTCATAACGGCTCTTCCAGGTTCAATCTCTAAAAAAACAGGTAAAAATTGGCTATAGAAGAATTAGAATAAGTTTTTTATTTGACAATGTGTATACGTAATATATATTATGTATAAATATGCATAAAAAACATCACTATTAAGGGGTCCGATATGTTAAAAAAACTAGCCAAGTATGGCAATAGTAGCGCACTTGTCTTGGATAAGGCGATTTTGGAGTTGCTGGGGATTGAAGAAGGTTCAGTTGTTCGAATAAAAACTGATGGCGTTTCGATCATAATTACCCCGCATGATAAGGCAGCAGTAGAAAAGATCAGTGAAACTTACACTGCAGAGCAGGCACAAACTGAGGCGATGGTAAAGAATTTCTTCAAAGGATTTAAAAAAATAGAGAGCGCTCAACAAGCACATCTTGAAAAAGAGCTCATCGCATTGTTTGAAAAACAGAAGGCTTTAAGCAGTAAACTTTTCCAACGACAAGATTATATGGAAGAACTTCAGAAGATCAATACTCAAAAAAGTGGATCGGATTCACGCGATGCTCAAGCTCTGATTCAGGCAATTAATGAATTAAAGGCGAACTACTCGCCGGAACTAGTCAAAGTGGAACAAGAGATTGCTACGTTTGAAGTACGCAATAAATTAAGTCCGCAGAAATTGTCTAAGGGAACGATCGAAAGTAAATATCATGAGTTGTCTGAAGATCAAAAAGATCAGATGCTTAAGGATTTCGCTGCGGTTCATGAAAAATATAAAGATGCGTATATAGCAATGAGCAAATTGTTGGATAATCCAGAGTATCTGCATAAGGCGCAGTTGATTGCGGAAAAGTATAAAGATAATCAAGATTCAGATGAGTATATACAAGCGATTCATGCATTAAGACGTCATTTTATTCCAGAACTAAAAAATAATGCAGAAGAGCTTGCTGCTGTTGCAAAAAAGTATAATCACGCATAAACAACATACAAAAAGGTATTAGACAGAGAAAAAACCTCGTTTAACTTTGGGCGAGGTTTTTTAAATGGAGTATTTTTTTAGGCCGACTTATAGTGATAAAGAATTAAGACAATGTTTTTTGTGCGCTTAATCTTTTTTCTCGTTCTATTGCTGCCGCATAATTAAAATCATAAAAATATCGATCCCATTCATCATCAGAGGTATTGTAGGTATTATCAAACATGAAGTGATCTATTAACAGTTCTCGGGCGATACAAAGTTCTCTTTGCTGAGGCCCTCTGTTTTTAGGGTCTATGATAGTTAAACTAAGGAGTTCTAATGCTCTGAAAAAGGCCATTTCACTATATTCTGCTTCACCTTTATCTTTCCATCTAATAGTCCTTCCAATATCACAACCAACATTTGCAAGTTGTTCAAAGGTAGAAAACTTAAACCATTCTTCAGGAGTGAGATCTTTGTGATACATCATTTTTGAACCAATTTGTTGATATGTTTTTTTATTTATAGCGTAGCAAATCAGAATTAATTAGATAGACATCGGATAACAGATTTTTGTACCATTATACTTGATTTAGCTCTTTATTACCCCCGCTATTTACAAAAATACAAGGAATTACATGAAGGTTGGTTTAATTGGTCTTGGCCGCATGGGCAATGCGATTGCAGAGCGCTTAATTGCAGGCGGACATAACGTCATCGGTTTTGACCCAGAAGTTCAGATGCGGCTGGCAGCACAGCAACTGGGCGTTGAGATAGCCGATACCATTGCATCTTTGTGCCAGCAGACAGATATTATTTGGCTTATGGTGCCGGTAGGCGCCGTGGAGTCTGTGTTGGAAGAAGTACGTAAGCATCTATCTTCAGGTGCGATTATTATTGATGGTGGCAACAGTTTTTATAAAGATTCGCAACGACGTGCATCTGGGTTAGCCAAAGATGGCATTGCATTTTTAGATTGTGGCACCTCTGGTGGTGTACATGGACGTGGTCAAGGATTTTGCTTGATGATTGGCGGTGATATGGCAGCATATGCAAAATTATGCCCATTATTCGTGGCAATAGCGGCTCCTGGTGGATTGGCGTACGTTGGAGTATCTGGTGCAGGGCATTATGTCAAAATGGTACATAATGGGATTGAATACGGTCTACTTGAAGCATACGCTGAAGGATTTCAGTTGCTTAAAAAGGGTTCATTTGCTGACGAACTTAATCTGGAAGAAATTGCCCGTATCTGGAATGTGAGCTCAGTTATCCGTTCTTGGATTTTGGAATTGACCCGTCAGATTTTTCAAGAAGATCAGGATTTGTCACAGGTAGGTGGAGAAATTGCGGAAACTGGCATGGGTGCGTGGACAGTGCAAGAAGCGCATGAGCGCGGTATACCTATCGAAGTGATTGAGCAATCTGAGCATGTGCGTGCCTGGTCACGGGAAACGGGAGGGGACTATAGGACTAAAATTGTTGCATTATTACGGAATAAATTTGGTGGACATGCGGTTAAAAAAATGTCCGCCGTCGCACGAAACAATGGCGAGACAAGCAGGAGCAATGATGAAAATATTTGATATCAGTTGGCCGATTAGTACAGCAACTACCGGATACAAAGACCGTCATATCGTTGAGTTTACTGAAACACGTACCTTTGCCAAAGATGGCATGCGGGACTCAACTATGCATTTGAGTGCGCATACTGGCACCCATGTTGATTCCCCAGCACATTTTATTAAAGACGGACTTACCATTGATGAAATAAAATTAGATCGCCTTGTTGGCCCATGCATTGTGATTGAGCTTATGGAAGTTGTTGATGGCATTACGCGTGATGACTTGGTAGATAAAAATATTAAAAAAGGTGACATCGTTTTATTTAAAACGGTGAATAGCTTAACACCAGCGACCGGAAAATTTACCCCTCATTTTGTCTATCTTGAAGCATCAGGTGCGCAATATCTTGCTGAAAAAGGTATCAAAGCAGTAGGTATCGATTATTTGGGTATTGAACGTAATCAACCGGATCATCTTACGCATACGACGCTTATGCATGCAGATATTGTGATTGTGGAAGGATTGCGTTTGGAGTTTATTGCGCCAGGCGCCTATACATTTGTATGCTTACCATTAAATATAATAGGCCTTGAAGCAGCACCGGCACGTGCAATTTTGGTTCAAGCAATGTTAGAAGTGGATGTAGAATTTATTTGAGAAAGGGATTTTTCATGAAACGTTTATTGTTGTTTTGTATGATATCAATAGCGGTTGTGAGTATTTGTCAGGCGAATGAAGTGGCCATTGCGCCGGAATTAGAAGAAGCTGCATCGCTTGGCGCATGTCCATGTTCAAAAAGTTGTCGTTGTGATGCAGATTGTCGTTGCAGAGTAACGGGCTGTCGTGGTTGTTGTAATCAGTACATGGATGAGCGAGCTAAGGCAAATGGTAGTACATGTGTAGCGGCATACTGCGATTGTGAATCATCAAGATGTGGCTGTGGTTGTGGCAACGATAACAAAAGCTGTTGCAATTGAGAGATTGCTGTGATCATTACCACTATGCATTACTCATATCTTTAAAGAAGGTTATATTTTCCGATCGTCGTTGCGAGCACGCATTGCGTGCGCGGCAATCCAGACAATTAAATTATCACATAAAAAATATGAGTTAAAAATTCTTCGAAGAAATACTTTGAAACCTGGATTGCCACGCTCACTTTGTTCGCTCGCAACGACGATCGGAAGATCATTATTATTTTTAAAAAGATATTGTTACTGATAAAAATATTAAATCTTATTTTCCCATGCAGCAGCCTGCGCTTTTTTGAGTGAATCTTCAACATCTTTTGGAAAAACATTGCGGAATTTTCCGGAATCCTCAGGAATAATTGCAATCATTTCTTCAATCATATCTTTGGGATCGCGTTGATTTTCAAATTTTGACTTCAAATCTTTTTCAACATCAGCTTTTTTATGGAAATACGTGTCATCCATCCAATGTAAGACTGTTTCCACCATTGCATCATTAAATCCGGTTTTATATGCAGCAGGATTGATTGTTTGCACTTGAATATTGTATGGCTTTAATTCATCATGAAGTACTTCAGCGATACATTGTAATGCATGTTTTGATGCACTATAAGCTCCCAAGCCAGATGAAGCATGTAATCCAGCTACTGAACTGATGAATACAATTTTTCCTGATCGTTTTTCGTCGACAAACTTGCGAATAAATTTTTGGGCGAGATTAAGACTTCCAAAGACATTAGTTTCAAAGGTCAGACCAATAAGCTCTATTGGGATTTCAGAAATAGGGCCAGCATAACCAATTGCTGCATTATTGACCAAAATATCAATATCCCAATCGAGTGCATTGGCAACATCGTAAGGATCAAGGATATCGAGTTTTTCAACGCGTAAGTTTTTAAGTCCAAGCGATTGTGCTTCTTTGCGCAATCTTGTCAGCTGCGGCCAAATTTGGACGCCTGCAATAACGTCATGACCTTTTTTGGCAAGACCTATTGCAGTCCCTTCACCAAATCCAGAGCCAGCCCCAGTAATGAGAATTCTTTTTTTCATGGTTTCTTCTTTGCTTGTCACGCCATAGCATGTTTACATGCGACGGCGGATTATTTTTAATCAACTATATGACTGTAAAAAATTTTATGCACAGAAATCAATGCATGAAAAAACCCACTTTAATTCAAGTGGGTTTGTAAAAAATCAAGTTAAAGTAAAGGTTAAGCTATTGGTATTCGCAATACACTAGTCGTATCAATTTCAATAAGTATAGCTTCATTAGTACCTTTTTTATACATTCTTAGTATGATATTTTTACTGATACTGCGTCGGTATTGATCAAGATCGATATAGAAATAAAAACCAAACTCACTGTCCATCTGGATGGTAGTTACTTTGCGGTCTAAGTATTCTTGTAACATTGTGTTAATGGGTGCTTGTTTTAAATAGGATGTAATTGCCCAAGTTGTACTGGTGAATAAAGATATATTCATATATCCTAAACGCCTGTGCCACATGAATGGTTCGGTTTGGAAAGTTAAAAAGACACCAAGGAATGTGCCTGTACTTACAATAAACTTAGCAATAGCCCTATTGATTGGTGAACCACCCATAACTTCTGTTAACATTTTTTCATGTGCTACCAATGTGCTAGATAGGGCATATTTTGGTATTTCTATTGGCGCACCCGTATCATTTTTTATACGTATGTACAAACATGCCAGGCCATTGCTTTTTAAAACTTCTGATCTGTTTTGCTCGTTAGATACACGAATGGTAATACCATCTTTTGTAGTATCGATGGGATACAGAGATGATGGTGCAATAATTGCTGCTAATGCGAGGGAAATTAACGTGAATTTTTTCATGTGAACGCTCCAAAATTAAAAAAATCGATCTTATGTATATTCATGTTACTATAAATAACACGAGTCAGCAACAGCTATAATTTCATAATATTTTCAATTGGAAATATTGAAAGAGTGGTGCTTATTGCTGGATTGCCGCGACCATTTCATGGTCTCGCAATGACGAATGGCGAGTTATTTCTTTAAATAATTAACCAAATCAATCTGCGCAATACGCTCTTCAGTACCCGTAACCATATTTTTAACGGTAACCGTTTTATTTTCTTGCTCTTGTTCACCTACAATCAACACATATGCAGCGGCCAATTTATTTGCTTTGCGCATCATATTTTTAATTGAATCGCCTTCCAACATGACATCAGTGCAAATATCAGCTGCTTGCAACGTATCTGCAAGAAGTAATGCCAGGGTGATCTGTTCTTTTCCCATAGGCAGTACAAGATGGAGTGCTGGTTGCTCTGGTAATGGCAAACTATCTTGCATCGGTTCCAGTAACAGCAACAACCGTTCAATGCCGATTGCAGCGCCAATAGATGGTTGATCTTGCTTGCCACCGAGTTGGCTCACCAATTGATCATACCGTCCGCCACCGCAGAAAGCGCTTTGTGCGCCTAAGTTATTACTGGTAAATTCAAACACTGTTTTGTTGTAGTAATCTAATCCGCGTACCAAGCTTGGTTTAACCACATATGATACAGATAGCATATGTAATTGTTCTTGTAGTTGTCCCCATTCTTGGTTACATGGAGCACATAAATTATTGATTAGCAGTGGTGCATCTTTATAAATTTTTTGGCAGGTTATATTTTTGCAATCAAGAACACGCATAATATTTTTGTCTTTACGCTCAACACAGTTTTCACAAACGAGAGCGCCTTTTGGGCTATCCAAAAAAATCTTTGAGCAATGCACGGTAGAGTACGCGATCTTCAAAACAACCTAAGAAGTTGATGAGTAATGCGTAATTATTAAGATTTAATTTTTCATGGAAGAAACGGTCGAGCATTTTAATCAGCTGTACATCTTGCGCAATCGAATCTGAACCGATTGTTTCTATGCTAATTTGGTTAAATTCTCTAAAACGTCCTTTTTGTGGCCGCTCATGACGGTACATTGGGCCCCAGGTAAACACTTTCCATGGCGTCTGCTGAACCCCATTTTCTACGAATGCGCGTACGGTTGAAGCAGTTGCTTCTGGACGTAAACAGATCTGTTCATCTGGTTGACCTTGAATGAGGAACATTTCTTTGCTGACTACATCGGTATAGACACCGAGTGAGCGCTTAAAGAGCTCAAGTGGCTCCAGGATGGGCATTCTAATTTCTGAAAAGCAGTAGGTGGCAAGATGGTCCTTTGCTTGGTTTACAACGAAATTAAATAATCTCAGATTCAGAAAATCGTGTGTGCCTTTTACCCGTGTGATCATAAATGTCCCTTTAAAATGAAAAAAATGCTTTAAAAATGGCCGCGCCCGTCGAAGCCTTGAGGTTCCCAGTCGAAATTTAATGAAGGTTGGGGGCGAAGTCGGGCGTTAAATTCGTGATTTATAAGTAGTGTATCACAAATGAATTGTTACAGAAAGGACTTGAAGGTGTGAGCTTTCACTGCATCACGCACCCCGTTCGCGCTGAGCCTGTCGAAGCGTAAAACGGGGACTATCCTTCGACAAGCGGCCCGTTCACTGTATCACGCACTTATCTTTCTTTTTTCGCTTTGCTTTACCTTCAAGTTGATCGTATGTCTTTGCGCCATGGCATATCAAAAGATCTTTTAACTTCTTTTGTTGGTTATTAACAAGATCCAATGGCGTTTTTTTGTCATTATTTTTCGCATTGACCATAATATTAGGGTGAGTAAGGAGTGCTTCGATTGCAATTCTTTTGCATCGATTACCCATTGCTGCATGTAAAGGAGTATCTCCCTCCATATTTCTCTTGTTAACATCAATATTCGGACATGCAAGAAGGGTGCTTACTGCATCTTTGTTATCTGGCATGTAATGAAGAGGTGTGTCCTGACCTTTATCTTGCGCATTCACATCAGCACCGTTATGGATGAGCATTTGCATGATAGGTATGGAACATGCTTCAGCTGCTGCATGCAGAGGTGTTACATCTTCATCTGTTTTTGCATTAACATTAGCGCCATGTTCGATAAGGAATTGTGCGGCATCAGTACGTCCAAATATAGCAACAAAGTGCAAAGGAGCTACACCGATCAAACTTTTTTCGTTGTATTGTTTTATGGGGTTATTCACCAGTGCTCCTTTGGAGACAAGTAGTTTCATGATCGGTAAGTGGGCATCATCTGCTGCGATAACGGCATTATGCAAGGCAGGCATACCATCATTACCTATCGAATTAGGACTAACGTTGCATGCGAGTAATGTGCTGACAACGTTTAGCAACCCGCAATGTGCTGCGAGACATAACATATTTTCACCATTCACGGGATATGTTGATATAGTGTCGTCTTCTGGATTTATTATTTTAATGCCTTGTGATAATAGTTTGGATATCACGTGCGTATTACCCACTCTGCCAAAATAGAAAATGATCTTTTCCAAATCTTCATCGTTAAAGATACCTGTTTCGATAGTAACTATTTCATTTTTCATCACAATGTCTGTAAAATCATCTAACATTGTTGTAAATTCAATTAACGCTAATTCATTGTCATCAATTTTGTCAGCTTTTATAATGTTTTCTGCAAGTAATATCTTTATTGTCTGCAATGCATCGTTGACTAATGCTTTGTTACGTACCGCTTGAGCGTCAATGGCGCCTGCAGACCTGCATGCTGCAAGAATATTTTTTACAATGATATCTTGATCATACTCTATTGCAATAGATAAAGGACACTCTATTCCTCCGAAACGTTCTTCTTTTATGACTGCACCTTTGTGTAACTTGGGATGGTTGAGTAACGCGTTAGCTATACCCACAAAGCCATATTGCGCTGCATAATGTAACAGCGTTCTTCTATTACCTTCACTTTTTTCTGTGTTTGGATCAAAACCTTTTTCCAGTAAGTTGAGGACAATTTCAGTATCGCCTAAATGGCCGTAATAAAAAGCGAATTTGGTTAACGCCTCGTTGGTAAGACGAAGTGACTTATGTTTGAGTAGATCTTCTTTTTTTTGTGAAATAAAATCATTCAAATATTTGCATGTTTGGCGCAGAGTGCCTTTGGCTTGGCAATATGCGACTATATCGAATATAAGAATGTGTTCTACCTCTTCAGGCAAGCCAAATAGATTTGGCCGAGTATTTTGTGCGAGGGGCTCCATACTTGGTAGGTGCGTGGTGGTGATGAGTGTAAACATGAGGAGGAGAACTGATAAGCGCATAGGGTTTCCTTTTGAAAGGGGCTTTTTTTGAATATATTTCTTTAAAATTGTGGAATATGAAGGATTTCCTGGTCAAGATTTTTGGTGAAAGGGGTCACAATGGCGTTTAAGCATAGGAAATAGGGTTATAGAAGAAAGAAAGGCTCCTCTTTCCTCCTTTCCCTTAAATCATAACAAAACGCCCCCTGGTGGCTTGTCCGCCAACCTGCCAGTCATAGCCCCCCATAGGCGACGGCTGGGTAGCTTGTAGAGCGAAGGAGGAGCCTATTTGGCCTATTTTCAATACAAAATGAAATAATTTATAAATTTATTGCCTATCCCGGTTGCAATACTGTAATTTTCTGGTATAGTAAGAGATATAATCAGTTTAAATACATGAATCTTAAATGGAGGAATCATGAAAAAACAAACCTTATTTTCATACATTATAGCGGTTATAATAGCAGGGTTAATAACCCCAATTTCAGCTATACAGACCTGTCCAGTCCGATCTAGGGCTAAAATACAGGCTATGAACAAACGTGCCATGTCGCAACCAAAGGCTACATCTCGTAAAAGATCTGAGCCACGAGTTAAAAGAATACCTTCTGTAGGGCTTCCAAAGACACAACAACCAGAGCTCTCAGAAACAGCATCAGAACAAGTACCAGTTGAAAACCAACCTCAAGTTGAGAAAAAATCTTGGTTCAGTAAGCATGCATCAAAAATTGCAGCAGTTTTAGCTGGAGCGGCACTTGTGGGTATAGGAGCATATGAATGGTATGCCAAAAACAATCCTGATACCGTTCCTACAATTGGTACTATTATTAACTCCGTAATCAACTCAGTGTTATCATGGTTTGGATTTGGTGCTCAGAATGAAAATGGTGTGCAACAAGCACCTGAAAATCAAGCATCTGAAAAAGATCCTATTGATGAAAAATATAGAGCATCTGAAAAAGATGCTTTTGATAAAGATGAAGAGTGGGTGCCGGTAACTGTGCCAACTCAGCAATCAACGATAACTGCCTCAATACCAAGCACTACACCAGTGGCAACACCAACAACGGATACAATGCAGACGTTTATACCGGTGATTGAAGACTGGACTACTATCCCTTCAATATCAACCACATCAACGACATCTACAACGTCAACGACAAGCACTATGCCAACAACTGGTCAATCAACATTAACGACATCTACGATAAGTACCACACCGGTTACTGGGCAACAAGATACAAATGAAGTATTTGGTAGTATCTCATGTAGTGGGGAGGACGATGTATTTGGAAGTATCTCATGCAGTGGAGAAGAAAAGAGTTTTACGGTAAGTGAAGGTGGGACAAAATATTATAGTCCAGAATCAAGCGAAGAAGAAGGTGATGTATCATCGCCAGAAGCGGCAGATGTATCACCAGAACAAGCAGTAATACATAGTGAAGATGAAGACGGTAATCTTGTAGAAGTTCCTTCAATAGTTAAAACAAGAGAGCCACAAATTACCAGTCCAGTAATAAGTAGTTATGTGAAAGAAAAAGAATATGTCAGAGATCCTGATGTCACGTCGAAGCAATGCACTGTCGCGCAAAGTGCTATGGCAAACAAGAGCGAAGACGGACAAAAAAAAGATGATAGAGTACAGGCAGTCGGTTCGGCATTAGATAGGCTTATACAATATGCTCAAAATACGGGAAATTGGTTTTTAGGTTTATTCGATACGAACAATAAGGTGCCGTATAATCAATACGTGGATATTTTTGGTGCGACGGTTGAGCAGATGGACAAAGAAGTAAAAAATGTTCCGGTATCTCATGACAACACCATGTTACGAGCAACCAAAGAGTTTGCATCATTTTTAGTGAGACAGTTAAGAGATACGCAGAAAACTTTGAATGGTCATAAAAAAGTTTCTTCTATGTGGTCTTTATTAACGCCAACGGTAGCAAAAGCAGGGGCTTTAGGGTTAGCATTGAAAAATCATGCTAATGATACCATAAAACAAGAACGTAATGATGCATTGCGCAATTTACGTAGAGAATTTGTCCAGTATCCTGAACTTGGTGCTAAAATTGATCAGTTACAACAAATTATGAGTGGTTTTGGTGATGAGCTTGAAAAGAAAGATCAAAATACACTGTTATCTGGATTAACGCGTCGTTTAGAATTGTAAAAATTCCTTTTCCATCCATTTAAGAACCCGTTTTCTATAGAATTTAGAAAGCGGGTTTTTACTTTTTGGGTAATTTTGATTGTGAAGGGGCATTACTTTATTTTTTTTCCTGGGTTGCTTCGCCCAACCTTCGCCAAGGCTTCGGTGGGCACGGCAAGCTAAGCCGTAAGTCCGACGTAGTTTTAACGAAGGCGGATCGCAATGACGATCGGCAGTATAATTCGTTGAATAAAAAATATTTCCTTTAAGAAGCTGGCGAAGCCATACGAAGCTCCGTAGGAGCGAAGTATGGTGGAGGCGATGGGAATCGAACCCATGTCCGTAATACTACTAATTCTGAGCACTTCATGTTTAGTCCTTGATTATACGTGTGTGACCCCTCAAAGACACAGTTGGTACACAAGATAGTTTGGTTCTACTACATCGAGTTACGAAGCTATGAATCCTACTCGAGAGTTCTATCTTGGTAATACGAATCAATAGAACTGATAGACACGTCCTATTGAAAAGATTGCTAAAAGACTAGGCTTTTAAGCAAATGCAGGAGCCGCAGCCCCTACGTATTCGTTTTTTGCATTTATTATGCAACTAATTGTTTAACGAGCACTTAGTCAACGCTCGACATGCTCTCAAAACCACCAATACCACGTCGAAACCAGTACGCCCCCAAAAATTTCAAAGACAGGAAAAAGAGATCTTAAATTTTTCTATTCTAATAGTAACAAAAGGAGATGGGCCTTGTCAAATGGTTTAACCATACCTAAAAATGCTTAAAGAAGCGGAAATAAAAACGCATACCCTGAGGATTATTTTTTGCATCAGCTTCAAAATAGAGATTAAAGAATAGAACATCATCTGGCGTTATGAGATACAGCGTTCCAAAACCGGTAGAAAAAATCCGTTCTTTGCTATGCGGTATTTCTATGTTACAGACCTTGCTATTGGTTATTTGTTGTAAGAAATAACCATTGATGCCTACCCAAACTCTGGGGCGAATTTCACCTTCTAAAGTGTAATTAAAATGTATTGCATCACCTGGTTTTAGGTTTGCTTTACGATTTTCTCCGCAATGTAAGTAATGTAAACGCCAAGAAGTTGCAAGTCTGGGAGTAAAATAATAAGTGAATGCCCAATAGGGGTCAATATAAAATAAGTTACTGCCGGGGTTGATAAGTTTGCTGTTATCATATTTTCCTGTGGGAAAAAAAAGATCAAATTCTATTCTGTGTACAAAGCGAGGTCGCTCACCATCAAAAACTGGATCAAATTGAATATAGGTACCGAGTGCAAGATCTCCTATGCCGGTACCACTTGATGTGACACAGTTAATACCAGGAATAAGGCTCAATTGATTATGACCTATCTTTGAATAAAGAAGAATAGGTAGTGCTGCGTCAAAGCCTACTTGAAACTTAGATGTTATACATGGTCTGAATTGATAGGAAACGCCGGTAAGAGTGACTAATGCATTATAAGCAGGACCTGTATCTTTGAGAATGCTTTTACCACATGCATCAAAATATGTGTCTGTGTAATAATATTCAGCATATTGCGTCCAATACCATCCTGGCTTTGGTCGCAATGGCCCACCATCTAAAAAGTTGGTTGAACCCTTATTTACGGAGGGTAAAAAGTATCCATGCATAAGATGTGTGGTGAACAAAAATATGCTAGCGCAGACAAGTAAAAATACGTGTGTCATGTAATCTTCTTTTTTTCTTTTATTTACCGGATCTTGTATACTGTAATTACTTAGTCAGTAGTCTACCTGGGTGGTTTACCTGCTGCAAGAAAAGATATTGTCACATTACAAATTAGATAAACAAAAAAATATAACGCATCTATGATGAACGAAATACAACACAAAACCATCACTTCATTTCAGCAATTTATTTGGGATTTTTATCACGATCAAGGACGTCATTTTCCTTGGAGAAATAATAATGGCCCATATCATGTGGTTGTATCAGAAATCATGTTGCAACAGACACAAACATATCGCGTAGAACCTAAGTATGAACAATTCATTGAACTGTTTCCTGATTTTGAAACGTTAGCTGAGGCACCATTACGTTCTGTGTTAGCTGCATGGCAAGGTCTTGGCTATAATCGCCGTGGAAAGTATTTGCAGCAGATTGCTCAAAAAAGTGGTGGCTGATTTTAATGGCAATTTACCTGATGATCCAATTGTTTTGGAAACATTTCCCGGTATTGGCAAAGGGACCGCCGGATCGATTTGTGCATTTGCATTCAATAAGCCAACTGTTTTTATTGAAACAAATATACGCGCCGTTTTTATACACAGTTTTTTCAGAAATCAGTCAAGTGTGCATGATAAAGAACTGCTTCCGTTGATTACACAAACGGTTGACCAGGATAATCCACGTGAATGGTATTATGCGCTTATGGATTATGGGGTGCATTTAAAAAAATTACATGCAAATCCAAGTCGCAAAAGTAAGCATCACACCAAGCAGAGTAAGTTTGAAGGTTCGGATCGCCAAATTCGTGGCGTGATAATTAAATTGTTAACGGAACATCCATCTCTTGAGCGTGAGCAACTGTTCAGCTTAATTGCAAAAGAAGATACGCGTATTGAACGTGCTTTGAGTGAATTACAGCAAGAACGGTTAATTGAATGTAAGGATGGTTATTATTGTATTATGTGATATGAGGGCCGTTCGTCCTGAGCTTGTCGAAGGATAGGCCCGTTATGCTTCGACAGGCTCAGCACGAACGGGCCGATATTCGATGTTTTCATCATGAGATAATACACGTATCATTCAATATCTCGCCAGCAGATTTTTCATGCCAAGGTCTTGGTATTTCTTCACCAGTAACCAACTTATAAATTTCATGATACGGATCTGTCTTTTCTTTATAACTTGTCGCATATAGTTTAGCCCATTCGGCGATGTCCAGTTTAAGGTTTTTGCCTCTAGAATATTTAATAGTAGTGTCAACGCCGTGCTCTATCAATGCTTTGATACATTCAAACTTGCTACATAGTAATGCCATATCAGTTGGTGTTCTTCCTGTATTATCTGCCAAGTACATGTCAGCTTTATGTTCAAGAAGCACTCTCACAATATCGGGCTTATTAAGGTCAATAGCATAACGCAAAGGTGTTTCTCCGTCATTGTCTTGTTGGTTTACGTTATTATCATGATGGGTGATAAAATAATTGACGAGATATGCATTTTTGATGTGCATTACACATGAATCGAGACTTTTATAGCGTGTATTTATATTTGCGTCCATAGCAATTAATACTTTAAAAAATGGTGTAGAATCGTTACCCATTTCTTTGTAAAATTCAGAAAAAGATGCGTAATTAAAAAGATTATCGTCAAGAGTTTCTTGATTAAGATTTAACGTAGCTTTTATCATGTCTGGTTTACTGAAGTACTCAAATTTTTTACATAGCCAACTGAGTTGAATAAGCAGTTTAATGGTATTAAAAAGATCTGGTGTGATTACGCCTTCACATCTTTTTTTATTCGGGATTGCACGTTTAACAATGACTCCTAAAATGTCAGCAGGCAATTCAAGTAATGAGCATGAATCTTTTTCTGTACATAGAATTATTTCTTCTTCCGAATTGTGTAAGCGTTTTTGTTTAGGTATTTCACATTCCATACCATGTGTATAAGCACTGTTAAACAAAAGTAGAAAAAGTAATGTTAGTTTGGGCATGGTGATTCCTAGTATCATGAGATAACACAGTTCTCATTGAATAATTCGCTACCAGACTTTTCTTGCCAAGGTTTTGATATGTCTTCTTTGGTGACCAATCTATAAATTTCATTATACTGATCTACCTTTTTTTTATAACACGTAGCACCAAATTTAGCCCATTCAGCGAGCGTTGGTTGGTAACTGTAACTAAAAGCATATTTAATGGTGGTATCAAGTCCATGTTCTATCAATGCCTTAAGACATTCAAATCTATCATTTGTTATAGCCAAATATGCCGGAGTGTCTCCTAACTTGTCGGCCAGGTACATGTTGGCTTTATGCTTAAGTAATACTCTCAAAATATCTGGTTTATCAAGGTTAACAGCACAGTACAACGGTGTTTTTCCATGTTCGTCTTGTTGGTCTACGTGGTTATCGTGATGGGTAATAAAATAATCGACAACATATGCATTCTTGGTGTATCGCACACATGAGATGAGATTTGTGCAGTACCTATTTGCCTGCGCATCCATAGATATTAATAATTTAAAAAAAGGCGTAGATTCACGATGAGGCTTAGATTCAAAACTAGGTTCAAAAAATACATAGGACCATAGACTATCATCGAGCATGTTTTGATCGAGACCCAGTATAGTTTTTATTGTATGTGGCTCACGCAAGCGTTCACATTTTTTACACGTATAACTGAGTCGAATAAGCAGTGTAATGGCATTAAAAATGTCATCTTTGCTCGTATAGTTGAGAACCTTTCCGATGATTTCATCAGGCAATTCAAGTAATGAGCATGAATCTTTTTCTGTACATAGAATTATTTCTTTTTCACAATTATGTACGCGCTTTTGTTTGGATATCTCACATTCCATGGCATGCACATATATAACGTTAAACAAAAGTAGAAGTGATAGTGCTTTGATTGATGTGGTCATGGTGATTCCTATGTGTTGTACGGTTACATAAACCATTATACAATGCTATAAAATCATAGACTACAAAAAGTCAGATATCTTTATACATCTTTTTAGCCAAAGCACTTTCTATTTTGTGATCTATCAATGGCCGTGGGTACTGTTTTATCTCCACGTTATGTGAGCCAAACCAGTTATGAATAATTTTAGGTTCTATGTCTTTTAATTCCGGGATCCACCGTTTTATGTAGATACACTGAGGATCAAATTTTTTTTGCTGTATCCAAGGATTAAAAATACGGAAATAGGGCTGAGCATCAGAGCCAGTAGAAGCACACCACTGCCAATTACCATTATTAATCATTGGATCATAATCGATCAGTTGCTGTGCAAAATATTTTTCTCCCCACAACCAATTAATGTGCAAATCTTTGACTAAAAATGAAGCGACAATCATACGTACACGGTTATGCATAAATCCTGTGGTGTTCAGTTGCCGCATGCCCGCGTCAACAATAGGAAATCCTGTCTTGCCTTGGCACCATGCTTTAAAAAAGCTCATATTTTTTGACCAGGGTAATTTTTCGTATTTTTTATGGTATGGGTGACCAAATACAAAGGGTGAATGATATGCAAGGTAGGTAAAAAAATCTCGCCAATACAATTGCCGTATTAACGGATGATGTTTGCCAAGTGTTTGTTCTATAGCGTGATATATCTGTCTGATTGAAATGCAGCCAAATTTGAGATAGGCAGAGAGATTTGTTGTACTGAGCGCAGGAATATCTCGTGTAGTAGTATAGTTTTTAAAGTGAGCAATGGAACGTACTATTTTTTTTGCTTGCGCAGTTCCTCCGCGAACGTGAGCATGTTCATTAGTGTGCTTTAAAATTTTTGTATACATAGTGCGCGGCTGTTCGTTCTGTATTGTTTTGGTATACCAACTACCATGAGGCAGACTTTGCGGTACAGGAATATTTTTTTGGGGAAGCTTTTTTATAAAAAGCGGTAAAGATGTTGTAAGGAGTGCCTGAAGTGGTCATAATTTTTTCAGGTTCCGTGAGTAATAAATCATCGTATTGCTTAAACGCAGCATTATGCGCATGACATACTTTTGCAAGAGCATCATCCCTTGTCATACTGAATGGACTGTAATCACGATTGCAAAAGACCGCATCTATCTTTTCTTTTTTCAGCAATGTTTCGATAACTTTCTGCGCAATACCAAAAAGGAGATATAAATGCCCATGGCGTTTTGCGATTTGCTGCTCAAGATCTTGGAGTGATTCAATCATGAATTGTATGGCAGGTATACTCCGGTATGCATTCGTTTTGCCAATTTGTCGTGTGTCAAAAATGAAGCAAGGAATCACCGATTCAGATTGTTGTAATGCTGCTATCAAGCCGGTGTTATCTTCAAGCC
>Ga0206908_1010_pt1 | contig 40927 bp, 39 predicted proteins | sample Alteio_BWOrgHeat_78_FD_152979 | JGI IMG/M metagenome (GOLD analysis project Ga0206908, IMG submission 152979) | Enriched cells from forest soil in Barre Woods Harvard Forest LTER site, Petersham, Massachusetts, United States -... | ecosystem: Environmental > Terrestrial > Soil > Temperate forest >... | reverse complement strand
CGCGGAAGATGTTGATGTTGGGCGCCCAGAAGGTCAGGCCGAAGAATGCCTCGTGATCGTTCTCGCGCATCGCCTGGTTGTACTTGGCGCGGGCCTCGGTGGAGATGGTCTCCGCCATCTGGTGCACCAGCGGCGTGTCCCAGGTGGCCGCCATTCCGATCACCTGCGGAAAGTTGGTTGCGTAGCCTGAAAACGCGACACCGTGCAGCCCTTCGTTCCACCAGTCATATTTGGGCACGCCAAGCCGCGCGATGGCAGGCGCATGGTCGCGCATCTGCTGAACCTTTTCCTCCAGCGTCATCTGGCCGATCAAGGCGTCGACGCGCTTGTCGATCGGAAGCGAAGTATCCGTCCAGGGACGCGGTGCGACCACCCCGCTGGACCCCTGGCTGAAGGTGGGTATCGAGAGCCCCATCAGAACGCCCAATACGATGGCTTGCAGGCGAACACTGTTTGGCATGACCTATCCGATCTGGAAACGAGATAGAAACATTCTCAGGCAAGTCAGCCGGTTCCATCCAGCCCCGGCGAAGCGCAATTGGAAAAGCGCGTAGGAAACGGGCCGGGCTGGGCTAAGCTTCCAGATATGAACAAAGGGCTCCTGTTCGTAACCGCGGCGATGATGCTCTCGCTGACGGCTGCAGGGTACGCAGCAGACGCCGCGAAGGCGCCCGCGAAGGCAGGTTGGGACGCCGCCGCGGCCGCACGCTATCTGGATGCGCGCGAGTCGTGGTGGCAGGGCTGGGACCGGGCGAAACGCGATCACGGAACCCGCTGCGTCTCCTGCCATACGCAGGCGACTTACGCTTTCGCTCGTCCCGCGCTCCGCACCAGCATAGGCGCGCCAGCAATCACGAAGGAAGAGACCGCTATGCTGGCCGACGTGCGCAAACGGGTGCAGGCCTGGAACCAGATGCTGCCGTTTTACAGCGACGAGGTCTACGGCAAGGGAAAAGAGATTGAGTCGCGGAATGCCGAGGCTGTGCTCAACGCCATCATCCTGTCGAACTACGACGTGGATGCCGGAGAGCAGAGCGAGGTGACGATGCAGGCGTTCCGCCACGCGTGGGAGTTGCAGATCGCGACCGGGCCGGATGCGGGCGCGTGGGTGTGGCAGAACTTCGATTACGCGCCGTGGGAATCGAAGGAATCGCAATATCACTGGGCCGCGCTGATGGCCGTGCAGGCGGCTCGCGAGCCCGGGTCGTACACCGGGCAGCAAGACGTTTTGGAGCCGCTGAAGTCCCTGAGGGGCTACCTGAAGACCCATTACGAAGCGCAGCCGCTGCTGAACAAGATTGCCGCCTTGTGGGCATCGGGGGTGTTCTCAGGAATTCTGAGCCCGGAGCAGAAGGAGTCGCTGCTGAGGCGCGTTTACTCGCTGCAGAGAGCCGACGGCGGCTGGTCTCGCCGCGACGGCACTCCGCTCGAGACGCGCTCGGACGGATACGCTACGGCACTGATTGCGCTGGTTCTGGAAGAGGCTGTCGCCGGCTCGCCGCATCCACCGGCGTTGGCTGCGGCACGGATTGAGCGGGCTCTGGCGTGGCTGCGGGCAAACCAGAATCCTGAGACGGGAGCGTGGCCTGCCTGGTCGCTGAACAAGAATCGCGATCCGGAGTCGGGCACGGGGAAGTTCATGAGCGATGCGGCAACAGCATACGCCAGCCTGGCGCTGCTGGAATGGCCGAGGCACGTCGTCTATCGGAACGCGCAGTACGGGTTCTGCGTGGATCTGCCGGCACGGTGGGCGGGGTATGAGGTCATCGAGGAGAAATGGGAGAGCGGCACGGCCAGCGGCGGCGCGCCGGCATCCGGCCTGAAGCTGCGGTTCCGCAGCCCGCGATGGACCAAGGATGATCCGCGGGAGGATATTCCGATCCTTGTGTTCACCACGGCGCAGTGGCGGCTGGTGCAGAAGGAAAAGCTGATTGTGAGCGCCGCGCCCATTGGGCCACAGGCGCTGGCGCAAAGCGAAAGCTATGTGTTTGCGCTTCCCCCGCGGTGGAACTACGACAACCTGCCGGGGTTGGATGACGCCAACCAGATCGCCGCCGGCAAGTTCCTGCGCCCGAACTGCGGGAGCGGGGCACGCTGAAATGGGGCGCTGAAGTCGTTTGGCCTCGCCGATCTGGCGCCTTTAATTGCCCGCCCCGCCTGCAATCTCGCGAGTTTCCGAACGTAGCAGGGACAAGGAGCAAAGGGACAGACGGGCAAAAGCAGAGCCGGATTGCAGTCCGGAGCATCTGGAGCGTATGGACAAAAAAGCAGGCAAGAAGAACACCATGAGCCGGTTCGAGATCGAGGAACAGGGGCAAACGGCCTACCTCGAATTTGAGCTGGACGGGGCCGGGTGGTTGACCCTGTGGCACACCGAGGTTCCGGAGGCGCTGCGCGGGCGCGGGTTGGCAACAGAGTTGGTGAAGTCAGCTTTCGACTATGCCAAGGCGAATGAGCTGCGGGTCGATGTAATCTGTCCCATTGCGCTGCGCTATCTGCACGAGCATCCTGAGTTGCGACAGAGCTTGGAGATCAGGAATTAGTAACTCGGCGCTAACTTCAAGGTTGACACTTAGACCCGGTTCGCAGAGACTTGGCTTGTTTCCCCAATCGACAGCAAATCAATTCCACTCTCTTCTTCGCGTTCCCGAGATCTGTTTAACGAATAGATCACTGCCGAGGTAGTGCGATGCGGGTCCTGCGTGGTTGTGTCCTCTTTGCGGTTTGCCTTGCCATTGCTGTGCATGCTGCGCATGCCCAGTCTGCTGCCAATCCCTGTCCAAATGCGCAGCCGGTGCCAGCGCAGTTGAAGCTGCCCGCGTTCATTCCGCCGGGCGAGCCGGTGGCAGTGGAAAAGCAGTTGCTGGCGTACCTGAATACGCTGGGCTATCGCAACCTGGGCTGGTGCCGCGACAAGTGGGTGCGCGACACAGGTCCGCTGATTCAGGGAACAGCGTCGATCGTGCATCCGGCGGTGCACATCTATTACTCGCCGGAAGTGTCGCAGTGGCTCGTGAACGGGCGCAAGGGCGAGCTTCCAGATGGCGCAGTGATCATCAAGGAACAGTTCTCGCCGATTCCTGCGGCGCGGTATCGCGATATTCCGGAGAACAAGCTGGGCTGCTCGAACGACTGGACCATCATGATCAAGGATTCGAAGGGCTCGTTCGATGGCTGGTTCTGGGCGGAGGTGTGGAACGGAAGCAAGCCGTCGACATCGATGAAGTTCGACAATCCGTTCCAATACCCGAATGCAGGTTATGGGCTGGTCTGTTTGCGGTGCCACTCGAGCGCGGAGAACCAGCACACCTTTGTGACGCTGAACAATATCGAGGGATCGCCGGGGTGGCCGCTGCAGTTCAGAGTGGATGATAGCTGGCGGAGCACGACGGCGCCGCTGCCGCCGGCGGAGTGCGGGTTTGGGCCGACGCTGATTGACGCGATTGAGACCGCGCGCGCTCCGCTGAGCGAGAAGCCGCGGCTGGAGCACGAGGAAGCGATTCCACCAGCACTGTTTCCGGAGCACCAGAGAAATGCAGCAATCCAGGAGAACGTGGCCGCGATGCCGGAGGCTCCAAAGACAATGGCGCTGGTGAAGCTGCTGCGCGCCAATGGGCCGCCCGTGCAGAAAATGCCGCCGGAGCCGCTGGATACGGTGGTGGCGGAATCGAAGGGAACGGAGCCGGCGAACTCGCCTGGATTCGTGACGTCAGACCAGTGCACGGGATGCCACAGCGGACTGACGGGCGCGGGACTGGGGCCGACGATGGTGCTGACATCGAGCACATCGCCGACGATCAATGTGTCGCCGTATGGCGAGTGGCGCTGGACGCCGATGGGGCTCGCCGGGCGCGATCCGGTGTTCTATTCGCAGATGGACAGCGAGCTTGCCTATCTCGAAAAGTTGAAGATGCCGGATAAGCAGCAGGGCGTCATCAATACCTGCACGCAATGCCACAATGCCATGGGCAAGAGGACGTTCGCGGAGGAGCATCCGGACGAAGACTACAAAATGGCGTTTGTGTTCGACACCGATCCACACAGCAAAGGGTTCAGGATTGGCGGACTGGCGCGCGATGGGATCAGTTGCGAGGTCTGCCATCGCATGCAGGCGCCCAAGGATCCGAGCCTGCCATACTTCCTTGATCACCAAAGCAACGGCGTGTTCAATGTGACCCCGTATGACGAGCTGCACGGGCCCTACAAGGACAACGAGATTACGACCTATCCGATGCTGCAGGGCGTGAACGTGAAGCCGAAGTACGACGCATATATTCAGTCGCCGCAGATGTGCGGAACGTGCCACACGATTCTGCTGCCGGTGCTGGACAGCCCGCATCCTAACGAGCAGTCGGTGGAGCAGGCGACGTATCCGGAGTGGCTGAACAGCGACTACCGGAACGAGTATGGCTCAGTGGGAGCGACACCGAAGACCTGCCAGGAATGCCACATGCCGACTGGCTATGACAACTCCAAAACGGGCGTGGATGTAGCTCAGATCAAGGACAAGATTGCGATTGTGCAGGACGGGACTTATCCCGCAGTGGAGCACCTGGCTTCGCCGAATGACCTGAATGTGCGCTATCGGGAGACGGGCTTCAGGCGGCACGAGTTACTGGGGACGAACGGGTTTCTGTTGCAGATGTTCTTGAAGCCAGTGAATAAGCAGGGTAATAACGAAGCGCTGGGCGTCCGGTTGAGCGACTACATGTCGGGGTTGACGAGCGATCTGCAGGCAGCCAGCGACAACGTGGTGCAACAGGCGCAGAGCATCACGGCAACCGTGGCGATTACAAAGTGGTCAATCGAGAACAACAAGCTGATTGCGGAGGTCACGGTAACGAATAAGGCAGGGCACCGCTTCCCCAGCGGCGTGGGATTCCGCCGCGCATTCATCGATTTCGAAGCGACGGCGGAAGGCAAGACATTCTTCAACTCGGGAGCGACGAATGCGAAGGGGCAGATTACGAACTTTGCGGGACAGGTGCTGCCTACGGAGTCGTTTGAGAACGGGACATATCAGCCGCACTTCAGCCAGGCGAACCCGATTACGGCGAGCGACCAGGTGCAGATTTACGAAGAGCTGACGCAGGACGTGAATCATCAGTTCACGACGGAGTTTACGCGTCGCGACTACGAGATCAAGGACAATCGGCTGCTGCCCTATGGATGGCAGATGGATGGGCCGAAGGACTTGAAGATTCCGGAGCCCTATCTGGATGCGACGCGGCCGAAGGGCGATGCGCTGAAGGATCCGGTGTACCTGGAGGGTAAAGGGCAGTCGATTGTGCGGTATGAGATTCCGCTGCCCGCCGGGACGGATCCGGCGAGCGTGCATGCGACAGTGAGCTTGTACTCGCAAACGCTGCCTCCTTATTTCCTGGCGGATCGCTACCAGACGAAGACGCCGGCGACGGGACGGCTGCAGTTCTTGGTGAACTCGCTGGATACGCTGGACGGGACGGATTATGCGAACTGGAAGCTGCTGGTGGGGAAGGCGGAGAAGTGAGGGGTTAGGGGTTAGCGTTCTGGTGAAAGCGTGCGAGGTGGACGCGGGCATAGTCGAGCTTCTCAGCGGGCATGGTGAGAGGGATTTCGCCGGAGATCAGGCCCCGGTGGAAGTCGTCGAAGTCCGGTGCATCATCAAGCGAGAGCTGCTGAACGGAATTCCCGGTTGCAGCCAGCATCACGCACATCAATGCCGGGTAGAACATGTGCAGGAGCTGGCGCATGACGCGGAACCGCGCAGTGCGGACCGCGCCGGCGGGCTCGCCGAAATAGGCGGCCAGGTAGGCTTGCTCGGCGGCTTCGTCCGGCACAAAGAAGTTGGCGACGATGGCCAGGTCGACGGATCGCTCATTCAGAAAAGCGGCTTCCCAATCCACCAGCCAGACGCGGTCCCCATCGAAGAGAGTGTTTTGCGGCTTGACGTCGTTGTGGCAGGAGACGAGATCGGGCGGGAGCTTGCGATACGCGTCGATGAGCTCGGCGTAGCGCGGGAAGAGCTCAGCGGCGATCGGTTCAGGCAGAAGGTTCGCCGCCTGAAAGCGGCGGACAAAGCCGTCCATCGTTGTGAGGTAGTTGCCGCGCGCGGGCTCTGGGAACGGGGGCAGCGCATGCAGCGTGCCGAGGACCCGCGCCATGCGCAGCGCCATGTCGGCGGGGTAGGGCTGGGTCTGGATGAAGTCGGTGAGCAGAAGGCGGTCTTCGAGGCTCACATAGTGGATGCGCGGGGCAATACCGGCGTCCGAGCCGGCCTGCATCGCGGCAAATTCGCGCGATGGATCACCCCAGGCCTGCTGCGAAATGATGCGGAGCAGATACGGCCGCCCACGGACCACGATCCGGTAGACCAGTGAAGCGGAGAGGCCGCCGATGGGCTGGTCGATCTCGTCCCAGGCATCCGTTCCAAAAGCAGATTGCAGGGCGCGGCTGACGGCAGGCTCATACTGTTCAGGAATCACTGAGGCATTATGACCGAAAAGCAGTGGTCCGTGGTCAAGTGATCAGTGTTGGTAGTCAGAGTTTTGCCCGCAACTCCCCGTCTTCCACCTTCGCCTCAAAAACTTCAGCCTTGAGATCGGGTTCGCCTTCCGCTTCTCCCGTGCGGACATCGAAAGCATAGCTGTGCCATGGGCAAACCACGCGGCCGCCTTCGATTGTCCCCTCACCCAGCGGCCCGCCTTCGTGCGGACACGTGCCGTCGAGCACGCAGATCGTGCCTTCCACGTTGGCGACACAGAGCGTGCGTCCGTTCGCCGTGAACTCGCTCACGTTGCCGGGCTGGGGTAGTTCGGACTGTGCGCAGATGCGGATGAATTCGGCCATGGCAATCCCTCTCTTGAGGACACGATAGGGGGCAGCTCCAGCGTAGCTAGGCCCCCGCCTTCTTTTCAATCTTCGCCCATGAATCCTTCAGCGGCAGCGTCCGGTTGAAGACCAGCTTGTCTGCTGTCGACTCGGGGTCGGGGGTGAAGTAGCCTACGCGCTCGAACTGATAGGCTACACCGGCCTTCGCCTGCGCGAGCGACGGCTCGAGCTTGGCGTCGGCGATGACTTCGAGCGAGTTCGGGTTGAGGTTGTCGAAGAGGTCGCCGCCTTCCGGAAAGTCATACGGGTCGGGCTTCGAGAACAACTTGTCGTAGAGCCGCACCTCGGCGCTCAACGCATGCGCCGCCGACACCCAGTGCATCGTCGACTTCACCTTGCGGCCGTCCGGCGAGTTGCCGCCGCGGCTGGCCGGATCGTACGTGCAGTGCACTTCGATGACATTGCCCTCCGCGTCCTTCACCACGCTCTGCGCGGTGACGAAGTAGGCCGAACGCAGGCGCACTTCCTTGCCCGGCGAGAGGCGATAGTACTTGGGCGGCGGAACTTCGCGGAAGTCGTCCTGCTCAATGTAAATCTCGCGCGAGAACGGAACCTGGCGAGTGCCGGCGCCGGGGTCCTCGGGATTGTTGGCCACCTCGACGTATTCGGTCTCGCCTTCAGCGTAGTTAGTGATGACCAGCTTGAGCGGCCGCAGCACGGCCATGGCGCGCGAGGCGCGGTGGTTAAGGTCATCGCGCTGGAAGTGCTCCAGGACTTCGATGTCTGTGGTCCCGTTGGTGCGGGTCGCTCCAATGAAGGCGCAGAAGGCGCGCAGGGCTTCCGCCGTGAAGCCGCGGCGGCGAATGCCCGAGAGAGTAGGCATGCGCGGGTCGTCCCAACCGGAGACGCGATTCTCCTGCACCAGTTGCAGCAGCTTGCGCTTCGACAGCATCGTGTAGGTCAGGTTCAGCCGGTCGAACTCGATCTGCTGCGACGGGAAGATGCCCAGGTTCTCAATGAACCACTTATAGAGCGGCTGGTGGTCGGCAAACTCCAGCGTGCACATGGAGTGGGTGACGTTCTCGATCGAATCCGACTGCCCGTGCGCGTAGTCGTACATCGGATAAATGCACCACTCATCGCCGGTGCGGTGGTGCGAGGCGTGGAGGATGCGGTACATGATGGGGTCGCGCATGTTGATGTTGGGCGACGCCATATCGATCTTGGCGCGCAACACCCGCGCCCCGTCGGGGAACTCCCCGGCCTTCATGCGCGTGAACAGGTCGAGATTCTCTTCGACAGAGCGGTCCCGATACGGTGAGTTCTTCCCCGGTTCAGTCAGGGTCCCGCGATACTGCCGGATCTCATCGGCGGAGAGGTCGTCGACGTAGGCCTTGCCGTCGCGGACCAGCTTTAACGCCCACTCGTAAAGCTGGTGGAAGTAGTCGGAGGCGTAGCACAGCCGCTCCCACTCGAACCCCAGCCAGCGCACGTCGGCCTGGATCGAGTCCACGTACTCCTGCTCTTCTTTTTCAGGATTGGTATCGTCGAAGCGCAGGTTGGTCTTCCCGCCCACCTCGTCGGCAAGGCCGAAGTCGAGGCAGATGGCCTTGGCGTGGCCGATGTGGAGATAGCCGTTGGGCTCCGGCGGAAAGCGCGTCTGGACCGTTGCGTCGCCGTATTTTTTGGTGCGCACGTCCTCCGCGATCATGTCGCGGAGAAAATTGGAGGTGGTGCGGGGCTCTTCGGTATGGGCTTCCGTGTTCGAGTCTGTTGTGGCTGCCATGTTTCTATTTTTTCACGGATGGGCGGCGGTCTGCCGCTTCAAGCGGCTGCTTTGCCAGTAGTGATGGGCTCAGCCACTAAACGCACCCCGAGCGCCGCACAGACGCGGCTGATGGTATCAAAGCGTGGCGCGCTATCGGGGCGAAGCGCTCGGTAGAGAGCTTCGCGCGTAATTCCGGCGGCCTTTGCGATCTCCGTCATGCCGCGCGCGCGAGCGATGTCCCCGAGCGCCGAGGCCAAAAGGGCCGCGTCATTCGCTTCAAGGATTCCGGTCAAATAGACGGCGACGCTCTCTTCATTGTCGAGGTACTTTGCGGGATCGAATTCAGGCAGGTCATCCACGTTGACGGTTTTTCTCATCTTTGCCCCTTTCGCTCTTGAGCAATGCGGCCAAAGCCTTAGCCCGCTGGATGTCTCTCTTCTGTGTACGTTTGGAACCGCCCGCAAGCAGGACGACGATCTGCGCGCCAAATTGTGTGCAATAGATGCGCCAGCCCGCGCCGAAGTCGATGCGCAGCTCAATTACGCCGTCGCCAATCGCCTTGAAGTCGCCCAGCAGGCCGAACGTAAGGCGTTTGATTCGTTCCGCCACCGTGCCACGTACCTTGCTGTCTTTCAATCCATCAAGCCAAGTGGTGAACTCGGGAAGAGGCCTGACGGAAAACATGGACCAAGTGTAATCGCTCGATTACAGTACGTCAACCGAAAGCCGCCTCAGCACGCGAAATTTTAGTTCAAGCGAGAGGTTGAAGCTTGGCTGCCGCCTGCCGGATGCGTTTCAGGCACACATCCCGCCCCAGCACAGCCATCGTCTCAAACAGCGGCGGCGCATTCTTGCGCCCGCAGACCGCGACGCGAATCGGCTGGAACATTGGCCCGGCTTTCAGGCCCAGATCGGCAGCGGCTTCGCGCAGGGCATGTTCCAGCGCGTCGTGATGGAAGTCGGCATCGTCGAGAACTTCTGCCGCGTGCTTGAGCACGCGCAGAGTCATGGCCGCATCCGCTCCCTTCGCAGGTATCAGCTCCACCGGGTCATAGGGAGCGAGTTCTTCCGCAAAGAAAAAGTCAGCCGCCGCCGGCCCCTCGCCCATCAGCTTGATTCGCTCGCGAATCAGCGGCGTGACTTCGCGCAGCTTTTCAGGCGAGGCGTTCAGGCCGGCCTTGTCGAAGAACGGCTGCAGCCGCGCGCTGAGATCCTCGACAGCGAGGCCGCGCAAGTGCTCCCCATTCAGATGAACCGCCTTCGGATCGAATGGCGACTCTTCAGAAAAATTGACGACCGCATTCGACCGGTTGACGCCTTCCAGCGTGAACAGCTCGGTGAGGTGCGCGATCGGCATGAACTCGAGATCGTTCTTGGGCGACCAGCCCAGCAGGCACAGAAAATTGATGAACGCCTCGGGCAGGAATCCGGCGTCGCGGTACGTCGTCACGCTCACCACCGGCCCGTGCTTGCGTTTGCTCAGCTTGGCGCCGTCGGGGGCAACAAGCAGCGGCAGATGCGCGAAGCGGGGTGGCTCGGCGGCAAGGCCTTCAAAGATCAGCACATGCTTGAAGGTGTTGGTCAGGTGGTCCTGGCCGCGGATGATCTGCGTGATCCGCAGATCGGCGTCGTCAAAGCACGACGAAAGGTGATACGTGGGGTTGTCGTCGGAGCGCAGCAGCGCGAAGTCCTCGATCTCGTCTCCGGGCTTGGCCATCTCGCCGTAGACCGCGTCATCGAACCGGACAATGCGGCCTTCGCCGCGCGGCACGCGATACCGCAGAGCAAACGGCTCGCCGGCCGCGGCGCGGCGGTCGCTCTCCTGACGAGAAATCTCGCGCACGCCCGGGTTGAACAGCCACGCGCCCTGCGCGGACGACTGATCGTCGCCGGCATCCGCACGCGCCGGCGTGAAGTCGCGATAGGCAAGTCCGCGCTCGAAGATCTGCCACGCGGCCGCCCGGTGCAGGTCCAGGCGCTCTGACTGCTTGTAGCTCTCGTCCCAATCGAGGCCGAGCCAGCTCAGGCCCTCGAAGATGGATTGCACACTGGCATCGGTGTTGCGCTCCACATCCGTGTCGTCGAGCCGGAAGACCATGGTTCCGTGGTTATGGCGCGCATAGAGCCAGTTAAAGATAAAGGTGCGGGCGCTGCCGACGTGCAGAAATCCTGTGGGCGAGGGAGCAAAACGGACGCGAGGGGCGGAGGCGGTTGGGTCTGACATCGTTCGAGATTCCTCTTCGATGCTACCAGCTTGGATCGTGGGCTCGCGCGGGTGAGGACACGCGCGCGACTGCCGGTCGGGCGACCGACGCTACAGGCCACGCGTCAGGGTTGAGTGCGGCGGGCGACGATGTGCGGACGGTTGGCGTTCTCCGGCAACGCCGGCGGCGGAACCGGCTCGGCCTGAAACATCGGGTGGCGCTTCCAGTCTCCGAAAGCCAGCAGGTAGAGCAGCACCGCGTTGCCGAAGGGTATGCAGTTCAGCAGAGTGAGCCACGGCGAGAATCCTGCCTTCTTGCAAATGAACCACAGAGGCAGCATCCAGAACACCAGCACGAAGGGGATGGCGACGAAGAAAAGAAAATACGCGTGCTGGAGCAGGTAGCCCATTGACGGCCTCCGGTTGGGAGGGGAAGAAGCGACGCGGAAATCGTAGCATCGCCCCAGCACAACCGGAAAGAGATTTGTATTCGCTGCCGGACCCCGAAGGGCGTCTGTCTCGGGGTCCAGGCGGAATGTCGGTGATCTGGTGGTCAGGTGAGCTTACGAACGGCTGGCTAAGCTTGCGGCGGGTAAGGCGGCGGAAGGGGCGGCACGTAAGCTGTTTGCGGAACGGGCACGACCTTCCACTCGGCAAAGGCGAGGACATAGAGCAGCACGAGGATGCCTACCGTCGGGATGAGACACAGCAACGAAAGCCACGGCGAGAAGCCCGCCTTCTTGCAGATGAACCAGACGGGAACAAGGAGGATGATCAGACAGACCACTCCTATTAAGAAGAACGCGGCAAAAAAGGCTGGGAGCATGGCTTGAGCGCGGGCAATGTCTGCCTGCGAAGCCTGCACCATCGTCAATGCGAGCGCGAGCATAGAGGGCAACTCCTGAAATGAGATGGAGGTTCGAAGCCAAGGTACGCGGAATGGGGAAGCGGCGCAATAGAAAAGGGATAGGGAGCAGGGATAGCGAATAGGCGAAGGCTACCCCGCCACCGGCGGCTCCTATCCCTTTTCCCAATCCCTATCCCTGCCTCTACGTAATGTCTTCCGTATCGAAGATGGGAGAAACGGTCCGCTTCTTGGGGACGCCGTGGACCTGGCTGAGCAGGTCCTCAACCACGTCTTCAAGCTGGCGCTGCGATTCGATCACCGCCGACATGCTCTTGAGGTCTTCTTCGCTGAGGTCGCGTTCCACCAGGGCCACTGCGTGGCATTGCGCCACGTGATCCAGGCCCAGCCCTTCAGGCGTCTTGGCCTTGATGCTGACCTGGTTGAGTTCGAGGCCCAGCAGGTCGGCAACCCGGACGCGCATATCGCCGGCGATGGGCGAGATCTTCGGCGCCGCCAGAATCAGCGTGGTGTCGATGTTCACGATCCGGTAGCCGGCGTGCTCCAGCTCTTCGAGAGCCAGCTTGAGGAAGATCGCGGAGTCGGCGTCCTTCCAGCGGGGATCGCCCGGGGGAAAGAAGCTGCCGATGTCGCCGGCGGCCACAGCCCCGAGCAGGGCATCGGTAACGGCGTGCAGCAGCACGTCGCCGTCGGAGTGGCCGGCGAGGCCTTCGGGGTGGTCAATGGTGAGGCCGCCAATGCGCAGGGTTACGCCCGCTTTGAAGGCGTGCGAGTCGTAGCCGAATCCGATGCGTGTATCCATGGTCTCCAATTTCAAGATAAAGCTAAATCGCGTTGGGAGAGCGGGTTTTTACGAGCAGATTGAATCCGGCCCGACCTGCGGGGGCGCTGCCGTCTTGCCGCGTCGTTCAGCGGGCGCGCTGGTGCTGCAGATAGAACTCCGCCAGTTCCAGGTCGCCGGGCTGGGTAATCTTCAGATTAAGCTGCGAGCCGGGAACAACGGCAACCCGGTGCCCGGCGCGCTCCACCACGGAGGCCTCGTCAGTGCCGATGAAGCCGTCGGCGGTGGCTTCGGCAAAGGCGGATTTCAGCAGGCTGAAGCGGAAGCCCTGGGGCGTCTGCGCGTAGACGATGGACTCACGCGGAAGGGTGGCAGTCACGATGGCGCCGTGAGCGGTGCGCTCCACCTGTTTTATGGTGTCGACGGCGGGAACGCCGACGATAGCGGCTCCGTGCTCGCCGACGGCGTCGATCGTGCGGTCGATGGTGGCGGCGTCGATGAGCGGCCGCACCGCATCGTGGACCAGCACAATGTCATCGGGCGCAGCCTGAATCACTGCCAGGGCGTGGGCGACGGATTCCTGGCGGTTGTCGCCGCCTTCCACCACCTGCACGCGCTGGGCAAAACCGTGGTCGGCGATCTGGGCCTGGACGCGATCCATCTCCGTCTTGCGCACGGCCACCACGATCTGCGTGATGCGGGGCACGGCCGCGAAGGCGCGCAGCGAGTGGATCAGGATAGGAATGCCGCCGAGCGAGAGAAATTGCTTGGGCTGCGGTCCGGCCATGCGTGTACCCAGGCCCGCAGCGGGCAAAATAGCGAAAACTTGCATAACTTGGCGAGTATACAACGACAGGTACGGAAAGACAGGAACCAGGCATCAGGGACCATCAGCGGGGCAGGAGATAAGAAGGTGGATGATTCCGGAACTGCATTTCGTTGGAGGCAGAGAAGCCGAGGGCTTCGTAGAGAGGACGGCCTTCAGAGGAAGCGTGCAGGGTAACAATCACGATATTGCGAAGGCGGGCTTCGGCGAGGCACAACTCGACGTGCGCGCGAGCCAGGCCGCGGCGTCGGTACTCCGGCTCAACAAAGAGGTTGAGAATGTAGCCGCGCTCCGCGCTGCCGGGGTGGAGTGCGTGAGGCGGCCAATCCAGAAGCAAAAGACCGACGGATGCAATGGGGCGATCACCGTCCAGTGTGATCCAGCCAAGATAACGGCCGTCGGCGAGGCGGGGAATAACCCACGGCTCGAAGTGGCGGCTCATCTCCTCCAGGCTTTCGGGCGTGCCGCTGCCCATGGCGGAAAACATGGCGCGGCGGTGCGCGGTAATGAGGGCTGCGTCGGCGATGGTGGCAGCGCGCGTCTCCAGCATTTCGACAGTATAGGGCGGGTGCGAGGAGGCATCGCAAGCGGCAGACGGGCGTTGCGGGCGCTATCATCCTCTGGTGCGCAGTGCCGCTCCAAACCTGCCGATGGACACGCCCCTGCTGCGGCCCGGCATGCGTCTGGTCGTGGGCGTGTCCGGCGGAGCGGATTCCGTAGCGCTGCTGACGGCGCTGCACAGTCGTGCCGCCGAGCTCGGCCTGATCCTGCATGTCGCGCATCTGCACCACGGCCTGCGCGGCGCAGAGGCGGACGCCGATCTCGAGTTTGTGCGCGAGCTGGCGGAACGGCTGGGCCTGCCGTTTCACTGCAAACGTGTAGACATTGCGGCCGAGGCTGCCCGCCTGCCGGGAAAGCCCGCTGAGACCATCGAGGAGGCTGCGCGGCGGCTGCGTTATCAGTGGTTTCGAGATCTGATGGCGTCCGGCGCCATCGACGCCGTAGCTACTGCGCATACGCTCGACGACCAGGCGGAGACTGTGATCGCCAAGGTCCTGCGCGGGGCGTGGACCGAGGGCATCGCGGGGATTCATCCGGTGGTTGAGTTTGGGGAAGGACCGGTAATCCGCCCTCTGCTGAGAACCCGCCGGGCCGAGGTCGAAGCGTATCTTGAGGCGCTGGGCCAGGAGTGGCGCGAAGACTCCTCGAACCGGCAACTGACGTTTACGCGCAACCGGATCCGGCATGAATTGCTTCCGTTGCTGGAAGGCTGGAACCCGAAACTGAAGGAACATCTTTCGCAGATGGCGGAGCTGGCGCGCGACGAGGAGACCTGGTGGCAAGCGGAGGTGGCACGGGCTGCGCCGGAAGTCATGCTGACCGGGCGACCGGTGCGTGGTGGCGGTCGGGCCGCGGCTGAGGTTGTCGCCCTGGACGTTTCGAAGCTGGCGGGACTGGCAGTCTCGCTGCAGCGGAGAATCGTCCGGCACGCGATAGAGACGCTCGGCGCCGGCTCGGACTTTGCCGGGACCGAGAAGCTGCGTGAACTGGCCCTGACCGGCCGGGCCGGACAGCGATGCGAGCTGGCCGGCGGTGTGCGGGCTGAGCGCAGCCATCGCGAGCTGAGGCTTTCCATTCAGCCGGTTGCAGCGGACGACGACGCCGTTCCGGAGGCCCTCGAGATCCCGGTGCCGGGAGAAGCCAAGGGGTTCGGCATGCGGGTAAAGATCGAGATCCCCGGCCCTCAGCCGTCAGCGGCCCGGCTTGCCGTCCTGCGGAACTGGAAGGCGGGCGACCGGGTGCATCTGCGCCACTCCAGCGGGCCGCGCAAAATGAAGGAGGTCCTGGAGCGGATGAAGGTCTCCGGAAGCGAGCGGGCGCAGTGGCCGGTGCTGGAACTGGACGGCCGGATCGTTTGGATGCAGGGCGCGGCCGTGGAAACGGAACCGGGAATCCGCATCACCGTGACGCCTCTCGACGCCGCTCCGAACCGGGACTAGCCGCAAACTACGACGAGCCGGACGAGTCCGCATCCACGTCGACCCCGAGCGCCGCCTTCCACTTGACCAGCCAGGCTTGCCGATCGGCAAAGCCGATAAGCCCGCCATTGAGCGCCTTGGTCACTCCCTTCACGTCGTCGGCCTGGGCATGGGGCAGGCAGCCACAGTTCACGAAGCTGGCTACGCCGACCTCCAGCGCCTGCGCCGGGTCGAGCGGCAGGTCGGGATTGTCGACCACATTGAGCCCGAACTTGTCGGTGAGCGCCTGGTAGTTGTCTCTGCCCGTGAGCTGGCTCAGGCCGCGTCCGCGGTAGTTCCAGCCGTCGTCGGAGGGCGGCGGCGCGTTGCCCATCCGCCCGCCATAGACCATATCGGCTATCTTCTGCGGGTTACGGGCGTAGTCGTTGACGTTGTCAGCGTTGAAGCGCGAAGGCCACGTGGCCAGTAAGCCCTGAGCGCTGTAGTTCAGGTTTTCGACCATCGCCACGCCCCCGCCGCACTCCACGGAGAACTGGGCCATGGCGTGCGCAATGGTCAGGTCATCATTGAGTCCATAACGCGGAAACACGTCGGGAGCAGCGGCGGCAATGCCTTCCACGAGCCCCGCAACCCGATGATTGCCGTTCGGCCAGAGCTGCTGGAGAACTTCAAGCGTGAGCATAACGACACAACCTCTCTTGCCGCGGAAGCCCCGAATCAGAACTGCCCACGGGAAACTGCAAGGCAAAGCGCCTTATGTGACGTCCAAAACCGTGTCTGCATCATGCCAGATCGGAGGCGGCGGGGAAACGGAAAACTGAGCCGCCGCCGGGAAACCGCTGCTACCAGGCGCCTTCGATCCGGAACGCGGTGAGGTTCGCGGCTTCGGACTCGTCGAGGTGGTGCTCGATGAGGTTATCCACGCGGGCGCCGCGCGGGCCGCGGCGGAGACTGCCTCGCAGTTCGTTCAGGTCCTCGGGGGTGCCGGCGGCAACCACCTCCAGATCGCCGTCTTCAGTGTTGCGGACCCAGCCCCGTAGTTCCAGTTCGCTTGCCTCGCGCTGGACGAACCAGCGGAAGCCGACCCCCTGAACGCGGCCACGGATAAGAAAATGAAGAATCATACGTCGCCAGTGTAACGGGGCCGGGACCGAATTTCGCGAGTGCGCTCAAACTTGCATCTCATGAATAAGGAGCAGATTGCGAGCCGGTGAACCCGCTCTCAGGTTGAAACCCGGTCTGTCTCCACCTATTCCTTAAAGGAGAACACAGCGCTGCCGTGGCCTGCGCGCCGCGACACGATCGCATATTTATGTCTATTGCATCCCCCTCCCCCCAAACACAAACGGACGGAATCTGGATCATCGACGCCGACGGAAAGACCCTCTTCGCCAACGACTTCATGGTCGAAATTCTGGGCACCACCGCGTCGGAGCTCAGCGGCCAGGATTCGTTTCACTATGTCTTTCCCGAGGACATGGCTGCGGCGCAACGGCTCTTCGCGACCAAACAAGCCGGCAGCCGGGCCGCCTTCCGTTTCAGATTGCGCCGTGCCGATGGAAGCCCGATCTGGGTTGATGTGCAGGGAACGCCCTTGCACAACGCCGCGGGCCGGTTCACTGGAATCGTCGGTTCGTTTACCGTCTCCAGCGTAGAGAACGGCTAAAAAGACGCGGATGGCCGGGCAACCAGCGCCGTTATGTCCGCCATCCAACAAACGAATCATTAGGATCCGGGGATTTGCTTCATGCGGTTTGCTGTTCTCTCCAAGGGTGTACTGCGCGGCATGGGCCGCGAGGCGGTCTGTGAATTGCTGGCGACCAAGACAGTACTCCCCGAGGCCTCCCGGGCTGTCTACTCGCACTGCGCCATCATCGAGGCGCCGTCCGATCTGCCCGATGGGGACTACGAGGTGGAATTCGCCGGCGAGGTGGCAGTCACCAGCCTTCGCGACGGCTCCTGGATGGTGGGGAGGCTCCTGCCTCATACCTATTCAGAGGCGCAGTCCTTCTACGCCCAGGGGACCATCCTCCCCGGGACACAGGCAGACAGCCGGCGGGCCGGACCTCCCTCAAGACGATCTGCGAAGCCAGAGGATGTAAACGGCAACTGAGCCCCGAGCCTCAGCCCGATTCCGTCGTTCTCCCCGCGATGTCATCTTCACTAACCGTCGCGTCAGCATGAGAAATGCCCCGCTTTCCCTCAGGCCTGCTGATCCTATACTGGTCGCATGGCAAAATCACCGGTGTGTGGATGGAGGCTCGAGCGGGCTGCGCGCAAGTGCGGCGCGCTGCGCATCGCCGGTGTGGACGAGGTGGGGCGCGGACCGATGTTCGGCCCCGTCGTGGCGGCGGCCGTGATCCTGGCGCCCAAGTGCCGGCTCGAAGGTCTGAACGACTCCAAAAAGGTCTCCGAAAAGAAGCGCAACCAGCTCGATATCGAGATCCGCGAGAACGCCGTGGCCTGGGCCATCGCCGCCATTGACGTGGAGACGATCAATCAGATCAACATCCGCAACGCTTCGCTGCTCGCCATGAGACGCGCCGTGCAGCAACTGGCGCTGACGCCGGACTACCTGCTCATCGACGGCATCGACACAATCGACTACGCGTGCCCGCAACAGTCAGTGATTCAGGGCGACGGCACCAGCTTTTCGATTGCCGCGGCCAGCATCCTGGCCAAGGTCTACCGCGACCGCATGATCGTGGAATTGGACAGCCAGTATCCCGGCTACGGCCTGGCCAGCCACAAAGGCTACTGCTCAGCCGAGCACATGGCGGCCCTGGCAAAGCTCGGTCCCACGCCTCTGCATCGCAAGAACTGGAGCCCGGTAGCGCAGACCATGCTCGCGTTCCCTCCCCTGCTGGAACTGGGCGAGGCCTGATGCCGCCTGTTTAGCCGCGCGCAGAAACAGAAAGCGCGCCGCAGCCTGGCCGGCCACTGCGCGCTTCGGTTTGATCCGTCCGCGATCCGCTTATTCCGGGGGAAGAGCGATCGGCTTGACGCTGCCGCAATCGGCGCCCCTGTAAACCGACGCAGTATCGATAGTCCACTCGACCGGCGCGCTGCGCTGGCCCATCTGCATGGTGCCGCTGAAATGAATCTTGCTGTGCGCTTCGCCGCCCGGCGTCCAACTCGCTTCCATCTTGCCGGAGCCGTTCATGTGGCCGGTGCAGACATAGTCGGCGGTCATGCCCGTGGCGCTCTTGGTCATGTTCTTCATCTGGCATTCCCCGCGTTGTTGCGGCATCGGACCGCCGTAGCGATCGATCATCTGCTGCGTGACGCAAACCTGCGAAGTGTGCGGTCCACCGCCGAAGGGTGAATTGGGAGGCATCTGCATACCCTGTGGCATCGGCGACTGCTGCCACGTCATGTTCGAGGTCATTTCATACAGCCCCGGCTTGCGGTCAGCCTGTGCGAAAAGAAGAAGAGCAGATGCGGCCAGACAACCCACCGGGACCCAGAGTCGAAACTTGCGCATAGTTCCTCCGAACAAGATCGCGCGCACGGACTGCGCGCCGGGATCAATGTACGTCAGGCGGAGCCGCAAAGGAAAGAGAATTCTTCACAGCCACGCCGCAGCGGACGGTTCGCCGTTGATCAGCCGAATCAATGATTTGGCTACAATGGGAACGGCTTGGCTGCGAAAGGCGAGACGCATGGACTTGAATGCCTGGATGCACGAACGAACACCGCGCTTTGGAACGCTGCTCACCATCGATAACGCCGCAACTATCGAGATAGCCCGGCTGGCCGGGTTCGACTGGCTCTGGATCGACGGCGAGCACGGACAGTTCAACGAGGTCAGCGCTGCCACAGCCTGCGCGCTCTGCGCCGGGGGTCCGGCCACGTTTGTCCGGCTGCCGGACTTCTCGCCCACCGCCATCAAGCGCTTCCTCGAAACCGGCTGCGACGCCATCATTCTTCCCGCAGTCTCGACGCTCGAAGAGGTGCAGGCAATTGCCCGCGCCGCGCTCTATCCACCGCGTGGACAGCGGAGCGTCGGCATCGCCCGGGCGCAGGGCTACGGCGCGACACTTCAGGAATACCTGAACGCCAAGAGCTACTCCGTCGTCGTGCAGATTGAGACCGTCGCCGGCGTGCGCAATGCGCGCGCGATCGTGCAGCACGATGCCGTCGACGCGGTATTCATTGGCCCCTACGATCTCAGCGGCTCCTTCGGAATTCCCGGCCAGATCGAAGCGCCCGAAGTAGTTGCGGCCGTCGCCGAGGTTCGCGCAATCTGCAATCAAGCGGGTAAGCCGTGCGGCGTCTTTGCGGCGACGGCCGAGAAGGCGCGGGAATACGCCGCCCAGGGCTTCGATCTCATCGCGGTGGGCATCGACTCCTCGATTCTGCTGAACGCCAGCAAACAGCTTCGCGAATCTCTCACCCAGACCTGACTATCCGCTATACCTGTGACCGCGCGCACAGCCCGTTCCCCGCACCTCCTCCATACTATGAATCCGCTGCACACCGTACACGCCGTCGCGTGGCCGAAAAAGCCGGCAGTCAACCTCTTGAGGGAAGAGTTATTAGTTACTAGAAAGGTAGCAATTATTGTTTTCGGAGTTTTCCACAGGGGTACGACATAAATTATTTATATTTAATAAGTTACAAAATATTTTCTCCTTTTATTCTCTTCACCGTGTCTTCGCTTTCCGGCCAGTTTCTCTTCTCCAGACTGGCCCCTCCCCCAGTAAACCATGCGCTCAATGTTACTTGTTGGTAAATGGTAGAGCCGCCGCGCTGCAGCGGATTCCCGCCCGTGAGCCTGTTCGGCCCCTGCCGGATAACGCCTAATCCGGCATGTCGAGCTGCGACCAGGAACCGTTGGCAAAGTAGCGATAGATCGTCTTGCGATCGACGACAGAATCGGAAAGCGCATCATGATCAGCCCGCGGCGGCCGCGGCGACACCCCGATCTGCGCGTCATGGATTGCCTGCGGTGAGGCTGCGCCGATGCCCCAGTCGAAGCCCAGCACGCCGTTCGATTCATGCACCTGCAGGCGCTGCGTCTCGTGCGCGGAGGCCAGAACCGACGGCTTCGCGGAGCTGTCGAAAAACACCAGCAGCGACACCGTGCCCTTCACCGAGCAAAGGACAGCCCAATCCGACGACCCCGCGCGCTGGAAGTTTCCGTGCACGGCGTTCTCGGGCTGATGGGCCTGGTAGGTCTGCGGAATGAGGCAGCCGCGCTGGTTCAGTTCGTTGGCCACGGTATCGGGCAAGTCAGGAAACGACGATGGCGGCAGATGGCGGACGATGTATTGCCGGGTCTGGCCGCGAACCGTGATCTCGCCGGTTGTCACCAGCGCCTTGAGAGCTGCTTCGGGTTCCTGCGCCGCGACGCAGAACGACACGAGCAGGATCGGCAGGATCGATCGCGATCTGCGGACGGAATCGAGCATGGCGGAGTCTCAGGAAAAGGGTATGCCTGAGCGCGCCGGAGTGCAAATTGTTCTCGTCGCAACCCGCTGATTTGGAACCGGCGGCCGCGCTCTGCCCCAGTTCCTCCCCATGACCGCCGATGATTTCGTGTTAAAGGGCCGCCGCCCACGCCAGCCCGTCCGGATTCCCGCCGGCCTCAATGCGACCCACCACCTCGAGCGTCTTCAGATCGATCACCGCGACGTAGTTATCCGGCGTGCACGCAACATACGCCCGCTTCCCATCCGGCTGCATCTGGATACCCGCTGCCCCATGCCCAATCGGAATCCGCTTCTCGATTTGGTGCGATGCGACATCGATCACAACAAGATCGCCACTGCCCAGCATCGATACCAGTACCCGTTTGCCGTCAGGCGTGAACTTGAGCCGGTTGGCTGACTTCACATTGACGTCGAGCGTCGCCGTCACGCGCTTCGCGTTCAGGTCGATGATCGATACAGTGCCGTCCCCCGCGTTGGCGATCCACGCTTCCCTGCCATCCGGCGAAACATCGAAGCCCTCGTCGCGCGTGCCCACCGGGACCACGGTCGGGTTCCAGTCGCCGCCCGGTGGAAGGATTGCACCGGCAGGAAACCCCGGAGGCGGAGGCGGTCCGCCCGGCGCGCCGGGGCCTCCCGGCGGAGGCCCGCCTTGGGCCTCTTCAAAGTTGAAGACACTCACCGTTCCCGCATTCACATTGGTCGTGACAATCCGCTTCGCACCGGGAAACACGTAAAGCATGTGGGTGCGATTCTGTCCCGTGCCGAGAATCCAGTCGACCTTGCCCGTCTGCGGATCGTAGCTGCCAATGCACTTGTTCGCCTCAGCCGTGAACCACACCTTGCCATCCACAAACGCCAGCCCGTGCGGCCCCCGCAGCGGCGTCAGATCGATCACCTTGTCCTGTCTCCGATTCACGAGATCGATCACTGTAATAGTGTGAAACCGCCCAAATCCGTAATTCGACACGTAAGCGGTGCGCCCGTCGGCCGACGCAACCACCTCATGCGGATCGTCGCCCACCGGCGCCTTGCCGAGCACCTTCAGGCTCGCCGGATCGACAATCGCCACGGTGTGATCCTGCTTGGAAAGAACCAGAAGAGACGCGGATCCGCCGGCCTGCGCGCCCGCGGAAACGGCCAGCAGAGATGCAGCAAGGAACAGAAAGGGAATGCGACGGCGCACGTTCGTCCTCCGCGATCAGACTAAACGATTGTGCTCAGAAGGCTGGATCAGCAAACCTAGACGTACTGTTGCCGTTCCCGCTGATAGTCCTCATCGGTGGGATGGCTGGAGTGGGGGCGAGGCTGGCGAAGCGTGCTGACGATAGCGCGCGCGGCCGCGATGAACCCTGACGCCTGACGCACCGGGCCGGCCACCGCGCTGTTGATCAGACTGGTTGCCTTCTCCACTCCGTCAACTGCATTCTCTGTCATCTGCGCGACGCGCTCCGCCTGGTGCCGGAACCGCTGCGTAATTTCGTCTGCGGAGGCGCTGATGCGCGCGGTCTCTTCCCGCACCATGCGGGTAATGTCGGAAAGGTCTGTGGCGGCGGCATCGAGCTTCGGTTCCAGGCGGGTGACCAGCGCCTTGGTCTGCTCCAGAACTTCCCGCGTCGATGCAAGAACGGGCAAAACCTTCACTTCCATCTGTTCGGCATACTGCTTTGCCTGCTTGACGGCCTTGTTCATGCCCAATGCCAGGCCCGCCAGAACACTGATGTGGAGCAACACCGAAACTCCGTAAACAGCCACCATCACGATCAGAATGGTATCCAGGTGTTGCATGTCCATAATGTGCCTCACAGGCCGAACGCCGCGTTCTCAGTCGATTGTCGAAGCGACGGGCAGGACCCGCCGCAACGAGCCTTCTCGGGCATCGTTCGGCTGAGTCCTGATCCCATCAAGGTTGCTGCGAAATGCCACGCCCCGGCTAAACGCCGGTGCCATCCGTAGAAGACGCCGGAGAGCTTGCACCGCCCGCGCCTGGCCCATACGTGCCGCTGCCGCCGCCCGCCGTAGCGCTCGACGTGGTGGAACGGAATGCCTGTTTTCCGGCGTCGACGGCTTCCGAGACGCGCCGCGTCTGTTCTCCCACCAGGCTCTTGCCGCGCTCCACGAACTCTTCCCACTGTGCCCGGCCGCGATCCATTACTTCCCGGCCGCGGTCCACGTAGTCGCCCATCTGCTCGCGGCTCTTGTCGACTATCGTGCCCACCTGGTCCGCCACCTGCTTGCCGCGGTTGCGCAGATACTCAGTGCCCTCACGCGCGCTGTTGGCCAGGTCTTCACGGGTTTCGCGGCCGCTCTTGGGCGCATACAGAATGCCCGCCAGTGCGCCGATGCCCAGGCCCGCCAAGAACCATGCAAGCCCATTGATCTTATTGCTTTCCTCTGCCATACGAGATCTCCCTTCGATTCGCCCGAAGAATGCCGGTACGTTTCCTGAGACTCTCAATCTTACCCCAATTCGGCGGCGGTGGAGTCCCAGGCTAAGCCCGGCGGTTAGCTGGCCAAACTGCTCCAGGGTGCGGACAGACGCTTCGGGCTGCGTTCGCGCCTGCCTCGCCTTCTCCGGGTTGGACGCCGCTTTACCAAAGCGAGTTGTAAACGAGACCGCGCACCACCGTTTGCGCTTATTTTCCGATGAGACTGTGCGCTACGGCGTCCAGGACGCCGTTGAGAAAGTTGATCGACTCCGGCGCCGAGTAGCGGCGGCCGATCTCAAGCGCCTCGTTGATCACGATGGGAAAGGGCGTGCCTTTGAATCCGATCATCTCGCCAATGGCCATGCGCAGCAGATTGCGATCCACCGCGGGCATGCGCTCCAGCCGCCAGTTCTTGGCATTCGCGACGATCAGTTCGTCGATCTTCTCCATGTGCAGCGTCGCCACGCGGAACAGGTCTTCGGCAAAGCCCTGCACTTCGGGCCCCACCGCTTCGTCGCCCGCCTTCCAGAACGTTTCCCGCACCTGGTCCGGAGTCTGCTTGCCCATATCCGCCTGGAAGAGCATCTGCATTGCCAGTTCGCGCGACTTCCGCCGCGTGCCCGCCGTCATGCGCTCACTCCCTGCAGCAACTTGCGGCGCAGGCTCACCATCTCGATGGCGGCAGCCGCGGCTTCAAAGCCCTTGTTCCCCGCCTTGATGCCGGCGCGATTCAACGCCTGCTCGAGCGTCTCGCAAGTGAGCACGCCAAAGCTGTGCGGAATCCCCGTCTCCTGTTGCGACTGCCCGATTCCGCGCGATACCTCGTTGTAGATCGCCTCGTAATGAGCCGTCTCGCCGCGCAACAGGCATCCCAGCGTGACAATGGCGTCGAGTAATGCCGCCCCACTCGCTGATTGATTGGCGAGCGTGCGTGCCGCCGCGGGAATCTCCCATGCACCCGGTACGCGGACGATCATGATGTCGCTGCGCCGTGCGCCGCTGCGCAGCAGTGCATCGAGCGCGCCTTCAAGAAGCCGATCGGTGATCACCGCATTCCAGCGCGCCACCACGATGGCGAAGCGCATGCCTTCGGCGCTGAGGTCGCCCTCCAGGGCAACCGGCTTGCCCTTCAGCGGATCGTCCCATGCCCAGAACGAAAACGACTGGCCGGGCTCGACCTCCACCGTGAAGAAATGCGATTTCCAATGCGTGCCGTTCACCGGAGTGATCGCGGTGTCCGGATTTAGCCCTTCCGCCTTGAGCCAGTGCGTTGCCGCCTGGTGAACCGCATCCAGCGAAGTCACTTCAATCGCAACGGGCGCAAACTGCGGCGTCGTGCCATCCACGAGTTCGAGATTCCCTCCTGGCGCCAGAAACGATGCGCCTCGGCTCGACGCAGCCTCTCCCGGCTCCTCCCATCCGCGGCCGGGCTCGAAACCCAGCGCCGCAAAAAATCCGGCCAGTCGCTCGTAGCTGCTTCGATTCGCCGTGGGACGAATGAAGGAAATCCCCTTGATCATGATTCGATTCTATCGTGCTGAAATGCGGTGTTCCTGGAGCCGCGGCCGGGGTGGTTGAGCCGCCAGCGCGTGTCGGGACGCGGGCTTGCTTGTGCCGCGTCCGCCTGAAACGACGAAGGCCGGCACATGGCCGGCCTTCGTCGTTTGAATCAACCGCGCCTTATGTCGTAGCGCGCGGCTTCACCCAGATTGCGGTTGCCGGAACCACGCTGGGCGGTGTTCCGGTGAGCTTGCAGTCCGGATCTGCCCCCGGCGTGCAGGCCGGCAGATTCGGGCTGATCTGCTGCGTGTCCTTCAGGCTGCCCGTGTCGATGTAGTGAATCTTGTTATCCCCCGACGTCGACACGAAGAACAGCGTGTTATCCGGGCTGAATGCGCCCGCGACCGGCGCTGTGACCGCCGTGCTTCCCGTCAGCGTCAGGTAACCCACCGTGCCCAGCGAGTTGGTATCCGCGGTTGTCTGCACGTAGTAGGGCAGCGTGGCGCCGGCCGTCCCGCCGTTATAGAGAACGAAGCTCAGGCTGCTCCCCGCGGTGTTCACTCCCTGCTTCACTGCCGCCGGTGAGGTCACAATCGCGTTCACCGCGGCTGCATCCACATTGACCGTTGTCTGGTTCAGCGTGTGCTGAATCGGCAACGCCTCAAGCTGGCCGGCGGATGACCTGGGGCATTCCGTAGACGGAATCTTCACTGCGATATCCGAGAACGAAATTGCCGCCGGCGCGCCGGAATTGCCCAGCGCCGTCGCGCCCAGGATATGCTGCCCATCCGCGGTCGCGGCCAGAACATCGGTGTCGGCATTGACCGAGTCGCCCTGCGGATAGAAGCTCATGCTGGCGTAGTCGCCCGCCTGGCCCGTCGGACACCACGTATGCGCCACCGTCGGGTGGCCACTCATATACGCGCCCACGCTCGGAATGGTGACAACCAGGTTCTCCGGACCGGTCGTGCCGCCCGAGGTCGCCAGCGAGTACATCGTCCAGCCCGTGTTAGCGTTGTACACGTAAAGAGTATTGGTATGCCCGGCTCCCGCCGCGGCGCTGTCCGTCACGTAGAGCGTCTTGCCGTCCGGCGTCCAATAGGCTGAGGTGCCCAGCCCGCCGAAGGTCGAAACGGTTGAGCCGTTGCTGGCTGCAAGATAGAAGACCTTCCGCACCGGGTCGTTCACCAGAACCTGCGTGCCATTCGGACTCACCGCCAGAACGACTCCCGGCAGCCCCGCATACTCGGCCGCCTTGCTGTTGGTCGCCGTGCTGTACACCATCAGCTCATGCGAAGACCCGAAATAGATGCTGACGCCGGCGCGGTCCATCACCATCGAGTTCGGCACATAAGGCAGGCGCACCGTTGAACCAATCGTCCCGGTCAGCAATTGCACCGGAACAAAGTACTGCGACTGCCCCGGGGCGCCGTACCAAACAAACGCGCTCGCCGTACCCGGCACCGTGACTTCGACCGGGTTGCTGGAGATGGAAAGCCCTGTCCCATTCACGCCGATCTGGTTGATTGGAGCCGGATTGCACGTCCCCGGCTGGCACACCGCAAACAGCGCGGCCGAGCCTGGAAAGGTCGCATTGATCGCGCCGCCGCCCGTCGCCGAGACGTTGAGAGGGTTCGTCGACTGGTAGTCGAGCGTCAGGCCCGTAATCGGCTTGTTGTTCGTGTCGAGAACCGTGGTGACCATGTTCTGCGTAACGCCCTGCGTCACCGTTGCGCTCGTCTTTCCATTCAGCGTCACCGAAATCGAAGCCGGAGGACACGTGGAGAAATATCCCGCCGACGATCCTGACAAGGCCACCGACGCGGTAATCGCTGTCGTTCCCGGGTTCAACGCCGTGATCTGGTTGGTCTCAGGGTTGATGGAGGCCACACCGGCGGTGCCCACCGAGTAGCTCAGCGTGCCAATCGAATTCGAGCAGCTCGGAACCGACGACACACCCGCGGGCAGCGGGCATGCATATTTATCCGACGTCACTGTCGAGGGTGCGCACATCAGCACCTGCTTCCCGTTCGCCACATAGCAGGCCTGCGCATCCAGTTGCTCCTGCTCGGTCTGGGAGAGACATTGCGATGGGCCCACGAGTGATATTGAGGTCACCGGCGCGTGCACATACACTTCCACGGGATTGGAGACAATTGACTCGGCCGAAGCCGTAATGTACGCCGTTCCGTACGGCAGGCCTCCCGTCTTCGGCAAAGGACTGGGATAGTTGCAGATGGTGTAATCCGTAATGCCGCCGCCTGAGTTGCGATTCCACGTTCCGGCGCACATGTTGCCCGTGGGCGAAATATCCACCAGTTGGTTATTGGTGGTGCCGTAGGCGAATGCGGTGACGGTGACACTGGTCCCCTTGCAGGAATTCGCCGTCGGCGCGTTCATCTGGCGCGTCTGCCCGAACGCCAGCGAAATGCCCGTGCTCTTCGGTTCCAGATCGATCGAGTACAGATCCGTGGTCTTGGGCCCAAAGCCGAGACCATTGCAATAATTGCCGGCTGGATTGCGATAGCAGCCGGTGATGGTAATCCCGGCCGGAATGGCCAGGAACAACAGACAGACAAGCGTCAGAAACCGCCGCATGAATCCTCCCCGCTTCACCCTCGACTGCGGCAAAACGGTCTCCCCTGAGAACGTAGAAAAAGAACTGGAAAGGCTCCCCGCCGACACGTTTACACGGCCTGCGGCGGAAACCCGCTCAAGCACCCGGCATAATCCGACTGGATTTGCCGGCCAATGAGACCTGTTTTCTCCAAAGAAAAGTGTACCAGCCCGTGACCATCCCCCGCTCGCCAGGGCGGGGGATCGCCAACGCACTCTTCCAATAGACTCCGCAGGCCGTTGTAGGCGAGCGCCTTACCGGTTGGCACTAGCCTGGCTCTCATTCCCTGCCCCGGCGGGCAGGTACTTCGCAAACCACTCCACCGCGCGGTCCATCACGTCCCGGCGATGCTCGGGGTTCACAAACCCATGCCCCTCGTTGGGATAGATCACAAGTTGCGTGGGCACATGCTCATCCCGCAGCGCATGCCAGAACTCGTACGACTGCGGCGCAGGACACTCCCCATCGCGATCCCCCACCACCACCAGCGTCGGCGTTTTGACGTTTTTAATGAAGTTGATCGCCGACTCCCGCGCATATGCCCCCGGATCGTCATACACGCTGGAGCCGAAGTAAGGAATCATCCACTGGTCGATCGAGTTCTCGCCGTAGTAGCTCTGCCAGTTGGCAATGCCCGCCCCCGACACCGCCGCTTTGAAGCGGTCCGTCTGCGTCACCGCGAACATGGTCATGAAACCGCCGTAGCTCCAGCCCGTGATGCCCACCCGGTTCGGGTCGATGGGATACTGCGCCTCCACCGTGTCCACGCCCTTCAGAATGTCCTTGAGATCCCCGTATCCGAAGTCCTTGCGGTTGGCCTGCGTAAACGCCTCGCCCTGCCCATAGCTTCCCCGCGGGTTCGGCTGCAGAACGAAATACCCCAGCGCCGAGAACGCCGTCGCGCTCAGCCCCCCGCGCCCGCCCCAACTCGCCTGCACCGCCGCCGCCGGGCCGCCATGCACTTCCACAATCAGCGGATACTTCTTGTTCTGATCATAATCCTTGGGCAGCAGCAGCCAGCCCTGCACGCGGAAGTCGTCGTTCTTCCAGCTCAGCGATACCGACCTGCCCCAGCCCGGCTCCACGCCGTCGTTCAGGTGCGACAACTGCATGACACCTTCCAGGCCCGACGTCATTACCGTCCCCGGCTTGGCCGCGTAGATCTCCGGAGCCTTCTCATAGGTGTTGGCCTGGAACACGAACATCGACTTGTCCGCCGTGCTCGACAGGCTGTGCGACCACCGCCCATCGCCCACGCTGCCCGGAATGCTGAAGATCGGCGAGCCAAACGTTACCGACCCCTCGCCGGTCCGGTCGCCCTGCAAATGAAGGCGGATCAACTGATTGTTCCCGCCGGCCAGTTCGCTCACAAACAGATACTCGTTGCCGCTCCACTCCACCCATGCCGGAGAAGCCGGCCTTCCCGCCGTAAGATCACGAGGGGCCCCGCCCTGCGCAGAAACAATCCACACATCGCCGCCCGTCGAGCCCTGATCGCTCATCAACCCGCCTATAAACGCGATGGTCTTCCCATCCGGCGACCAGCGCGGCACCGCAATCTGCAGACCATGCAGCGGCCCCGCAACTTCCACCGGAGCCAGCACCGCCTTGGCCTCTCCTGCCAGAACCTGCGTGTAAAGCTTCGCCACCCACCAGTTGTTCTCGCCCGGTGGCGCCGCCGCCACATACGCGAATCCCTTCGAATCCGGCGCCCAGTCGAACTCATACGCATGCAGATTCGCGGGCGACGACACGATCGCCGTCGCGGGCTCGTTGGCTGCCACATCGGCATAGGCCACGCGCTGCACTTCCACCCCGTCCTCGCCAATCACCCCCGCCGGAGGCTTCATCGCCGCCAGCGCACCCGCCGGCCGCGTCGCCCCCTCCACATAAAGGAAGGCGATCTTCGTTCCATCCGGCGAAAACGCCGCCTCATGCACGTAGCCCTTCAACTGCGTCAGCCGCTTTGCCGGCGTTCCATCCACGCGCGACAAATAAAGATCGAGCTGGCCGTTGCTGCTCGCGCAATCGGAGAAAAACGCCAGCGCCTTCGAATCCGGCTCCCACGCCAGATCGTTCTCCGCGCAATGCTGATCGGCCTTCGCCGCCGCCGTCACGCGCTGCGTCTTCTTCAAATCGCCTATCGGGGCCACCAGGATCTGGCCGTCGCCGCCACGCCCGCCCGTAATCCACGCAAGCTGCTTGCCATCCGGCGACACCGCCACCTGGCCCACCGAGTGCCCGCGGTTCAACCCGCGCATCACCTCGTCTACGTGCGCGCGATCGACGCTCTGCGCCGACGCCCCCGCCGCACAAACCAACAGACCCGCCATCGCAGGGCCCGAAATCACAACACGAAGCAAATTTTCCGCTGTGGGGAAATTCATAGCCGAATGCTATCAGCCCCCGCCGCACGGCGCCTGTACCGGCGCGCCTCGGTATAATTTGCGGGACTTTCAGGAGATCTCCGGCTTTGCCCGCGAACCGCCCCGCACTGACGCGTCAAGTCCCGTCGAAAAACGGATCGCGCCCCCAACCGCGCCCGCTCTTCGGCCTGTCGCCCGCCGACCTCCGAACCCTGCGCAGCCTCAAGACTCCCGTGCGCATCCAGCGGTTCATCGACTCCATCGAGTACGACTACGCCGACACCGCACGTTCCCCGCAGCGCGTCCTCCGCGGGCACAGGGGACACTGCCTCGAAGGCGCCCTCATCGCCGCTGCCGCCCTGCGCATCAACGGCCATCCGCCGCTGGTGATGGATCTCGAAGCCGTCCGCGACGACGACCACGTCATCGCCCTCTACCGCGAGCGCGGCCTCTGGGGAAGCATCGCCAAATCCAACTTCGCGGGACTGCGCTTTCGCTCGCCCATCTACCGCACTCTCCGCGAGCTGGCCCTCAGCTACTTCGAGCACTACTACAACCTGCGCGGTGAGCGCACGCTCCGCGCCTACTCATGTGCCATCAACCTCGCCCGCCTTGACTCGCAGCACTGGATGACCACCGAAGAAGACGTCTGGTGCGTCCCCGAGCTGCTGAGCGCCGCCCGCCACTACCCGCTCTTCCCCGACAATATCGCCCGCGCTCTCCCCCGCCTGGACCGCCGCAGCTTCGAAGCCGGCATGCACGGGCGCGTCAAACACTAGCGGCGCCCCTGCTGCCCTCGCACCCTCACTGAGCGTGTCATCCCGACAGGCCGCGCGCCTGGGGCCCCACGCAGTGGGGTCAGTGGCCGGAGGGACCTGCAGTTGCTCTTGCACTCGCAGTTGCACTTGCAGTTGCGGTGCAGTTGCAGTTGCCCCTTGCACTTGCGGTTGCCCTTGCTTTTCTTGCTGTCATTCCCGCAGGGAATCTGCTTTTCACCACCGCTCCGGCCCACGCAGATCGTCGTTCATTGCCACCCCTTTCGCCACCTCGCGCCGCACCTGCGGCGTGTCTTCCCAAACAGTGCAGCGATCCAGCTCCATCTCCGATTCGCTCGTCAAGCGTTGGTCCTTCCGATCATCGCCGGTGGGAAAGACAATGTATTTTCGTCCAACCGCGAGATGCTCGGGCATGTCGGGTAAATAGGGATCGTCCAGGTGTCCCGGATACGGATTCGCAGTTACCAGAGCTCCGAGCCTCCAGGGCGGCAAGCCCTTCAGATTCTCCAACAATCTCACTCTCGCTACTTCAAACTCCTCATTCGATGGCTCTCCAACAATGACGGGACGGCGCTTCATCGAGTTGGACAAGACTTCCACCGAGAGCCCGTAGTGTGCATCCCGGGCAATTGCCCACACAGGAATGTCACACTCTTTCGCCACAAGAGGAGCGACCGCGTGCTGCTCTGCGAGACCTCCCTCATCGTAGAGGCGCCACTCAGCAGCCGCCGGAAGCAGTTGTTCCAGCCTCGTACACGATCGAAACGAAGTGAAGCACGAAAAGTTGAAGGCGGTGAGCCGCGCAATCTCGGCTTGGGGTGTACGCGTCGAATACGTCACGACTGCTTCCATACAATTTGGCTTGCAGCCGCCCGGACGGCCAGCAACATAGTACGGATGCTGGGCGAGCTGTTCCTGCCCACCCATCACCCACCAGTCATCCATGGTCTCGCGAAGCCTCTGACGGCTCTTAGTCTCCACCACCAGCGTCAAGGGAGACTCGTCCGCGCTCGCCCGCAGCGGAAGAGAAGCCGTCACGCTCACACCTGCAGTTTGGCGGAGCACCTTTCCGTCCTGGATCGTCATAGACACCGTCAGCAGCACGAACCGCCCACCGAGCCAGTTGTAAATGCGCCACCCTCCCGACTGAACTGCCCAGCGAGCCCACGTCGGCGACCAATGAAAAGCGTCCTCTACGGTAATCGCATACCGGCAACTCTCCGCTGTGCACGTTCCGTCGTAATGCCCCCAGCGCCCCCACCTATGCATCAGCCGGTGCGCATCATCCCAGGTACTCTCATACAGTCGGATCTGGTGCATATCGGCCATCAGCCGCTCCGAGCGCCACCGCAGCAACCACTGCTGCCCCTGCACCAGCAGTTCCAGCACCAACACCAGCGCAACCATCGACACGCCAGCCCACTTCAGCCCGCGCAGCGCCCACTTTCTGATGTCCATATCACCTTAGACACCGCGCCGAATCAGCCTGTTCCCGCGCCTAACACCTAATCCCTAAGCCCTAAACTCTGCTTTTCCACCCCAGCCACTCGTTAATCCAGTCCCACGTCCCCGCGATCGTCCTGTCCTTCGGCGGCTCCGGCAAACTCGCCGTCGGATACACCACGGCCTTCCCCCGGTACGTCTCCGCCAACTGCGTGAACACGCGCCCCTGCTCCTTCACGCGGCCATCATTGGTCAGCAGTCCCAGCGTGTACTCCAGAGGATTGAACTCAAACTTCCGATCCACGTCGTGCGAGTCCCAGTAGCTAAACCAACTCACGCCCTGCTCGATCGCCGCAGTCACAGCCTTCTCCAGCCACTCGGCCTGCCCTTTCTCCGGCAGCGCTTCGATGCAGGTATTGAACTCGCCCGCCCACACTGGCTTGCGCGCATCCCCCGCATACGAGCGGATCAGGGCCGCCATCGCCCCGAGCAGCTTCACGCTCGGCGGATCCATGGCGCCGCCGTACTTCAGCGCGCCCGTCCACCACGGATAGCAGTGCATCACCGGAAACCGTGCCGCTGCCAGCGCCTGCGGGGAAAACGTCTCCTCTTTGAACCACGGGTTGTGGTCGACTCCATTCACGTGCAGCCCGTCCGGCAACACCTCATGCATCAGCGCGAACATGCGCGCCATCCACGCGTCCCCATCCTTGGTTGGCGCCTGCCAGCAGGTATTCAGCTCATTCCCAAAGTCGAACCCGATCACGTTCGCGTGCGGCTTCATCACCCGCGCCAGTTCGCGCACAAACAGCTCCTGCGCATCCCACATCAACTTCGTCGTGTAGAAACCGTCGCTCAGCCGGTTGAATGAAGGCAGAAAGTACCAGCCACTCAACTGCCCGGTAAACACCGTCACCAGCGCATCCAGTTTGCGCTCGCCCATCAGCGTGAGCAATTGATCCAATCTGTCGAGATGCGCTCCGCTCACCCACTTTGGATTGGGCTGGAAGAACGGCCACACCAGCATGATGCGCAGGTGATCCGCGCCCAGCCTCGCGATCGCATCCAGGTCGCGCGCAATCGATCCCGCATCCCAATCATTCCAGCAGAACCACCAGTTCCGCGAAGGCGTGTAATTCACGCCGAAGCGGTGGCAATTCAAATCCAGCCCCGCGCGCTGCGCCGTGCCCGCCTGCCCCACGAAAGGAAAAGCCCTCGCCCGCGCTGCCATCACCGCAGCCGCGCCGCCCGCAACAAAATCACGTCTGTCCATGGAATGCCTCGTCGGTCACACGAAGCTTACTGCCCACGCCTCATCCACACAAATCAGTGAGGGGCCGCGGGACCTGTTGTTGCTTTTGCCTTTTCGCAACCGACTCACCACGAGCAGGGGTGCCCCAGGTCTCGAGTTTGAGACCTGGGATACCTCGAACCCAATCCAGCAGCGAGCCAGAAGCTAGCAGCTAGGAGCTAGGAGCTGCTGCCTCATGAATCGCCAGCAGCGTCTCCAGCAACGGCTTCAGCAAATCCAGCCGCAGCGCATTCGCGCCATCGCTCTTGGCGCTCGCCGGATCGTCGTGCACTTCGAGGAACAGCCCATCCACTCCCGCCGCCACCGCCGCCCGCGCCAGCAGCGGAATGAACTCGGGCTGGCCCCCGCTCACACCTCCCGCCGCGCTCGGCTGCTGCACGCTGTGCGTCCCGTCGAACACCACCGGAGCCATCTGCCGCATCACCGGCAGCGACCGGAAATCCACCACCAGCGTGTTGTACCCAAAGGTCGACCCGCGCTCCGTCAGGAACACGCGCTCGTTGCCCGTCGACCGCACCTTCTCCACCGGATGCGTCATATCCCATGGAGCGACGAACTGCCCCTTCTTGATATTCACGGCGCGCCCGGTCTTCCCCGCCGCCACCAGCAGGTCCGTCTGTCTACATAAGAACGCCGGAATCTGCAGCACATCCACAGCTTCAGCCGCCACCTCGCAATGCGAGGGCTCGTGCACGTCCGTCAGCACCGGCAGTCCCGTATCCTTCGCGACTTGCCCCAGGATCCGCGTGCCTTCCACCAGTCCGGGCCCGCGGAAATTCTTCACGCTGGTGCGGTTCGCCTTGTCGTAACTGGCTTTGAAGATGTACGGAACACCGAGATCCGAGGTGATGCGCTGGATCGCGTCCGCCATCTTGCGCGCATGCGCTTCCGACTCGATCACGCACGGCCCAGCGATGAGAAACAGTCCGCCCGTGCCCACCTGGACCGGCCCGATTTCAAACGAATGGCTCACATCAGAATTCTAGCCTCTAAGAGCGACAGGCGCCTCCTCGCGGAGGCGCCTGTCGCTCATTCAGCCCAATTCACTCTGACGGATAATCGTCGTCTTCTTCATCCTCCGCCTTTGCCGCCTTCTTCACCGGCGCAGCATCCTTCTCCTTCGCGGGCGCGCCCGCCTCCACCGGCAGATCCGGATGTTCATACGAGTACAGCTCGTTGAACAGATACTTGTACGTCGCATGCGACTGACCGCGGAACTGCGGCTTGAATCCGTACAGCACAATCCGCCCGCGCCCATAAGCCATCTCCACCGCGGCCGCCTTGCCCTCGATCGCCTCAGGGTGCAGCAGCAGCCCGCTTTCCAGTGGATTGGTCTGCTTGGCATACCGTGCCAGCACCGCCCCATGGAATCCCGGCAATGGCTGGAATACCGGCCCCGCCTGGAACATCACCACCGGCGATTCCGGCTCGCCATAGTTCGTAGGCAGCTCCACGTGCTCGGTCTCGATGCGCAGCAGCGCGCCTGAGCAGAAGAACTTGTCGCTCTTCGCGCCCTTGATCACGTTCTCCACCGGCAGGCTCAGCAGCGGAATCAGCGCGTCCGCAGCCCTGTTCAGCGCCACCAGCGTTCCACCCTCGCGCACAAACTCGCGTATGTTGTTCAGCCCGTCCTGCCCGATGCCGCCCGCGTATTGTCCGGGCACCACGCCCACCCCGTATCCATCCATCAACTGCCGTGACGACATGTCCGGCACCACGATCACGTCATACCGGCTGCGCAGAGCGGCCGAGCGAATATCCGCGTTGTACAGGCTCTTCGGCTCAAAGCCGTAGTTCTCCAGAACCCACCGCGTCCATCCTTCGTCGATCGCCGGCGCCCACGGCCGATACAAACCGATCTTCGCTTTCTTGATCGCCAGCGTCCGCGCCGGCGCGCTCACCGCAACCGCGCCCACCGCGTATTTCTTCGCGATCCCGTCCAGCTTGTCGCGCGTAATGCCGCTGATGAGAAACGCGCCTTTCTCCGCGCCATTCGCAGTTTTCACCGCATCCTGCGCAAGCGCCACCGTCGCGCCTTCCCGCAACGCCGCATTCACCACCTCAAACGACGCATTGGTGCGATGGCTCAGCGCAAGCACTGTGCCTGCTCCTTCCACTCCGGCGGCCGGTGCCTCCGCCTTGTCAATCTTCGCCAGCAGGCCGCGCTGCTCGGCGCCCAGCGGATCGGTCACCACGTCCACGTTCACACCCATCTGCAGCGGCAGAGTCCAGCCGGTCACGTCATACGGCAGGTCAATGGACTTCGATGTACCCGCCTCAATCGCGTCGGGATACTTCTGCCGCTCGAACAGCTCCTTCGCCATCTCCGCGTACGCCTGGTCCATCGGAATCACCCACGACCCCGCCGGATACGCAACCCCATTCGCCTTGAAGCCGTCCTTCGTCGCATACACATCCAAGCCGTTGTCGATCATCTTCTGCGCCAGCAGCGCCGCCTCTGGCGTGTCGGTCTGCCTGTCGCTGATCACGTACGCAAACGGCGGCTCCTTCTTGAAGTGATCGATCGTGTCCCGCGCAGCCTGGTAACGGTTGTAGAGCAGCGTCTCGCGATTCTTCGCCGCCAGATCCAACACGGACATAGACCCGCCCACCATGTAGTCCACCGCGTCCTTCAGGTGCCACCATCCGCCCTGCCACGGCGTCGTATACATCGTCAGCGCGCGCAGATCCTGATACTGCTTGGGGAAATCATTCACCGTGTAGAAGTGCGGCGTAGCGTACTCGTACAGCGCCGTCTCCGTGAAGAACGAAATCTCATTGCGGAACACGTGCGACCAGTCCATGAAGCCCGCATACCAGTTGTCGAATCGCGACTCCGAAATCGCGCCCGGCATCTTGTGCGCGTTCAGATACGCGGCCATATTGGTGCCGATCACGTTCAGCCAGCTCCGCACATAGGGGCTGATATTCGACGAGATGGGATCGGAAAACGGCGGGATCCAGATCCTCGCCGGAAAGGGCGCGGTCTGGTGCTGGCAGTAGAAGATCACCGGGTTGTACTCAAGCTGCGTCTTCGTGACCACCTGCTCTTCCTTCATGTTGAGCATGTAGCCGTCGCGATTGTTGTCGTGCCCCACATACTCCTGGTAGAGCATGGGCAGCGGGCTCACCTCATACTGCGTGCCCACGTTCTGCCGGTACCAGTGCACCACCATGTCCTGCCCGTCGGGATTGAGCGTGGGCCACAGCACCAGCACCACGTTGTCGAGGATTGCGTCGATCTCCGCATCGTTCTTCGCGTTCAGCAGCTTGTAAGCCAGCATCATGGTGTGCTGCGGCCCGGCCACTTCGCTCGCATGCAGACCGCCGTCAATGTGCACGATGACCTTCGACGTCCGCGCCAGTTCCTGCGCCGCATCGTCATTCAGATCCGTCGCACGCGCCAGCCGTCCGGCAACCTGCTTCGTCTCATCCAGCTTGGCAATGTTGGCAGGCGACGAGATCACTGCGATCTCAATATTCCGGCCCTGCGTCGTCTTGCCCACCGTGAATATCTTCATGCGATCCGGCGCAGCCGCCGCCAGCGCATGAAAATAGCGCACCGTGTCCTCATAGTCAGCGAGATAGAAATCATCCCCAGGTGTATGTCCCAGCACGGAAGACGGCGTGGGCACTTGCGCCCGCATCGCGGGCGCGGCAGAAAGGCAGATCAAAGCAAAGCAAACGAGACGGCTACACAACCTCAAACGGGATGAAGACATCGATTCTCCTCTGCAGTCGGACCAGAACGTGAGTGCACACAAGGGGGAAATTGGGGATCACCGCGCTCCTCGATTGCGGAAGCGCCGGCATCTCATTGTCCTGCGTGTTTCCAAGAGTATCGCAGCGAATGCGCCCTGCAAAGTTCGAAGTCTTCAAATGAGCGTGCCCCGCACGACGTTCAGAATGGCACAGATTCGCGGAAAGACCTTCCGGTAGGATCCGGCCTTGAAGGAGATCGCTTCATGATGACGAGAGTAAGGGCTCTACAGCCTTTAGCTGTGCTTATAGCTTCGTTCTGCCTTCCCTTCGCTGCGGTGGCGCAGAGGGCTCCCAGCGGTCTCGCCCTTGACGCCGAAGTGAGCAGGATCATGGCCAAAGCCCACGCCAACGGCATGGCCATTGCAGTCATCGAGCACGGCAAGGTCGGCTATGTCCACGCCTACGGCATCCGCAACGCCAAGGGAGACCCGTTGACTACGGACACCGTCATGTATGGCGCGTCGCTCACAAAGACGGTGTTTGCATACACGGTGATGCAACTCGTGGATCAGGGCAAGCTCAACCTCGACACACCTCTCAAGGACGATCTCGACAGGCCGCTGCCGAGCTATGGCCCAGATCCGATTTTCCCGGACAAGTATGGGCCATACAAGGATCTGGCTGGCGATTCGCGCTGGGAAAAGATCACGCCGCGTATGTGCCTGACTCATTCCACCGGCTTCAGCAACTTCTGGTTCATTGAACCGGACCAAAAGCTGCGTATCCATTTCGACCCGGGCACGCGTTTCAGCTATTCAGGCGAGGGGTTCGTCCTTCTGCAATTCGTCATCGAACACGGCCGCAAGGCAGAGGGGTTGGGGCTCGATGTCGGCGATCTGGCCAAGGCCAACTTCGACCGGCTGGGCATGACCCGCACGAGCCTGGTCTGGTCAAAAGACAACCCCGACCCCAATGTCGCCGATGGATGGAACGATCAGGGCCAGCCGCAGGCGCATGACAAGCGCAGCAAGGTGCGCGCGTCGGGCTCAATGAACACCACCATCTCCGACCTGTCGAAGTTCGCCGCCGCTCTGGTGCGCGGCGACGGCCTCACCCGAGCCTCCCGCGGCGAAATCGCCAAGCCCAGCCTGCATATCACCACTGCCGGCCAGTTCCCGCCTTTCCAGCCCGACCTGCCGGCGAGCGACCAGCGCAAGGATCTGTACGCCGGACTAGGTGTCGTCGTCTTCGACGGTCCGCAAGGCCATGGTTTTTACAAGGGCGGCCACGACGGCCAGACTGCCAACAGTATGGTATGCGTCGATGCCGGTCAGCGCTGCGTCGTGATCCTGTCGAATGATGTTCGCTCCGAGGCAGGCTTCGCCGATCTGGTCAGATTCATTCTCGGTGACACGGGAGTACCTTATGACTGGGAATACGGCGACCACGCCGGGAAGTCGTGAGCTTCAACTACTGCGGCCGGGCTGCTTTCTCTTGCTCGTCCGTTGCCTTGTCGTGCTGCTGCTTCGATTTGGAATCCGCTTTAGCGGCCTGCGCGCGAGCCTTTGCGGCTTTTTCCTCGTGCTTCTGCTGCTTCCGCTGCGCCTTCAACTCCTGTTTTGTCATGGGGTATGAGGCATCGGGCGGCGGCACAGTGCTGGTGGTGGTCGTGGTGCTTTGCGTTTCGGTCGGCTGCTGTTGCGACGTCACGGATAAAGCACTGAACATCGCCACGGCGGCGAGGACTACAGGGTAAGAACGAATTCGAATCACAGAAGTATCCTCCAGAACAGTCGAAGCTGGGGCGCGACTGTCGGTGGATTGTTGGTCGTTTGCCGCGAACTGCGTCTTTACGAGGTGGATGCCACAAAGGACTTCGCGGGCCGCTTGGCAGATGGCTTTAAGTGCCGCGCCTGCTTTGGAGCGCCCCTTGCGCACCGCGATCAGCTACGCCTTCCCGCCCTCCATCACATCCCGCAGCGCGAAACTCGTCTCCAGCCGCACCACGCCCGGCAGCCGCGACAACTCATTCTGATGCAGACGCCCGTAGTCGTCGATATCCGCCACCCGCGCCACCAGCATATAGTCGTACTGGCCCGCCATCAGGTGGCAGCTCACCACGCCGCGCGTGTGCCGGACCGCCCCTTCGAACGCCGCCAGGACCGGCGCCGACTGTCGCTCCAGCGTCACCCGCACAAACACCGTCATGTGCTTGCCCAGCAGCCGGTCGTTGATCAGCGCGCGATACCCGCGGATCGCCCCCATGCTCTCCAGCGCCTGAATCCGCCGCGACGCCGCAGAAGCGGACAACCCCACCGCCTCGCCCACCTCATAGTTCGTCGCGCGCCCGTTCCGCTCCAGATACCCCAGAATGGCCGTATCCAGGTCGTCCATACCCGTCGCCAGCGGCACTGCAACCGATTCGTGCACTACCGGCTGTGTTCCGTCACGTTTCGTTCCCATACCGCTGTTCTACTACGAACTTTGCACACATCAAACAACATTCACGCAGTACCATCCATTCGTTACGCGAAATTGCCGGGCAAACCGCGCCGCGAACACTCTCCCGCCCGCCGCGTCGGCATCCAATCGCACTCGAGGAGCAGAACATGATCATTGGCGTTCCCAAGGAGATCAAAGACAACGAAGCGCGCGTCGGCATCACCCCCGCGGGCATCAAGGCTCTCACCGATGCCGGCCACAAAGTGCTGGTCGAAACCAACGCAGGCGCTCTCTCCAGCTTTCCCGATGAGGACTACCAGAACGCCGGAGCCGAGATCGTCGGCGACGCCGGCTACTGCTGGGGCAAGGCCGACATGGTCGTCAAGGTCAAGGAGCCCGTCGAGAAGGAATACTCCTATTTCCGCGACGGCCTGGTTCTCTTCACCTACCTGCACCTCGCGCCCATTCCCGATCTCACCAACAAGCTGCTCGACGCCAAAGTCACCGGCATCGCCTATGAAACGGTGCGCGACCGCCAGAACACCCTCCCCCTGCTCACCCCCATGAGCGAAGTCGCCGGAAGGATGAGCGTCCAGGTCGGGGCATCTTATCTGGAAAAGGAAAAAGGCGGCCGCGGCATCCTGCTCGGTGGTGTCCCCGGCGTTCCGCCCGCGCATGTCACCGTCCTCGGCGGCGGCGTGGTCGGGACCAATGCCGCAAAAATCGCGCTCGGCATGGGCGCCAAGGTCACGCTCATCGATTTGAATCTGAATCGCCTGCGCGAAATCGACGACATCTTTCAGGGGCGCGTCTACACCCTGGCCTCGAACAGCTACAACGTCGCCCACGCCACGCGCGAGGCCGACCTGGTCATCGGCGGCGTCCTCATTCCCGGCGCCACGGCTCCCAAAATCGTCACCCGCGAGATGGTCTCCCGCATGAAGAAAGGCGCAGTCATCGTCGACGTCGCCATCGACCAGGGCGGCTGCGTCGAAACCGCGCGCCCCACATCGCACTCCAATCCCAGCTACTCCGTCGACGGCGTGGTTCACTACTGCGTGACCAACATGCCCGGCGCCGTGCCCCACACCTCCACTCTTGCGTTGACTAACGCCACCTTCCCTTACGTGGTGCGCATCGCCAACCTCGGCGCCAAAGAGGCTCTCCGCCAGGATCCCGGCTTCGCCGAAGGCCTGAACACCTGGGGCGGCAAGATCACCTACAAGGGCGTGGCCGATAGCCAGCAGCGCGAATTCACCGCGCCGGCCTCCATCCTCTCCTAGCGCCCTTCTCGCGGTTTCGCAGGTCAGCCCCGTCTGCGCAACCGCACTATAATCGCCGCATGCCTGAGAAGCCGAATCCGCGGCTCCGCCTCATCGTCCTCTTTGCCGCCGGAGCCGTACTCGTGGCGGCGCTGTTCGGAGCGCTTCAGGCATTCAATACCTCGCACATCACCTTCCTCAATCCCGATACCTCCGGCGAAACCCTCGCCTTCTTCGGACTCACCGTAGTCCTCTTCCTCCTGCTCATCGCGCTCCTGATGCTGCTGCTGAGGAACCTCCTCAAGCTCTCCGCTGACCAGGGCAACGCGTTGGGCGCTCGCCTGCGGACGCGCATGGTCTTGGGCGCCGCGCTCATCGCCGTCACCCCTGCCACCTTCATGTTCCTGTTCAGCT
>Ga0206908_1009_pt1 | contig 43899 bp, 26 predicted proteins | sample Alteio_BWOrgHeat_78_FD_152979 | JGI IMG/M metagenome (GOLD analysis project Ga0206908, IMG submission 152979) | Enriched cells from forest soil in Barre Woods Harvard Forest LTER site, Petersham, Massachusetts, United States -... | ecosystem: Environmental > Terrestrial > Soil > Temperate forest >... | reverse complement strand
GTGCGAAACTTGTACATGCGAAACAGCCGTCCATGCCGCCCCACACGCTTCTGCACAAAAATCGCCGGACCGGCTGACGAGAGTCGGACGCACAGAGCGATCACTGCCATGGGAATGCAGAAGAGGGTGAGAACCGCGGCTGAAATCACGCTGTCGAACAACCGCTTCGCATGCGAAAAGCTCCAGGAACCCGCCTGCGGAAATTCCGCCATCATCGAAAGTGGTTGCCGGGCTCCTGAATGCACTTCTCGTCGAGTTGGCTCGGCTGCACAAGGTTCTGGCTCAGCCAGAGAAGAAGAATACGGTCTCATGAGGGCCTTGGTATCTAAAAAAAGTTCAAGTGAACTGCGCAAAATTTGAAAACACTTAAAAGACTGCGATTCCCTGTAGGACCGTGAGGCGGCGCATTCGTTGATGGACCGTCTCCCACCGAATCTACTTCGATCGGGTAACGCAGACACTGCCTGTACGGCAGAACCGGGAATAAATGTAAGGTCGACGTTCACAATGAGGATAACAATAAAACCGGGTGGCGACAATGAGTATTGCCAATTCAGACAGGTCCGACCCAGTTTCAGATTGAACTGTATTTCCGGTGTGGGAAGCCGCAAAAAAAAACTGGTCTGCCCGCTGTCTGTGGCATTGACGAGTTAGTGTAGCGTAGTTGTCGCTGAGTTTTGATAGCCGTAGTCATCGGGCTGTGGAGAAAGTCGAAGATGCCTGAGATTTCCGCTTCTTCATGCCGCTTGTCGTATGCCGTCGCCCCTGGAATTCATAGTCTTGTAACTCAGAGAGGCGCGGATGCTCAGGCCGCAGCCACAGGCGTGCTCCTGGCTAACTCGAGGATGGCCTGAGTCAATCGATTCTATGTCTTCGCGCTGGTTCAGTGCCCACTATCCTCCGGCGGGTGTCATCCGATGATCCCCTCCCGGAAGAGAACGCAGGTAATCGTGGCCCTCGGCCCTCCCAGGTCCCCGATGGAGAGGGACCTGGGCACCCGCACCCGGATGGGAGACGGGAGGCTCTACGGGACACGAGCCACGCGCATGTGAGAAACCCGGCTACGGGCTCATCTTCTTCCATCCAGTGTTCATGCCGGGGACGTCAGCGGCGTACATGTAGATGTGTTTGCCGGCCGCAAAGCCGGACTTGAATGTAATGGTCGGCGCGATGGTGAGGGTGTTGCCGCTGGCGGTCACGGTCGTCGCGGCCAGGTTAACGGAGCACTGCGAATTGCTCAGCGTGCCGGTTGTGCCCGGCTGGCCTGTGATCCAGTAATCGGCTCCGTCCGACAGCAGCAAGAACTGATTGCCGGCTGCAATATAGCCCAGGTCGCAACTGTTCGGCCACTGCAGCGTGGTGTTGAACAGCATCTTCACGATGGCCAGGTTGCCGGCCCCATTCGGAGAACTGGCCACAAAGCTGAACTGCTGAGTTGTGCCAAATCCCGAGGATGGACTGACCGACACCACGCTGGGCGGCTGCTCAGCCAGGGAGCCCACCATCCACCAGCCCATCGTCTTCCAGCCACTCTTCATGCCGGGGACATCCTGGACAGCCATGTAGATCTGCAGCCCAGCCTTAAAGCCGGACTTGAAAGTAATCGTGGGCGCGACGGTGAGCGTGTTGCCGCTGGCGGTCACTGTCGTCGCCGACAGGTCCACGGAGCACTGCGAATTGCTCAGCGTACCGGTTGCCCCCGGATGGCCTGAGATCCAGGAATCGCCTCCGTCCGACACCAGTGAGAGCTGATTACCTGCTGTAAGGTAGGTCAGGTCGCAGCTGTTCGCTCCTCCCTTCAGCGTGGTGTTGAACAGCATCTTCACGTACGCCAGGTTGCCGGCCCCATTCGGAGAACTGGCCACAAAGCCGAACTGCTGAGTTGTGCCAAATCCCGAGGATGGACTGACCGACACCGCGCTCGGCGCGCTCTCTGGCACGGAGCCCACCATCCACCAGCCCATCGTCTGCCAGCCACTGTTCTCGCCGAGAATATCTTCGACGTACATGTAGGTCTGTATGCCGGCCTTGAAGCCGGACTTGAAAGTGATGGTCGGCGCGAGGGTGAGCGTGTTGCCGCTGGCGCTCACCGTTGTCGCTGACAGGTTAACGGAGCACTGCGAGTTGCTCAGTGTGCCGGTTGTGCCCGGCTGGCCTGAGGTCAAGGTGGTGCCGTCGTCCGACACCAGCGAGAGCTGACTGCCGGCTGCAAGGTAGGTCAGATAGCAGCTGTTCACCCGCTGCAGTGTGGTGTTGAACAGCATGTTCACGAAGGCCAGGTTGCCGGCCCCATTCGGAGAACTGGCCACAAAGCTGAACTGCTGAGTGGTGCCAAACCCCGAGGATGGACTGACCGACACCGCGCTCGGTGCGCTCTCTGGCACGGAGCCCACCATCCACCAGCCCATCTTCTTCCAGCCGCTGCTCACGCCGGGAATTTCAGCGGCGTACATGTAGATCTGTATGCCGGCCTTGAAGTAAAAGCCGATCGTCGGCGCGACGGTGAGCGTGTTGCCGCTGGCGGTTACTGTCGTCGCGCGCAGGTCCACGAAGCACTGCGAATTGCCTATCGAGCCGATACCCCCCGGCGGGTCTGACGTCGAGTAAGTGCCGTCGTCCGACAGCACTGAGATCTGATTACTGGCTGCAACATAGGTCAGATAGCAGCCGTTCACCCGCGACAGCGTGGTGTTGAACAGCATCTTCACGGTCAGGCTGCCGGCCCCATTCGGAGAGCTGGCCACAAAGCTGAAGTGTTGAGTGGTCCCAAACCCCGAGGAGGGAGTTACCGATACCGCGATTGGCGCTTCTACGACAGTGCCGCTTACTGGAACCGACTGCTGCACCCCGGTTACATTCAGCGCGTTGTCGGTTAGCGTCACATACTCTCTCGGCGCTCCAATACTGAGGGGGATGAAGTCGATGTCCAGATCGCACTGATGGCCGGCGCTGAGGACTGTTGTGCCATTGCAAAGATTTATGGCGCTGCCGGCAGGGTGGAAGTCGGTGGGATAGCTCAAGCCCGTGAACTTCAAGTCCGCGTTGCCGTTGTTCGAAACCTTTACAGTCTGAGGGCTGTCGATGCTATCAACCCCTACCGTGGTTGTCGCAAAGGTCAGCGAGGGCGGATCAGCGTAGTCCAGCTCCACCACGCGGCTGTGGTCGGGATCGGCAACGAAGACGTTGCCGCTCCCGTCCACCGCCACGCCTCTGGGATATGAGAATCCGCTGCCCAGCGTTTTGACCGTGGTGTATCCGCCAGCCGCCACAATCTCCTTGACTTCGCTGCGGTATACATCTGCAACGTAAACGTTTCCGCTCGCATCCACCGCCACACCACTGGGAATTGAGGATCCGCCCAGCGTTTTGACCGTGGTGTATCCGCCCGCCGCCACAATCTCCTTCACCGCATAATTGCCGTAATCCGCGACGTAGACATTGCCGATCCCGTCCAGCGCCACACCATCGGGATAATGGAAGGATCCGCCGGCCAGGTCTTTGACGGTGGTGTAACCGCTCGCGGCCACAATCTCATACACCCCACCAATACTATTGAACCCATCGGCGACGAAGACGTTGCCGCTCCCGTCCACGGCCACGCCATTCGGCCTAAAATGGAATCCGCCGGCCAGGGTTTTGACGGTGGCGTAGCCGTCCGCCGCCACAATTTCCTTCACCGCATCAGCGCCCCTATCCGCGACGAAGACGTTGCCACTCCCGTCCACCGCCAAGCCATTGGGCTCGACGAATCCGCTTCCCAGGGTTTTAATCGTGGGCGAGGCCGGGATCCTTCCGTTGACCGGCAAAATCTCCTTCACCGTATTGTCGGCCAAATCGGTGACGAAGACGTTCCCGCTGGCGTCCACCGTCACGCCAGAGGCCGCGTTGCTCAGGACAGTCTGTTTGCTCGGCAGGTAACCGCCGGACGTGGAGTTGGCAAAGGTAATCTGCGGCCCGGTGCCGGTCCCCTGGACGTAGCGGTTGGCGAGCAGGTTTCCGGAGCCATCGGTGAATACCACGGCTCCGTAGCGAGGGCCAGCGGCTCTCGGCTTGAAGGTCACATTGACTGTGCAGGTCGTAACCGAGGAGTACATGGTTGCCGTGCAGGTGCTGCCCGTGGCGCTGGTAAAGTCAAGGTTCGCGGCCCCCTGCGTCACAACGGCAATACCCCCCACCGTCGTGCCAGCCCCAATCCTGAAGTGGAGCGTCTGCGCCCCGCTCGGCGAGCCGATCGCCTGCGAGCCAAAGTTGACGGTGTCCCCCCCAGCGAACACCCCCGGCAGCATCGCGCCCACGCCGATCGCCGCGGAAGTTCCAGTCAGCGAATTCGCCGTGTCGGTCGCGGTAATGGTCTGATTGCCCTGGGTCTTCAGCGTCACCAGAAAACTCCCGATCCCCGCCGTCAGCTTCGACGCCGCCGGCAACACCGCGCTCCCATCTGAGCTCGTGACACTCACCGTGCCGGCGTATGCGGTCGCCGTGCTACCGCTCGCATCCAATGCCGTAACCGTAATCGTGAACGTTGTGTAGGCGCCCACAGTGGATGGCGCGGTCACCAAGAAATGTGTCGCGGCAGGGACAAGACCCACTGTGCCTGAGGTGCTGCCCCGGTGGTTGACGTCGCCGAGATAGCTCGCCTCGACCTGGTGCGTCACGGGGGGGCCGCTGACCGAGATGCCGCTTGCTGTCGCGGTCGCTGTCTGCGTCAGTTGCGTCAGCCACACCGCCAACTTGGTGTCGTACGTGGTAATCTGGGTAACGATCAGGTCCGATACACCGTCGCCGTTGAAGTCCGCTACCGTGCACGCCTGGGGATTGTCGATCAACTTAGGGCTCGCCACCGTTGTGGTGAAGGTTCCGTCCCCGTTGCCCAGCAAGTAGCTCGCCGTGCCGTCGGAATCGTTCAGGACGACGAAGTCCAGAACGCCGTCGCCGTTGAAGTCCCCCGGAATGATGCCGGCAGAATAGGGAAATGTGATTGGGCTCGCCGGCGTCGCCGTGAACGTTCCGTCCCCATTGCCCAGCATCATCTTCAGGACAGTATTGCCTTGGCCGTCAGGGTACGCGAGGGCCAAGTCCTCCTTGCCGTCGCCGTTGAAGTCCCCCACATGAACATCATTGTTGCCGTTGCCCGTTGCCACGCTGGCCACAGCGGTGAACGTTCCGTCGCCATTGCCCAGCAGGATTGACACCGAATTATTGCTGGCATATGTATTTGCAAAGGCCAGGTCCGGTATACCATCGCCGTTGAAGTCCCCCACCGAGACGCTCCAGGGCTCACCGGGCGCTGGCGCGTTCGGCGCCGCCGTAAAAGTTCCGTCCCCGTTACCCAGCAGAATCGTCAAGTAAGGGGTGAGAGTTCCTCCCCCAGAGGGTGCGTTCGCTACGGCCAGGTCCAGTATGCCGTCGCCATTGAAGTCCGCCGCCGCGACGCCGCTGGATACGGAGCCCGTGGCCGGGCTCGATTTGAAAGTAAACGTCCCGTCCCCATTGCCCAGGAAGATGTTTACCTTGCCGTACTCATGGCACGTTACGGCCAGGTCCGGAACGCCGTCGCCGTTGAAGTCCGCCACAGCGATGCCACCGCGCGACGAGCACTGACCCAGGGTGGTCCACCACGCGTCCGTAAACGTTCCGTCCGCTTTGCCCAGCAGGATCCTCCCGTCCCAGTCGCCCAGGGCAACGAGGTCCACTATGCCATCGCCGTTTAAGTCCCCCACTTGCGCTGTCTCATACGTGTAGTACGTGTTGATGTTCTGAGTATTCAACCAGCTAAGTCCCGGCGCGCCCGCGCCCAGCGTTGCCGTGTCGAGCACGGAATTCCCGTCGCTCGTGTCCAGAAAGGACACCGTGCCGGTTGGCGAGGAGATCCCCCGTGGGCCACTAACCGTCGCCGTCAGGGTGTAGTCTCCCAGAACGCCGCTTTTTGCGATGGCCGTGGTTGTCGGATTCAACGCCGGCCAGGTAACCGTCAGCGCCACTGGGCCGGAGGCGCTGGCTGCGTCGCTCTTCGTGCCGAGAAACACTGCCTTGTAGCTGTGGCTTCCGATCCCCGGACGGAACTTCATCGCCGCCGTTCCCGCTTGGGTAAGCTGCGCCGTGCCCAGCAGATGAATGTCTGTGCAGGACTTCGCCGAGGCATCGCAGAAGTTGATCTGCCCCACCGTCAGCGCCGTGCTGCCGGCCTTCACTGTCGCGGTTAGGGTTACCACCGTCTTCGCAGGCACTTCCGTGACCGCGACGCCGCCTGAAGTCACCGTAAGTGTCGTGGTGGTCGCGGATTGGGCGGCCCAGGCGTACTGGACGCCGCCGCACAACGTCACGAACATGGCCGCAAACAAGATTGCTACCGGCTTCAAGCAGGTGGCGGAAAACATCCCCTTGGTAGACAGCATGGGAGCTTCGCTTTCTGGAGCATGGCGTGGAGACCCAGGCGCAACCATCTTCTAAAAAAGTGACTAGCTTGTCCGCCAGCGAGGAATGGATTGGCTGATTGTTCTCTGGGTCAAACGACCGGCACAAATCAAATCAGGAATGCCCGCGGACCACGATCGAGTTCGCTGGTAGTCTGATCCCGCAAACCCATCCAGGCTGTATCCGGCATCACAGTTCCGTGGTCTCTCACTGACACTCGAGTCTCTCGCGGACGGCGAATGTTGCCTTCGTTGTCGTGGCAGCCCTGATCGAATCTTGCAAGGGTTGATCTGTTCTTTTAAGTTCTTTGGAATATGGTGGACGCGGAAGGAATCGAACCTTCAACCTGTCGGTTAAGAGCCGAATGCTCTGCCAGTTGAGCTACGCGTCCACTGGATGGATTGCCGTGCGAAGGGAATTGCTGGCACGACCGGCACGCGAAGAATGTATCGCGCGCACTTGATGAATATAACACAGCCGCGCTGTGAATCCAAAGCGCGGGACGGGCGCACTTTTGATCCTTTACGGCATGCACTTTGGCGTCTTCAAGGGCGGCTCAGGAGGACAGGTTTGGTGGGATTTGGAAGAGCGAACTAGAACGTGAAGGCAAGGCCCGCGGTCACGCCGCGCTGATCCTGCGCAAACACCAGCAGCGAACCGTCGGTGAGCACAAACGGGTGCTCGCCCTGCGACAGCAGATTGCGGACGTCGATCATGGCGTCGAGGCCGCGCGCGCCTCCATGGCTGGCAATCACCGGCTGCCGCAGGTGGATATTCAGATACGGCTCATCGGCTTCGAGCGCATACGGCGCAACGCGCGTGACTGTGTCTTCCGGCTGCCAGCGATAGCTCGCGCGCCAGCGCGTTCCGGTGCCGTCGAGCGTGCCGGAAAGTGAAAGCGAGTACATCTGCGCCCGGCGCGGGTGCGCCGCCGAAACCAGCTGGTTCAACGGAGTCGGACGCGCGGAGGCCTGCATCACCAGCGCATCGCCGTTCGCGTAGCTTACGCGAACATGGTTGCCGTGAGGCAAACGGCGTTCCGCGGTCGCCACCACGCCCGTGCTGAAGTAACCGGCCGCCGCAGTGCGCAGCAGCCCGCTCGAGCTGTCATACAGAACATCGGGGCCGGCCGGCGCTCGGCCGTGAGCCATGCCCTCAATCACTGGATTGCTCAAGCTGTCGGAATAGAAGAATACTGCGAAGCCGGAGTCATCTGTCCTGCGCTCCCAGCCGATCTCCTGATGTACTCCATGTTCCAGCGTCAGCCGCCCGTCGCGCATGGCCAGCACCGGCATCCACGCCCCGGCCTGCGTCTCGGCCAGTCCGCGCGTATCCGGAACTGCCGTGGCAAAGCGATAGCTCACCATGCCGTCGCCCTTGCGCCAGCCCACCGACACAAAGGGCAAAGCCGCGGCGACCGTATTGGGCGAATCCTGCGCAAACCGCGCCACCACCTGCTCGCCCCCGGCCTGTATCTGGAACTCATCACCCAGATTGATGTCTTCCCATGTGCGCACTGCGGCTTCGTTCAGCCCATCGGCTCGGCCGCCTTCCACTTCAGGGTGGATTGAAACCGCGGCCACTGACTGCACGGATCCTGCGAAGCCAAGCTCCTGCCGGAAGCCCAACAGCGACTCCATGCTGGCATCCGTGCCCGGTGCAAAGTCGACGTGGGCCAGAAGCTCGCGGCTGTCGGATGGCGTGTCTTCCACCTCCATCGCGATCCGCTGTCCGTCCTCGCCGAAGGTCCCGGCGCCGCCGGTGGCCAGCAGGCGCGCCTTCAGCTTCGGCTTCGACCGCCCGTCTGAGACCACAATCAGCGGGCCATCCTCAAGCCAGCGCAGCAGCGGGCGATTCGCCGTCGAGCGCAATGTCCACGCCCAGTCGTCCTTTTGCGCGTCGGCGGAGCGCGGCTGGGCCGGCAGCCACTGCAGCACCTCATATAAGGTGTTGAGCGTCATGTTGACGACCGTGCCGGCCTGCACGCGGATGTTCTCGCGCAGCGAAGGCAGGAACGACGTGCCCATCGCCTTCACCGCATAGCGGCCGGGCACAACTGTCGCAAATGCAAAGTGGCCTTTGGAGTTGGTGTAGGCGCTGGCAACGACTGAGAGGTCAGGCCGCAGGAGCTGAACCACCGCGCCGATTTGCGGCACGCCGGCGGAGCTGCGCACCACGCCCGTGACTGAGACAGGTCCAGACGCAAACCCTGGAACTGCGCCCAAGCCGGCGAGTGCGAGCAACAACGCGAGATGGAGCCTGCGGAATATCACGTGTTCTGTGTGACCCGGCGGCGTCCCTGGCGGAATACTCCAGCAAATTGTCCCGCACAGGTTCCTGCTTCTTTGGCCCGGTAACCTTGCTTGCGCGGGATCGTGCTTACTATTCCACGACAAAAGGCGCCGACTTTGCAATCTCTTGTTTTGAGATTTCGTCGTTCACCTTGATCGTCACCTTGTACTTGCCCGGCTGGAGGCCTGCCATGGGGAGCGATTTTTCCACCGTGAGCTGATCGCTGTGTGCCCCCAAGTCCTTTGAGTCCAACTGTTTCTCGAAAATTACGTTGTTCGTGGTGGTGTCTACGATCTGATAGGTAACCGTCGCGTTGTTACTTTTGGTCGCGTCGTTAATTTGCAGATTGTAGACCTGCATCCAGAAGCTCAGTTGCTGATTGCGCGTGAAACTGACCGGCGTGGCGGCGTTCGTGCTCACGCGCGGGCAGATCTTGGTGTTGCCGATCACGCAGTTGCCGGCGCCGATCGAGTGCGAATCCACCGCCGCCATCTGGTCGGCGAGGATGAGCGATGACGTGGCCAGCTTCTCGTCGTAGAACTTCGGCACTTCCAGGCTGCGGCCATACAGGCCCAAGTGATCCGGATTGTGCACATCCTTGATGGCGATATCGAGGCGGTAGGAGCCGGGCAGCAGCGGCAGCGCCTTCCAGTAGATGGATTTGTGGTCGAGACTCTTCTCCAGAAGCTCGGCCGGCTGCTCCACTTCCACCGTGTCCTCGAAGGTCTGCACCACGCGGTGCGTAATGGTGGTGACCTTGCCCAGAATGTTCACCACGCCACGCGAGACGCCGTTCTTGGTCTCAAACGTGATGTCGCGGTTGCGGATCTGCACCGTGACCGGCACCAGGACCGTGTTATCGGTCACCTTCACGAAATCGGTGCGCACGTCGAACGGGAACGGCGGGCCGTTCATGATCGAGTGGCTGGTCATCGCGCTTTCCAGGTCCTTGAACTTCACCGGCGGCGGCGCGAATACCTTGGCGGCCAGTTCAATGCGGTCGAATTCCTTCGACTGCTGGCTCGAAGCCAGCGGCCCGGTACCCAGAGTCTCAGGCCCTCCGTGGAAGCGGTCGGCCTTCTTGGCCATACCCATCGATTCCCATTGCGTCAGGCCCATGCCCGGCACGCGGAGCAGCGCGTCTTTTTCGCCGCGGTCAATGGTGAAGTGGTAGTCGCCGCACATGCAGGTGTCGACAAACTCGAGGTCGATGTTGTCGCCGATGCCTTCGAGATAGCGATAGTGCCAGGTCTCAAACGGGAACGTGGCCGTCTCGCCGCCGCCTTCGTCGATAGGACGCTGATAGGCGCCGCCCGAGGGGTGCGAGTCGATCGAATCCGGCTTGCCGAATGCGATATAGATGTGGCCCCGATCGGTCTTCCATCCCGGCTTGCCGGCGGCAAAGTGCTCGTTGGCGTAGGCGATGCGGCGGTAGTGCTCTTCGCGAAATTCGTTCTCGGGCGAATCCGGGTTCGGATTGCGGCGCAGCCAGAAGGTCTCGATGAAGGCTTCGCGCTCTTCGTCGTTGCTCAGGTTGCGGAACGCTTTCCGCTCTTCGTCACTGATGATGTAGGAGACGTCCTGCTCGAGCCAGGTCTTGTAGGCGCCCTTCAGCTCTATGCCGACATCCTTCCTCGCTTTGATCTTCTGGCTGTCGGAACGCTCCCGCTTCAACGGATCCGGTTCATCCTGGCCGGGGGACGACTGGGCTTGCGCGCCGGCGCCTGCGGACTGCTGAGAGAAAAGCCGGTTGGACGAAACCGGGATCAGGCCGCAAACCAGTGCGACGGCAAGAAACGAACGGCGGTTGGACATCATCGGGTTGGAACTCCTGGATTGCCCTATTCTACGGGTTACTCAGAACGCCCGGCAAGACTCCGCCTGGAGTTGACTGCAGGTTGGACGTAGCCCGAGGGGTAGGGTGATCGTATGAAAATCAGGAAATCGTTAGAGCATGGGCAAATTTCTGAGACAACCGGATCAACTCCCTCGTCCATTAAGCAGGCGTTTCCTCATTCACTTCGGTTCCCTCGGGGTTTAAAGGGGAATCCGGTTATTTGTCCAGGGTTGCGGCAAGAAGCGCTCCCGCGTGGAGTTTGCAGCCCTGATCCGGTAAAATGGACAGAACTTCCTGATTCTGCGGTGGATAGTTTGTGGACGGCGTAAAGCCACAATAAACACGGGAACCTAAAGCCCGCAACCTGCGTAAACTGGTACGAAGCATCCCTGGGAGCCAGCACCGAAAATGAAGAAGATTCTTCTCATTGTTCTCGCCATTCTTGTCGCCGCCGGGCTTGTGACCTTTATGGTGGTCAAGCAACAGTCTGGCTACACCAAGGTCCTGACCGCGAAGATCGTCCGCCAGGACCTGTCCACCGTCATCAGCGGCACCGGCCAGATCAAGCCAACGACTTACGTGAATGTCGGCGCCAATGTGATGGGCCGGGTCACCCACTTCTATGTAAAAGAGGGAGACTCGGTCAAGAAGGGCCAGACGGTGGCCACCATCGAAAATGTTCAGCAGACGGCCAACGTCAACGGGCAGCAAGCTGCAATCGCGGCAGCCAAAACCGATATCAACTCCTATATCGCCGCCGAGAAGACCGCCGAGGCGAACATGGAACGCGCCAAGGCTGACCTCGAGCAGAAGAAGCTTGACTGGGATCGCGCGCAGGGCCTTTATAAGGCCGGCATCATGGCCAAGCAGGACTTCGACAGCAAGAAGGCCGCTTACGATACGGCCGTCGCCACCATCGCCCAGATGCAAGCCTCGATCGGCCAGGCGAAGGCGCAGACCGAATCGCAACGCGCTCATCTGCAAACGCAGGTTGCTACCCTCCGCGCCAATGAAGACATGCTCAACAAGACAATCGCCGTTGCGCCTTTTGACGGCATCGTCACCAATATGCCGGTTAAAGAAGGCGAAACCGTGGTCACGGGCATTCAGAACACAGCCGGTTCGACTCTGATGACGCTTGCCGACATGAGTGTGATCACCGCGGAAGTAAAGGTGGACGAAACGGACATCGTCAATGTGAAGCTCGGCCAGCCGGCTGAGGTCACCGTCGACGCCATCCCCAACAAGGTCTTCAAGGGGCACGTGACCCTGGTCGGCGACCAGGCGTTGCTCCGCTCCACCGGCGTGGCCACCTCGCAGTCCACCACCGGCACGGAAGAAGCCAAGGACTTCAAGGTCGTCGTAACGCTCGACCAGCCGGACGAGACGCTCCGTCCCGGCCTTTCGACCACTGCCAAGATCACCACGGCCCACAAGGCCAACGTGATCTCGCTGCCCATCCAGGCTCTGACCATCAAGCCTGACGACAAGGCGGGAGCCCCCAACAGCAATGTGCAGGCTGCCTCCAGCAGCTCGGGGTCCGGTTCCAGTTCGTCCCCCAGCCTGCAGGATCAGCAGGGTGTCTACGTCCTCAGCAAGGACAAGCAAGGCAAGCTGCGCGCTCACTTCGTGCTCGTGAAGACCGGCATCACCGGCGCCACCGACATCGAAGTGCTCTCCGGCATCAAGGAAGGGGACGAGATCGTCACCGGTCCCTACAAGACCCTGCGCGGCCTGAAAGAGAACGCGCTGATCAAGAAGGACACGGCCAAGCCGCTCGCTCCACCGAGCAGCAACTCGTAAGCATCTAAACCCGGCATGCGTTCGAACTGGACAAGGGAACCATAGGCTCGACAATGCGTATCTGGTGATACGCGCGCAAGGCGAATCCGCTTGCCCGCACCGGAGTTTCCGGATCGCAGCAAGGCAGAGGATGACATGGGAATGGCTCTAGACAGCATCAGCACTGAAGAGTTGGCGCAACCATCCAGCCCGCCCGAAGGCGATGTAATCGTCGTCGAAGATCTGTGGCGCACCTATGACATGGGCGCCGAGCAGCAGGTGCATGCGCTGCGCGGGCTCAATCTCCGGATCCGTCACAACGAATACGTCGCCATCATGGGCCCCTCCGGTTCGGGCAAGTCGACCCTGATGAATCTCATCGGCTGCCTCGATACGCCTACCCAGGGCAAGTACTGGCTCAACAGCCAACTTGTCAGCGAGCTCGATGACGACCAGTTGGCGCGCATCCGCAACAAGGAAATCGGCTTCGTCTTCCAGACCTTCAATCTGCTGGCCCGCGCCACGTCGCTGCACAACGTCGAGCTGCCGCTGATCTACAACGGCACCCCGGCCGCCGCACGCATCGAGCGCGCCAAGAAGGCTCTCTCCGACGTAGGCCTCGATGGACGCATGAACCACAAGCCCAACGAGCTCTCCGGCGGCCAGCGCCAGCGCGTCGCCATTGCCCGCGCGCTGGTCAACAGCCCGTCGATCATCCTGGCCGACGAGCCCACCGGCAACCTCGACTCCAAGACCGGCGTTGAGATCATGTCTCTCTTCGACAGCCTGCACGCCAAAGGCAACACCATCGTGCTCGTCACCCACGAGCTCGACATCGCCGAGTACGCTCATCGCGTCGTCCACATCCGCGACGGCCAGATCTTCTCCGACGAACCCTCGAAACGATTCAGATAGAGACAGGGACCGAGGGAAAAGGGACCAAGGGAAAAAGAAAAACAAGAAAGCGCCGGTCATTCCGGCGCTTTTGTTATTTCCGCTGGGAATGCTCCTGGTCCCTTGGTCCCTCTTTCCCTTGGTCCCTTTTTCCCTCGTTCCCTGTCCCTCACCCCCTCAAGCTTTTCCCCTGCCCGCCGATGAAACACCTGTTGGCAAACTTGCACGAATTTGAGTCACGGAGGCGAGGCACGTTGAAACCCATGCAGAATGCCGCGCAGTTTCCACCTCTGCCCCCCTCCGCCTATCCGGTCCCGGGCCCGTCTCTGGTTGAAATGGAGTCTGTGCCCGAGCTTTCAGTGGCGGGTGTGAGCGCTCCCTGGCGCAAGCTGCTGCTGCAGGCCGAAATGGCTGCCCCACACGTTCAGGTGGCCTCCATCGAGGGCGAGCATGGCGTAGGAAAACAGACCCTGGCGCGTTATCTCCTGAGCCGCTCGCCCCTCGCCGGATCATCCTTCCAACGCCGCGATGCGCGCGAATGGCTGCTGCGCGACGCCGACCCTTCCGCCATCGCCGGATTCACTTACCTCGATCGCGTCGATCTGCTCGCCCCTCCGGGCCAGGGACTGCTCCTCAGCGTTCTGAAAACGCTCCAGGACCGCCCCCACAACCGGGTCATGCTGGTGGCCTCGTCGCAGACTCCGCTGCGCCAGATGGCCGGCCAGGGGCTGCTGATGCCCGACCTGGCCTTCCGGCTTACCGCGGTGCGGTTCGCCGTTCCGCCTCTGCGCATGCGCAAGGAAGACATTCCGCCCATCGCACAGGAGCTTCTCGACTGCATCTGTTCGCGCTATCAGCACCGGCGTGTCGAACTCGGCCCCGGCGCCCTGGCGCGCCTGCTCCAGCACGGGTGGCCCGGCAACGTGCGCGAGCTGGCCAGTGTGCTTGAGTCGGCCCTGCTCGAAGCGGTCAACGACATCATCCGCCCCGGCGACCTCGCCATCCCCGCCGGCGGCGAAATGAGCCATGAGTTGCAACCGATTGTGCCCGCCGCCGCCAGCCTGGGACTCGATGAAGTGATCCACCGTCACGTTCAGTACGTGCTCGACCTGAACCGCGGCAACAAGCTTCGCGCCGCCCGCCAGCTCGGCATCAGCCGCTCCACCCTCTACCGCATCCTCGGCAACGAGACGATCCTCACCCACTGAGCAGCTAAACAGTGAAACAGCGATGCAGCGAAGGAGTCCCGCCGCTACCTGACCGCTCTATCTGTTTCGCTGTTTCTCTGCTTCATAGTTTCACTGCTTTCAGCCATCCGCGCAGATGACGCAGCCTCTGCCGCCTCTTCTGCCCCTGCGACACCGGATCAAGCTGTACGAGATTCGTGGCGTGGATATCCTTCCAACCCAGCCCCTCTTTCGCCAGCGCCTCGAACAGGTCATCCGCATTCATCCACTCGCCGTCAATGTCCTCGCCAAACGGCCCGGCAGAGTGAGCCGGGAATGAGTACGGCTCCATCCCGTCGCCCACGCGGATCGCATGATTCCCGTACTTCTTCGCGACCGTCTCGCCGTCCACCAGCTTGAATGCCGTGTACTCGCCCATCCCGGCCAGCAGCGCGAACACCTGGATGCTCTGCGCTTCCGCCGAGAGCAGTGGAGGCTTCACGCCGTTCCTGAAAAGCTCCTTCAGGATCACCTGTTCGTAATGCTCAATGTCGATCTTGATGTAGTAGGGCGCGCCGTGTTCGCTGACGATCTGCATCACCGACTTCGAAGGCAAAAGGACCTTCTCGAAATCCCCGATCACGCTCGCATCCGGCTCCGGGAAACGCCCCAGCACGTGGTGCCGCTTGTGGAGATAGAAGTACGCTTCGGGGCTGCTGCCCTCGCCGGCCACCACACAGTTTTCAACGCGCAACCGTCCCTCCCTGATCGCATCTGAAAAGCGCGCCTCGATCTGCCGGCAGGGTGCAGGGTTCGCCTCCACCGCAATGACGAGATCGGCTTTCTTCAGGTAGTAGGGGATGTCATCGCCATTGTTGGCGCCGAAGTCATAGATGATCTTTCGGGAGGTCGTGTCAGCGGATTGGTCTGGGCGGCCCAAGGCGATCGTTTCAGGCGGATCCTGGATTGCGAGTCTCGGTCTGATTGTACTTCCCTGCCTCGCCCCGACCGCCTCGATTCCACCGCCGGGCCCACGCCCTCGCCCACTGCTCTACACTCGACGGGTAGCCATTTTCACGCGAGGACCACCCGTTGCGCCCATTTCTCTTCCCTGTCGCCGCCGCTGCTTTGCTGCTCCCTTCCTTCTCCCTCGCGCAGAAGCTCACCCCCGTCGCGCCCTCCGCCAATGCGTCCGTGGCTGACCGCCGCGCCGCCATGAACGCGCTCTTCCAGCAGTACTGGAACGCCGTCGTCCTCGAGCGCACCCCCGAGTTCGCCTCAACCCTCGGCGACAAGCGCTGGAACGACAGGATCTCCGACTACTCCGCGGCCGCGAACAACGCCTGGATCGAGCAGGAACAGAACTTCCTCATGAAGCTCGGCGTCATCGACGACACCGGCTTTACCGCCGCCGAAAAGATGAGCCGCGATCTCCTTTTGCGCGAATTCACTGACGATATCGAGGCCGCCGACTTCAAAGAGTGGGAGATGCCCATCGACCAGATGCACGGCATCTACGAGACTTATCCAGACCTCGCCAACCACCTCAGCTTCAAGGAGGCGAAGGACTACGACGACTGGATCGCGCGCCTCGATGCCATCCCCGCCGCATTCGACCAGGTCATCGAGAACATGGCCATCGGCATGCGGGATCAACGCGTCCCACCGAAGTATCTGCTCAAGCAGGCCCTCGACCAGGTGAAGGAACTGGCCGGCCAGAAGCCCGAAGACTCGCCGCTTGCCGCTCCACTCAAAAAGTTCCCCGCATCCATCGCCGCTCCCGAACAGGAACGCATCCGCACCGAAACCCTCAACGCCATCGCGAAGAGGGTCCTGCCTGCATATCAGCGTCTGGCGCGCTTCCTTGAAGTCAGCTACATTCCCGCCGGCCGCGACGAGCCCGGCATCGGGTCCATCCCTGACGGCGCAAAGTATTACCAGTTCCTCATTCGCCGCGAGACCACGCTCAACCTCACCCCCGAACAGATTCACCAGATCGGCCTCGACGAGGTAAAGCGCGACGAAACCGAAATGCTGGCCATCGCCCAGAAGCTCGGCTTCAAAGATCTCGCCACCTTCCGCGCCAGCCTCAAAGACAATCCCAAATTCAAGCCCGCCTCGCCGCAGGCTCTTCTCGACGCCTATCAGAGCCACGTCACCGACATGCAGGCCAAGCTTCCGGAGCTCTTCGGCCGCCTGCCGAAAAGCAAGCTCGAAGTCGTCCGCATGCCCGAGTATCTTGAGAAGACTGCCCCTCCGGCCTACTACGATCCTGGCTCGCCCACCGCGGGTCGCCCCGGCCATCTCTGGGTCAACTTCTACAACGTTCCCAACCGCAGCCTGCTGAATGTCGAAGCCATCTCCTATCACGAAGGCCTGCCCGGCCATCATCTGCAGTTCGCCATCGCCCAGGAACAGGAAGGGGTGCCCGAATTTCGCAAGCACGACGAGTACACCGCCTTCGTCGAAGGCTGGGCCCTCTACTCTGAACGCCTGGGCAAGGACATCGGCTTCTACCAGGACCCGTACTCCGACTTCGGCCGCCTCGATGCGGACATCTGGCGCGCCATCCGTCTCGTCGTCGACACCGGCGTGCATGCGCAGCACTGGACGCGCCAGCAGATGGTCGACTACTTCCACGAGCATTCCTCGCTCGACGAGCCCACGGTTCAGTCGGAGGTCGATCGCTACATCGCCTGGCCTGCGCAGTCCCTCGCTTACAAGGCCGGACAGATGAAGATCCTCGAACTGCGCGACAAGGCGAAGAAAGCCCTCGGCGCCAAGTTCGACATCCGCGCATTCCACGACCAGGTGGTGGACGCCGGAGCCATGCCTTTGGATATGCTCGAGGCAAGAATCAACGCTTGGATATCATCCCAGTCCGCATCGCAGAAATAGCCCCGTCTTATCCTGCGCGTATCCTGTTGTTGGCACCTTCACACCGTGAGACAAGGAATGAAATGGCTGACATTGCCGTTGAGGCCACTCAAGTCCCCGCGCAACTGCCCAATGTAACCGTCGCCGTACTCGGCGCCGGAAAGATGGGCGGCATTCTGCTGCAGGCGTTTTTGAAGCAGAACCTCTTTGCGCCCGACCAGATCCACGCCACCGTGGCCCACGCCGAGCGCGCCCTCGCGCTCAGCACGCAGTGGGGCGTCGATGTAAGCACCGACAATCTTGAAGCCGCGCGCAAGGCCGACCTGATCCTGCTCGGCGTCAAGCCCTTCCAGGTGCCTGAGCTGGTCGAGCAGATCAAGCCCGTGCTCACCCCCGCCAAGACCATCGTCTCCTTCGCCGCCAGCGTGAAGACGCGCGCCATTGAAGACGCCGCCGGCATCGAGATGGCCGTCCTCCGCGCCATGCCCAACACGCCTTCCGCTCTCGGCGCCGGCGCCGCTGGCCTGTGCCGCGGCCGCTTCGTAAGCCCCGTGCAGATGGAGATGGCGCAGCGCATCTTCGAGACCGTCGGCCGCGTCGTCGTCGTCGACGAGAAGCACATGGATGCAGTCACCGGCCTCTCCGCCTCCGGCCCCGCCTACATCTACATCGTCATTGAGGCGCTGGCCGAGGCCGGCGTCAAGGTCGGCCTGCCCCGCGACACCGCCACCCAACTCGCCGCGCAGACCGTCTTCGGCGCAGCCAAGATGGTACTCGAAACCGGCTATCATCCGGCCCTGCTCAAAGACGCCGTCACCACCCCCGCCGGCTGCACCATCGACGGCATCCTCGAACTCGAAGAGGGCGGCCTGCGCGTCACTCTTATCAAAGCTGTGATGCGCGCGACAGAACGCGCCAAGCAACTGGCGGCAGGGTGAGCCATTCCTGGGAGGAGAGATGAATGTCTCCGAAGGTGTGCGAAGAATGCGGCGAGCCGGGCAATGGATATTCCTTCTTGCCGTCACTGCCCTGGTTCTCTTATATGCCGTGGCGATGACCGGCAACCACGAGCTTCCTGGATTTGGCGCGTTGGCCCAAATCGCCCTCGCCGGTGGTGCACTCTGGCTGGCAGCTTGGATTGTCGAAGGCTTTTCGCAAAATACACGTTGAAGAAGATCTCTCGTTGAGTTCACTCGATTCCACGCTGCCTGTCCAGCGCCCATCCTGGCTCCCCTCCTACATCCCTGAACTCCAGGGACTGCGCGGCATCGCCGTGCTCCTGGTCGTCTTCTACCACTCGCATCCGCGCCTTGCGCGCACACCCGTCTACACCGCATCGCTCTGGGGCTGGACCGGCGTCAATCTCTTCTTCGTCCTCTCCGGCTTCCTCATCACATCCATCCTCCTCGAAGCGCGGGACAAGCCGCATTACTTCCGCAACTTCTATGCCCGCCGCGCGCTGCGCATCTGGCCCGTCTACATCCTCGTGCTTGCCGTCTGTCACCTGAATTCCGACTGGTTCATCGGCCTGCCGATATTTCAGGCGATCCGCACCGCGCCGTGGTGGGCCTATCTGCTCTTCGTGCAAAACCTGTTTTTCCTCAACCTGCCGCCCGCGCTCGGTCCCACCTGGTCGCTCGCCATCGAAGAGCAGTACTACCTCCTCTGGGCCCCCTTCGTGCGCTTTCTCCGCAAGCCATGGATGCTTGCCGCGATCCTGGGCTCCGCCCTCATCGCCTCGCCGCTCTTCCGCATGACCCACTTCGCGTGGATCACGAAGACCCACACCATCACCCACCTCGACGGCATCGCCATGGGCAGCCTGCTCGCGCTCGCGCTCTACACGATTGCGTGGCAGCGCCGCACGTGGCTCATCATCGGGCTCTCTGCGCTGGCCATCGGCTTCACGCTCGCCGCCACCATCGCCGGCGGTACGGCGTTTCTCGATTCCGCACTGACCTGCGGCTTTGGCGGTGCGGTCTTGCTCGCCATCGCATCCACGGGCGCCCGCAATCCGATCAACGCCCTGCTCCGCCGCGGCCCTCTCCCCTACTACGGCCGCATCAGCTACGGCATGTACATGACGCACATCATGGTTTTCATTTACTTCGGCTCGTTCGACCTGCGCATGGACAAATACGGAATGCCCGGCGATCTTGCCGTCATTGCCCTCCGCCTCGTCGCCTGCACCGCCGCCGCCACCATCCTCTGGTACGCCTTCGAATCCCGCATCCTCAAGCTCAAGCGCTACTTCGAGCGGTGACGGGATCTCCCACTGGAACCACCCTCGCCTCCCGTGACCACAGTCACTCTCTTCTCACTCGCCCGCTGTTAGCCTGAACAGTGGTCAAGCCCCGAAGGCGCGATCCATCATCAAAGCGCGAGGCATTCATTCATGGCGTCTTTTCCGGTTCTGGTTTTGAACAGCGGCTCATCCTCCATCAAGTTCGGCATCTGGGAAGCATCTGGCGATCAGCGCATCCGCCTCTTCGAAGGCGCGGTCGACGGCATCGGCACCGACCTCGGCAAGTTCTGGATGAAGGACGGCGAGGGCAAAAAGATCGTCGACGAAACGCCCGCGCTGCCCAACCGCGGCGTCGCCTTCGCGCTCGTGTCGGACGCGCTGCACTCGGGCAAAATTCCCGCGCCCGCCGCCATCGGCCACCGCACCGTCTGTGGCGGCCCCTCCATCAACGAAAACCTGCGCATCACCCCCGCCGTCATCGACGAGATCGAGAGCTACGCCGCGCTCGCGCCCCTGCACACCCCCATCGCCGTCTACATCATGCGCGAGGCCCTCAAGCTCTTCCCCGGCGTGCCCAACTTCGCCATCCTCGACACCTACTTTCACCGCACCATGTCGGAGCTCGTGAAGGTCATGCCCATCCCCGCCGAGTTCGTCGCCATGGGCGTGCGCCGCTACGGCTATCACGGCATCTCCTACGAGTCGATCATCCACCAGTTACAACCAAACATTCCGCACAAGCTCATCGTGGCGCACCTCGGCAACGGCGCATCCATCACCGCCATCCGCGATGGCAAATGCGTCGACACATCCATGGGACTCACGCCCACCGGCGGCATCATCAGCGGCACGCGTACCGGCGACATCGATCCCGGCGTCGTGCTCTTCATGCTCAACAAGATCGCTGAAACCGGCGTCAGCGCGAAAGAAGCCGCAGACAAACTCGAGACGCTCGTCAGCAAGAAATCCGGCCTGCTCGGCATCAGCGAGCTATCCAACGACATGCGTGATCTGCGCGAAGCCATCAAAGACGGCAACGCCAAAGCGCGCCTCGCGGTCGACAAGTTCGTGTGGACCCTGCAGAAGTGGATCGGCGGCTTCGTCGCCGAGCTCGGCGGGCTCGACATGCTGGTCTTCACCGGCGGCATCGGCGAGAACGACATCGCCTCGCGCGCCGAAATCTGCACCGGCCTCGAAACACTCGGCATCAAGCTCGACACTGCGCGCAACAACGTCCGCGGCGACGCAACTATCTCCGCGGAGAATTCGCGCGTGACGATGCGCGTGATTCCTCCCGCTGAAGACCTGATGATCGTGAATCACGTCATGCGCTTGCTGGCCGAATAGAAGTCGCCCTCAGCGGCCCAGATCGCGTAGTGCAACCTGCGCCGCGTTGTACCCGCACATCCCGTGCACTCCGCCGCCCGGCGGAGTCGACGCGGAACACAGATACAGCCCCTCGGTCCCCGTTCGATACGCGCGGATACTCGGCCGAAACAGAACCTGCTTCAGGTGAAACGCGCCCGCATTGATATCGCCTCCGAGCAGGTTTGCATCCATGCGCTCCAGATCGGCTGGAGACCACACCCGCCGCGCCAGCACGCAATCGCGGAAGCCCGGCGCAAACCGCTCGATCTGATCTTCAATCGCCTGCGTTCGATCCACCGTCGCGCCATTCGGCACGTGGCAATACGCCCACGCCGTGTGCCTGCCCGCCGGAGCCCTCGCCGCATCGAACAGCGACGGCTGCGTCAACAGCACATTCGGCTTCTCCGCAATGCGCCCCTGCGCCACTTCATACTCCGACTGCGCAATCTCCGCATACGTGCCTCCCAGGTGCACCGTGATCGCGCGGCGGCACTCCGGCGTTCTCCACGGAATCGGCTCTGACAGCGCATAGTCAATCTTGAACGCGCCCGGCCCATACTCGAAGCGTTCCAGCGTGCGGCGATAACCCGCCGTCAGCCTCGCCCCCGCAACCTTCAGCAACTGCCGCGCCGTCACATCGCACATCATGATGGCATCCCGCGTATCAAGCTCGTCCAGCGACTCGATGCGCCTTCCCGTGTGCACCACGCCGCCCAACTGCTCCAGCCTGCGGATCAGCGCCTCCGGAATCGCCTGCGCGCCGCCCTTCGCCACCGGCCATCCCACCGACGCCGCGGTCGCACCAAATAAAATCCCCACCGCCGCGCTCATCGGCTGATCGAACGACAGCAGCGAATGCCCCACTATGCCCGCGAGCAACGCCTTCGCCCGCTCCGTCTTGAATCGCTTCGCCAGCGCATCGGCCGACTGCACCGCATACAATCCGAACCGCGCCATCAACAACGGATGCCTGGGCACATGCAGCGGCGGCCGCAGCACATCTTCGGCGATATCCCACCAGCGCTCCGCCGCCGGACGCATCAGGTTCACCCACGCTTTTCCATCCGCGCCCAGTTCGCGCTCCTGCGCCTCCAGCGTGTCTTCAAGGAACACCGCCGTGCCATCGTCCAGCGGATGTGCAACGCACGCGTCGCCATGCACCCATTCCAGGCCCAGTTCTTCAAGCGGCAACGAACGGAAGAACGGCGATCCCGCGCCCATCGGATACACCGAAGAGCCAAAGTCGTTGAGGAATCCTGGCAGCGTCAGCTCCATCGTGCGCGCCGCGCCGCCCGCCTGCTCCTCCGCTTCGAACACCTCCACCTGCAGCCCCGCCGCAGCCAGCACCACCGCCGCCGACAGTCCGTTCGGTCCTGCGCCAATCACGTTGGCCCGCATCGTCTCTCCCTTAGTCGTGCTGCGGCAACTCATCCGGCGGCGCGCTGATCTCAAACTGTCCATCCGGCGTGCGCTCGATAGCCGGAGCATACAGCCCCAGCATCGTGCGCCGCCACCAGTTCCCCGTGCGCCGCTTCTCCTCCATGCTGGTAAACCAGTACTGCCACAGCACCGCCCGCACATACCGCGGCGCAGTCCCATTGAACGGATCGCTGCGGAACAACCCCACCACATCGCGATCGTTGCTCAGCAGCTTCTCTTCGGTAACCGGCACAAGCTCGTTCTGTTGCCAGTTCCCCAGCGATGCGAACCATAAATTCCAGTCGAAGCGCGGCTGATACGGCGCATAGATTCCCGGCGCCTCGTTCACAAGCTGCGGCTTGTGCGTAAAGAGATAAGGCTGCCACTGCTGCCCGTCGTTCGACCCCTGAAACTCAATCTCATATCGTCCCCGCGTCATCACCGCAAACAGCCCATACTGATTCGCGATGCGAAGCGGCTCAAGCACCGCCGCGGGCTGCATCGGCAGCACATTGCCCGCAACCAGGTTCACTATCTCCGCCGTCGTCGCATACCCCACCCACAACAGCATGCCGCCTGACAACACCACGCCCGCCGCATGCAACCCACTTCGAACCGGGGTGCCCCGTCCAGGCTCTGCTTGGGCGGGAGGTCTCTCGATCCGCGCCGGAAACATCCGCGCCAGGTAGACATCATCCAGCAGCAGAAATCCCAGCGACAGCACAAGGTAATTCAGAAACGCATAATTGCCCGTGAGAATCACCCCGATCTCCCACGGCGTCACAATCAGGAAGCAGATCAACCGCACGCGTCGCGGGAAAAACAGCATCCACACCACCACGAACTCCATCAGCAGCGTGCCCGCCACGCTCGCCGCGTGAAACCAGTGCGGCATGTGCTGCACATACCATCCAATCCACGTCGGCAGCGGACCGTTCTGGTAATACTCATCCATCGCCGTGAAGTGTCGCCACTGCGGATCCCCGCTCAGCTCCTTCACAATCCCCGACTCGAAATAAATGCGGAACCACTCCCACCGCAGCAGCCACAGGCTGATCCGCGACGCCTGCCGCTCCTCCCCAAATCCCGGCCACACCCCCGGCGGCGCGAAGAACAGCGAAATGAATCCCGCCTCCAGCAGCATGCCGTCCGATTGATAGCTTGAGAAATCCCTTGCCGCCGTCACGAACGACAGAAAGCAGATCCAGCAGACAAACAAACTCACCCGCGGCCACACATTGCAGAACGCAATCAGCGACGCCGCAATCCCGATCCACGTCACCGCCACCATCGCCGCCGCACTCGACGAAATCCAGAACAGCGTGGGCGCATGCAGAGTGCGCGCAGCCCCGTAGTACTCGGCGACGGCCCGCAGATAGTTCCCCGCCGGCTCAATCCCCAGCGGCCCTATCAGCCCTTTGATCTGGAACAGCAGCGAGAAAAATGCGGAGAAGTAAATCAGCGCCAGCGCGCGCACCCAGATCCATCGCGCCCCAATCCCATTGCGCGCGCCCATCAGCGGATCGAACCACCGCCGCAATGTACCAAGCACTCTTTCCATAATCATTGGAAGTATGACTGCGGAGATGTTGCCATACGAAAGAGCCTTGCAATGGCCAATGATTTTCGCCTAGGGCTGAGCATAATACGCGGTGGTAGTGCGGACCGTGACCCCCGGCTTGTCAACCGTTAGCTCAATGGTTCGAAACTCGTCCGCTTGCGCCGCAGGCACAGAGTCGAAGCCGACAACGTAGTAAGTGCTCGCATCCGCAAGGCACGCGGACAGGGCGGCAGCCAGCGTCTTTTGCTTGAGGTAAACCTGCCCGCCGCTCATGTGGGCAAGAACTGGCATGGCCAGACTGCTCGCGCTGGCCTGCGATGCCGTGGGCGTCCCGCGCATAAGTATCGTCAACTCGGCAGGATCGAGCCGCGCCACCGGAGACGAAACAGGCCACGAGACAGCATCCAGCGTCACCTGGCCCTCGCGCAGTTCCGTCGCAAGCTCAACCACATTCTCAAAATCGTTCTCGCGCACATGAGGAGTATCGGGGACAAACGCAGGCCCCAAGAGTACCGGCCAACCCGGCCCAAGCCAGATTAAGATGGCGCGGCCGGGCACGGCTTGCTGATGATGCGCAAAATCCCGAAGCGCCAGTAGAGAATGCTGAAACTTGTTGTTCAGGCAGTTGCCTATCCGCTCCGCGGCTACTTCCTTGTTGCGCACCGTAGTGTCACCCGGAGACATGACTGTCGTCTTGATCCCCAGGGCGGCATTCTGCCAATCCTCCGTGCAGTCCGTCGGATGAGCGTTCTTTGGGATCAGCGCCAGTTCCCTGGCCAGTTCAATGCCGTCCCGCGAAGCCTTACCCGCTTCAATTCCGTTGTCGGTGAGCGTGGCCAGCGAAGTTGGCACGGGGAGGGGCCCCTTCGCCGATCGAAGAAACTTCTCGATCTCCCGGCGTGCATGGGCCAGGTCGGGCTCCGAATTGTTCAGCATGTCAATCATCAGAAACGCGTGAGCTTTCGCAGTGGCTCCATCCTGGATGGCGCTGAACGAGGTCACCTTCTGCGGCCGATGATCGATGCTCAGTGTGAAGTCTTGTGCCGTCAATCCCGGGACTGCATGGCCCGAGGCGTCGCTCACCTGCAGGTTAAGCAGAGTACGGTGCAGCGCCGCGTACCGTGCTTCACGTTGTGACTTCGACCGGGGGATCAACTGCGGTCCGGGAGCGGCCCCCGCTCCATCAGGAGGGACAGCCTGCGCGGCCAAACCGATCGCTGTCCCCAGAACCCATAAGCCAATCCACTGCATGGAAGTCATTTCCGCGGCTCCCGCCATCACGCTCACAACATGCTGCTGTGGGTCAGCCGTACGCCCACGCAGCGCGCCTCTGATCCCTACTCCGCCTTCACCAGCGTGGTAATCAATTCATCGCGGCGCGCATTCGCCATCGCATCCACGCGGCCCAGCATCTGCATCCACCCAAACACCGCGCCCACCGCCATCACCACGAAAATCGGAGCCGCCATCCACAACCTGCCGCCCCATGCGCACAATGCAAACACGCCCACGCCAACGCCCATGGTCACCGCCTGAACCAGCAGGCTCAGCAGCGCATTGGCTTGCGATCCCTTCTGCTTCCCCATGCGGCTGAGATTGATCTTGTACGGCATCAGGATCGAAAACGCATTCCCCGCCGCCAGGTGCAGCGGCAGCGCAAACAGAACCCATGCCGCGCTGGCCGCAATCGCATCCGGCGCGGGCGTGCCGAACCGCCAGCACGCCAACAGCCCAACCAGAACCGAGTCGACGATCACCAGCGCGCCATGAAACAGATTCTTCGCCAGGATCACGGTGCGAATCGGCGTGGGCGAAAGAAACAGTAACTGAATTCCAGGGCCTTCCGCGCCCAGGTTGTTATAGATCAGTTGGGTGAAGCCTACGATGACATAGGCCAGCCCCAGCAGCAGTCCCAGCGGAAGATGCGTCGCACCCCCACTGCGATTTCGATTCAAACTCGCCAGCACAAACACCACAATCATCGGCGAGCCAACTTGATACAGCAGCGGAATCGACCGCATCAACGTGCGCAGTTCCTTCTCGAACACCGCGGCCATCGGCCCCGAACCATCCAGCAGCCACTTGCGCCGCCCGCGCTCCGCCTTCGCGCGCGCCGGCCCTTCGCCCAGATGCTCGCCGCGATACTCAGCCCGCAGGCGCGCGGCCAGCGTGCCGCCCGTCGCCACCGCAAACAGGCCCAGAACGCCCAACGCGCCCAGCCCTCGCAACGGCTTGCCGCCCGCACCCTCCTCCAGAGCCAACCCCGCCATGCCCGGCGGAAGCCACTTCTGCACCGCATCCACCCTGTGAATCCATCGCATCGCCTGCGTGCGCGTCTCCGCATTGAAGGGAGCCTTCCCAGGACCTGCTCGCAGCGCCGGATTCAGCAGTTGCAGACTCAGCATCAGCACAAAGAAGATCGCCATCACGATCTCGCGCGTGCGCCGCTGCGCCAGCCATCTCTCAATCCACGCAAAGATAGCGCGCACCAGCAATACATTGAAGATCGCGAATGCCAGCACCGCCGCGGTGGCCCATAGAAACATGCCCGGCCGCGCCGTCACAATACCGATCCAAAGCCCCGCGCTGCAGAACGCGCCCACAATCGTCGACGCATCAATCAACCCGAACAGCAGGTTCAGCACGAAAAATGTTCCAAAGCTCACCGGAAACCGCAGCAGGCCGGCCATGTCGAACTGCTGCTGAAACGACGCGATCGTAATTGGAACCACCTGCCACAACACGAAGACTGACCAAAACAGAATCGGCAGAAGCTTCCACTCGGCGTTTGACACCATCGCGTATGCGCCGGCCGCCAGACCCGTTGCAATCCCCAGGCCCACAAGCGAGAACACCAACCCCGTCGCGATCCGCGCACCCAGTTCCATCGCGCCGCGCGTCGAGCGAATCGTGTTCCGGAACGCACACCAGCGCATCCCCGCCAGCGCCCCATACTGCGCGCGCGCCACCTCACTGAACGGCCCGCTCGTCAACGATCCGTCCCTCAACGGTTCCGCTACGCCAGCCATGACAACTCCTGCGACGGCTCCGTTCCACCCGCCCCCACAATCGACAGAAAAATCTCTTCAAGCGTGAGCTTCTGGCTGCTCTCCGCCCCCGGCAAACTGCTCGCCACGCCCGCGCGCAACTCCTCCAGCGACCCGTTCGCCACCAGCCGGCCCTGGCTGATGATCGCCACGTGACTGCACAGCCGCTCCACGATCTCCAGCACGTGCGTCGTCAAAAAGATCGTTGCCCCGCGCTGGATCATCCCGTGCAGCATGGTCTTCAGCATCCCCGCCGCAATCGCATCCACGCCCTCGAACGGCTCATCGAGAAACAGCACCTTCGGCCCATGGATCACCGCCGCCGCCAGCGCCAGTTTCTTCTGCATGCCATGCGAAAAATCCGTAACCAGCTTGCGGCTCTCATTGGCCAGTTGCATGAACTCCAGCAACTCATCGGTGCGCCGGTTGGTCGTCTCGCGATCGATCCCATACATGCGCCCCACAAACCGCAGGTACTCCGGCGCAGTCAGCCGCCCCAGCAGCGCCATGCCCTCCGGAACCACGCCGATCTGCCGCTTCAGATCCAGCGACGCCGCACCGAACGGCTGCCCGAGAATCTCAATCGAGCCCGCGCTCGGCTCCAGCAGTCCCGTCAGCATCTTGATGGTGGTTGACTTGCCCGCCCCGTTCGGCCCCAGGAACCCGAAGAACTGTCCCTGCGCAACGCTGAACGTCACATTGTCAACAGCAGTCAACTCGCCAAACCGCCGTGTAAGCCCGTGCGTCTGAATCGCAGCAGTTTCCATGTGGGGCAAGAATAACAAGGAAACCACGGCGAACAAAGCCGAGCTTCGCATCGGCGAGTGGGGGATTTCGCAAGGGGGCTTAGAGTTCTAGGGACAGGGAAACAAGTCAGCCACACTCACCTTGGGTCACGACTTTACGACCTTAGCGACAATGCTTCGAATTTCACTCGCAAGCTCTTGACTCGTTTTTAGGAGTTCCAAGACGCTACGCCAGTTCTGCCTGTGTCGTTTCCACATTTCATCGCCAACAACCGCGGCGAAGTCAATCCTGCGAGGCTCGCGCCAAGCTTCATAAGCCTTGAGGCGTTCAACACGGATATTGATATCTGAAATCCCCCTCGATTTAGGAGACAGTCTGGCTGTACCCTCCATCCAATCCTGCCAACGAGATTTCCCTTTCGACTGATTGCATTTTCCGCAGCTCGGAACGAGGTTAGCGATTTCCGTGATATATCCCGTCGGCTCTTGATTGCTAACAATCGGTCGAAGATGATCCCATTCTGTTGCCTTAACTCCACAGTACGCGCAGCGTATATCTTGTGGATCTATCTGCAATATACGCAGTGCCTCCAGTTCCTCCTCCTCCGACGGTTCAATTACTGGGATGATTGCATTGATGAAGGCATTTGTGATGCTGGAGGATCTTCCTGTTACGCTCATCGGCACAGGCAACTGACAGTAGGGAACTCGTCGCATGGTACCCACGATAGCAGGGCCCAAGCCCTTCAAGGCGACAGTCTCGGTTCATTCTTGACTAAGAGTGGTCCGCCGCAACTTCACCCAGGGGGTCATGCTCCCGATCCGTAACCTCCACCAGCGCCGCCAGCTTCGCCGCCAGTTCCTTCGTCCACATCCCCTCCGGCGCCCGCCAGCTCCAGTTGCCCTGCGGCACCGCCGGCGTATTCATCCGCGCCTCCGACCCCATCTCCAACAGATCCTGCACCGGCACAATCGCCAACTGCGCCACGCTCGCTTCCACCGCGCGAATCAGCGGCCACACCGGGCTTGCCTTCCCGTCCTTATGCGGCGGCTCTCCAATATAAGCGCGCGCCGCCTTCCGTTCCGCCGCGCTCGCGCCCTCCCACCATCCCCGCGTGGTGTCGTTGTCATGCGTTCCCGTATACGCCACCGTATCCAGCGTGTACTGATGCGGCAGATGCATATGCGCGCCCTTGTCGCTGAACCCGAACTGAATCACCCGCATCCCCGGAAACCCCGCGGCCACACGCAGATCATCCACTTCCTTCGTAATCAGTCCCAGGTCCTCGGCCACAATTGCCAGCGGCCCCAGCGCGCGCTCCAGCGCCTCGAACAACTCCATCCCCGGCGCATTCACCCACTCCCCGTTCACAGCCGTCTCGTCATCCGCGGGAATCGCCCAGTACGCCTCGAACCCGCGGAAGTGATCCAGCCGCACAATGTCGTAGATCTGTCCCGCCCGCGCCATCCGCTGCACCCACCAGTCGAACCCCTGCTTACGCAGCACATCCCACCGGTAAAGCGGATTCCCCCATCGCTGTCCCGTCGCCGAAAAATAATCCGGAGGCACGCCCGCCACGCGCTGCGGCCGCAGTTCCTCATCCAGCTCAAACAGCTCCGGATGCTCCCACACATCCGCTGAATCCATATTCACGAAGATCGCCACATCGCCCAGGATGCGGATAGCACTGCGTGCGGCGGCGTCTCGCAGATCCTTCCACTGGCGAGAAAACGCAAACTGCAGCACCTGCTCCCGCGCCAGCTCCTGCCGGTGTTCGCGCGCAATCGCGTCCAGCGCCGCTCGATCGCGCTTCCGCACGTCCTCCGGCCACGCCGTCCACGCGCCGGTGTTGTACTTGGTGCGCAGCAGCGCATACAGCGCATAGTCGATCAGCCAGTTCTTCTCCGCCTCGCAGAACGCCTCAAACTGCTTCCACTGCTCCGGCATCTCGCCCGCGCCTCGCGCGAGAAAATTCGCCGCCGCCTCATGCAGCAGCGGCAGTTTGCGCGTCTCCACCTCGTAGAAGTCGACAGCGCCGCTTCTCCCCGCCAGCCCCGCAATGCGCTCGCCCGTGATCCATCCCCAGTCCGACAAAAACTCCAGGCTGATCAAATATGGATTCCCCGCAAACGCCGACGAGCCCGCATACGGCGAATTGCCATACCCCGTCGGGCAAAGCGGCAGCACCTGCCACACATGCTGCTTCGCTTCAGCCAGAAACTTCACAAAATCGTGAGCGGCCGGCCCCATATCGCCGATGCCGCCATAAGAAGGCAGAGAACTGACGTGCAACAAAATGCCCGAGGAGCGCTGGAATTCCATATCACCATTATCCGATGCCCTCCGCCCCGCCCGTGTCTGCCGCTCGTTCTCCCAAAAACTCTGTCGTACACTTCGCTCCCCCAAGAACTTGTCATTCTGACCCTGACCCAGAGTGCAACGAAGGGGAAGGGGAAGAACCCGCTTCTCCACCCCACGCCCACGGCGAATACAATGGCTGAGTCCATCGCGCACAGCTCCATTTGCTCGCGAAATCCCAAAGAGTGAGGAAGCCTCCTTGCTGATCCGAAAGCCCTCTTATCTTGCCCTGGTATCGTTCCCACTGGCGCTGTTCTCGCTTTGCTCCGCAGCTGCTCAATCCGCCCCTCCCGCCTCCGTCCCCATCGCCTCCGGATGGCAGCTCCAGGACGTCGCCAAGGTCAAAGACTCCGCGGAGAAAATCGCCTCCGCCGGATTCAAAGCCAAGGGCTGGTACACCGCCACCGTACCCGGCACCGTCCTCACCACCCTCGTCAACAACAAGGTCTATCCCGACCCCGCCTACGGCGAAAACAACCGCCCCGAGATCATCCCCGAATCCCTGAACAAGACCTCGTACTGGTACCGCGTCGCCGTCGACATCCCGGCCGCCTACGCCGGCCATCACGTGTGGCTCAACTTCGACGGCATCAACTACTCGTCTGAAATCTGGGTCAACGGCACAAAAATCGGCACCACGCGCGGCGCCTTCGTCCGCGGCAAGTTCGACATCACCGATCGCGTCAAGCCCGGCCAGAAAGCCATCGTCGCCGTGCTCGTCTCTCCGCAACCCCACCCCGGCGTGCCGCATGAACACACCCTGAAAAACGGCCTCGGCCAAAACGGAGGCATCACCGCGCTCGACGGACCCACCTTCCTCTCCACCATCGGCTGGGACTGGCTTCCCGCCATCCGCGACCGCGACGCCGGCATCTGGCAGAAGGTCTATCTCTCCGCCACCGGCCCCGTGCTCGTCAAAGACCCGCTCGTCACCACGGATCTGCCGCTGCCCCGCACGGACTCATCCGACATCGCCGTCCAGGCCACGGTCGAAAACATCACCGACCAGCCGCAGTCCGGCACCCTCAAAGGCACCATTGAAAACATCGCCTTCGAGCGGCCCATTCAGCTCGCTCCGCACGCCCGCCAGACCATCTCCTTCTCGCCGCAGACTGACCACAGACTGCACATCGAAAACCCGCGCCTCTGGTGGCCCAACGGCTACGGCCCGCAGAACCTCTACACGCTGCACCTGAGCTTCGAAGCCAACAGCACAACCTCCGACGCGCAGGACGTCACCTTCGGCATCCGCAAGATCAGCTACTCCGTCCCCGGCTCTGAAAACCTCACCATCAGCGTCAACGGCGTGCCCGTCTTCATCCGCGGCGGCGACTGGGGACTCGACGAGATGCTCAAGCGCATTCCACGCGAGCGCCTCGAGGCGGAGATCCACCTTCACCAGCTCGCCAACCTGAACCTCATCCGCAACTGGGTCGGCCAGTCCACCGGCGAGGACTTCTACGAGCTCTGCGACAAGTACGGCATCCTGCTCTGGGACGAGTTCTTCCAGCCCAATCCCTCTGACGGCCCCGACCCCGAAGACCTCGAAACCTACATGGCCAACGTGCGCGACAAGATCCTCCGCTTCCGCAACCACCCGGCCATCGCGGTGTGGTGCGCGCGCAACGAGGGCTTCCCGCCCAAGGAGATCGACGATCGTCTGCGCATCCTGATGGCTGAGCTCGAACCGACCCGCCGCTACCAGCCCTCGTCCACCTCAGGCGCGGGCGTGCGCTCCAACGGCCCCTATCACTGGCGCACCCCGCGCGAGTTCTACATCGTCACTGACGACTTCTTCAAGACCGAAACCGGCTCGCTCTCCGTCCCCACTCTCGAATCCATCAAGGGCATGATGCCGCAGAAAGACTGGGAGACAATCACCGACGACTGGGCCGAGCATGACTTCGCCAAAGGCGCGCAGGGTGGCGACAAATACAAGGGCCAGCTTGAAGACCGCTTCGGCAAGGTCCGCAACCTCGCTGACTTCGTCCGCAAGGCGCAGCTCATGAACTACGAGGCCTACCGCGCCATGTACGAAGGCCGCAACGCCCAGCTCTTCCACCAGACCACGGCCATCATCACCTGGATGTCCGCGCCCGCCCAGCCCAGCTTTGTCTGGCAGCTCTATCACTACGACCTCGAGCCCAGCGCCTCGCTCTTCGGCGTCCAGAGCGCCGGCGAAATGCAGCACATCCAGTTCAACCAGACCAACGGCGAAGTCCAGATCATCAACAACCTGCCCACGCCGCTTGAGAACGCCACCGCCGACGTCACGGTCTACAACCTCGACGGCACCGTAGCTCTCCAGTACCAGCGCCACTTCACCGCGCCCGCCGACTTCGCCACCTCCATCGGCCCGGTCGAGTTCCCCGCCAACACCTCGAACGTCAACTTCGTCAAACTCGTCCTGCACGACGCAACCGGCAATCTTCTCTCCACCAACTTCTACTGGCGCGCCAACGTCGACGGCCATCCCGACGACCTCACCGACCTCAACAAGCTGCCCGCCGTCACGCTGCAATCCGAAGTCAGCCGCCACGACGAAGCCGGCCGCGCCCGCATCACCGTCACCCTCCGCAACCCCTCCAAGAACATCGCGCTCATGGCCCACATCCAGCTCCGCCGCAAATCCGGCGAGCGCGTCCTCCCCGTCTACTACGACGCCAACTACGTCTCGCTGGCCCCCGGCGAAAGCCGCACCATCAACATCGACGCCGACCTCAAAGACCTCCACGGCGAAGACGCCCTCCTCGTCCTCGATGGCTTCAACACCACCGTCGACCCAGCCTCATCCGCCGGCGTCTCCATCGCCCCCAACAAGGACGCCGACCCCCTGCAGTCCCCCGAAACCGGCCTCCCCTTCCAGACCGAAGGCCTCCGCCAGTAACGCTGTCAGGTCCTCATCCGCAACAACACAAAGCCGGAGTGGCCCCATCCACTCCGGCTAATTCATTTGGCAGCCTGAGCGCGGAGAAGATCCCGCTTTTGCCTTCCTTCACGACGAAAATGACGATTTCGTCATTTTCGATACAACTCCATCCTCCCCATTCACAATCGAACCAAAAGGAGATCCCTGCCTTGGTTCGAAAAGTCTTGCTAGTCGTAGGCTTGCTCTGCCTGCTCTCCAGTTGCAGCGACAGCAAAAAGTCAGAGGAAACGCCGTCGTCCTTCCCTGACCCGCCTTCCTTCACCAGCGCCAACGGCGTCCTCGATCTGCTCATGATCGCCGAGCCGTCTCCCATCACGCTCAGCTCCTTCAAACCCACCGCGTGGGTCTTCGAAGTCTGCAAGACATCCGACGCCCAGGGCGACCAGTGCCCCTCCGATTCCCATACCGCCTCCCCCTACGGCGGCGTCCGTCTCCAGCTCACCCAGGGCGACCACCTTCGCATCCGCCTCATCAACCACCTGCCCCCCGTGCCCGCCGACGCCGAGCACGCCCACGGCAGCGACCCCATGATGAACGCCATGCTGGCCGACAATCCCATCAACATCCACACCCACGGCCTCATCGTCGAGCCCCGCAAGGCCGACGCAGGTGACCCCACCTACGGCGACTACGTCTACGTCCTCGGCTACCCCTCCGGCAAGCTCCCCTCCATGGTCGACTCCGACGAGACCGCCACTGACCAGCCCATCCAGTACGACATCTACATCCCCAAAGACCACCCCTCCGGCATCTTCTGGTTCCATCCCCACGTCCACGGACTCGGCGTCAATCAGCTCTCTGAAGGCCTCTCCGGCATCCTCACCATCGGTGCCGTCACTGACTACGTCCCCTCGGCCGCCAACATCCCCGTCCACTACCTCGCCTTCAAAGACATGCAGATCCTTCCCACCGGCGAAGCCCAGGACCAGGAATATCCCGACTTCTGCAATCCCGATCCCGCCGCGGGCGAAACCCGCGACGGCACCTGCGACGGCACTGACCAGTCCAGCGATCCCGAGGGCGGAAACTATATCGGCGGGAAGTGGGTCTTCAGCATCAACGGCCAGGTGTATCCCACCTTCAGCGTCACCGAATCCACCGGCGAAATCTGGCGTCTGCTCAATACCGGCCCCACCCGCGGCTACGACCTCGTCCTCCAGGACGACCAGACCCATGCCCCTCTTCAGTTCCAGGTCCTCTCGCTCGATGGCGTTGCGCTCGGTCTGCCCGCGGGCAGCGACATCGCCCACATCCGCGCCGCCACCGCCGGCAAGGTCGACGCCGTTCCCTGCACCGGATCAGCCTCCACCGCGGCCACGGCCCCGGTCTGCGCCACGCACCTCGTCATGATGCCGAGTTCGCGCGTGGAGATATGGATCGCGCCGCCCACCGGCTCCTCCACCGCCACTCTGCTCACCAACGTCCTCAACACCGGCCCCGCCGGCGACACCTGGCCCTCGGTCAACCTCGCCCACGTCTCCTTCACCGCCACATCCGCCAACTCCGCCAGGCGCCTCTCCAGCCGGCCGGAAGTCCGCCCCGCCGGCCACAATCTGCTCTCCTCCACGGGCCTCCTCGGCGCGCCGGTAGCGGCCGCCTTCAGCGGCGTCGGCCCCAGCGTTCCTCTCCGCGATGCCAAGCAAGTCGCCTCCGGCCAGGCCCGCTCGCTCCCCGCGGCTTCCGGAGCAACCGCCCCGCGCCCGCTCACCCAGCAGCAGATTCACTCCATGCACATTCACATGGCCGATTTGTCCCGGCCCATCCGCTCCCTCGCCTCGCCTGACTGCAGCGCCCTGCCTCCCGGACACCGCCGCCGCGTCTTCTTCGGCGTACCCCCCTGGGACAGCGATCTGTTCGGGCTCGGCTATGAAGAAGTCGACGCCGACGACAATCCCGTCCCCGGCACCTTTCAGGAGATCTCGCCCTTCGATCCTGACAACGTGAACGTGTGCCTCCCGCTCGCCTCCGGCAACCAGCCCGTCACTGAAGAGTGGGAACTGGTCAACGTCGCCGGCGAGGCGCACAACTTCCACATGCACCAGACCAAGTTCTACGTGGAGTCGGACAATGCCCCCTCAGGCGATGGCGCCGCCATGATGGACAACGTCCCCCTCCCCACCGGCGGCAACAACTGCGACGGCTCGGTCGCCCTGTGGCGCCTCGGCACCTGCAAGGTCCCCATCGTCCGCGTCAAGATTCCCTTCGCCGAAGTCGGCGACTTCGTCTATCACTGCCACATCGGCGAGCACCAGGACGGCGGCATGATGGCCCACATCCGCGTCATCGCCAGCCAGTAGCTCTGCACTCGTCCTTCTGGCTGCGAGCGCTCTTCCACGAACCCGGCTGCCCCAGGTCTCGATTCTGAGACCTGGGAACCACGAACGCTGCCCTGATCTACGCCTTTGCTTTTGTTGTTCTGGGAGCGCAGCACCAATTACCGGATAGTCCCATAGCGACGCGTAGAACCGGCCATTCTCGACAGTCCGTCCCTCCCGCAGCGAATCCGCATCTCCAGCTTCAAAACGTCCTCACCGCCGCCGGCTGTTCCGCGCCCGTCTGCCCCGCCTTGATATCCGCGACATAATAGTTCTCGCCCGGAATCTTGTACCCCGCCAGCCGCCGCATCATCGCCAACTGCCCCACGTGATTAATCGCATCGGCCACCGGCCCCTGAAACAGCCGCTCCAGCTCCGCGTGCACCGGCTCCGTCCCCGCGAGATACTTGTCAAACGCCGTCAGCGCGGCGAAGAACCGCGCCTTCTCCTCCGCCCACGTCAGCGGCTCCGAGTTCTTCCACCGCTGCTGCCCCTCGGCGATGCTCAGCGACCATTCGAACAGATCGCCCATGTGCGCCAGAATCTGCCCCGGCGTTCTCTCGCATCCGCTGAAGGCTCCAAACTCATCCGGCGCACCCTCCAGCGCCCGGCTCGCCCGATACGCCAGCGAAGCCAGCGCGTGCCGCATGAACTCTCTCTTCTCGCTCATATCCGACACTATAAACCGCCGGTGAAGCTCGGCAGACCGAAGACAATGCTATGCGATTTCTGCCAGTAGCCCGCCGCACCCGTCTCGCATAGCCTTCCTCTCACTGCTATCAACAGGAGCGGCCACACGATGCCGGACTTGACGGCTAAAGCCATAGAAGACCTAGCGCGCGGAGTGCGGTATTTCCGCAACCACACTTTCCCCAATAACCGCGAACTCTACGAGAGCCTCGCGGAGAAGCAGCAACCCCACACGCTCTTCCTCACCTGCGGCGACTCGCGCATCGATCCCGGCGCCATGACCAATACCGACCCCGGCCAGATCTTCGTTGAGCGCACGCCCGGTAACATCGTCCCCGTCTACAGCGAGGGCGCCGCAGTCGGCGTCTCCGCTTCTATTGAGTACTCCATCCTCGTGCTCGGCGTGCGCAACGTCGTCGTGTGCGGCCACTCCGCCTGTGGAGCGATGAAGGCCCTGCTCGACCCCGAAGAGCTCGATCATGCCCCCGCCACTGCACGATGGCTGCGTTACGCCAAGCCCGCCGTCGGCATACTCGACGCCCGGTATCCCGACCTCGAAGGCAGCGAGCGCCTCGAACGCCTGTGCAAGCTCAATGTGCTCGCACAAATGGCCAACCTCCATACCCATCCGGTGGTCGAATCCCGCCTCCACGAAGACCGGCTCGAACTCCATGGCTGGTACTACGAGATCCACACCGGCCGCGTTGACGCCTACAACTCCAGCACCGGCCTCTTCGAAGAGATCCTCTAGGCCGGGGATCGATCTGGTAGGCCGGGGATTTATCCCCGGCATAAGGGACGCAGAATCATCGGGGCTTTAGCCCCTGAGGTATGCTTTTTCCCCAAGTCTCAACTAGCCCCCGCTGCCTTTACGGTATTTCTCCCAGTTCTTTCACCCTGCCGGACCAGTCACCATCGATCCAGTTACAGATCCTCTGCCAGGGAGATACATATTTATGCGTCCTTGGGAGGCCCCATACTTCGGCCCTCTTCTTTCAGGTAATTTACTCTTCGCCTTCATCCTGCTCGCCGCGGCCAGTGCGCTACCCCTCGCCCGCGCGCAGGATACGAATCCCGCACAGGTCCCGTCCACGGCCGGGAAGCGCCCCATCGTCTTCGGCACCGATGCCGATCTCGAAGATAGCGGCAAAGAAAAGGGCGCGGACATCGGCGTGGTCGACTCTGAGCCGGACCAGTCCGGCAAATCGAAAAAACGCGGCGAGTTCGCCGTCGCGCCCATTCCCATGGTGAATCCTTCCATCGGCAACGGCGGCGGCGCCGCCGTGCTCTATGCCCGCAAGTTCGGCAACAATCCCAAGACTCCCGCATCCACCTTTGGAGCCGCCGGCTTCTACACCGAAAATGGAAGCTGGATGCTCGGCGCCGGCGTGCGCCTCTATCTCGCCAACGATCGCTACCGGATCACCGGAGCCGTGGGCGGCGGCGAGTTCAATTACAACTTCTTCGGCGTCGGCTCTGATGCCGGCCAGGCCGGCGCCAGCATCCCCCTCGCGCAGAGCTCCCGCGCCTTTCTCATCGAGCCCAAAATCCGCATCCTCCCCCACACCTACATCGGGCCACGCTATCACCACATTGCCAATCGAACCTCGCTCAACGAGAACCGCGATCCCGGCACGCTGCCCATCCCCCTGCCCGAAGACCTCAGGTTCGACACCGCGGCGCTCGGCCTGCGCGCCCTGCGCGACACCAGCGACAACCCGTTCTATCCGACCATCGGATCGCTCATCGACCTCACCGCCGACTTCTTCGGCCCCGCCGTCGGCGGCGACCGCACCTACCAGAACGGCACCCTCAGCTTCAACAAGTATTTCCTCGTAGCCAAAAGGAACGTCTTCGCCCTGCGCACCACCGGCTGCGTCTCCTCCTCCAGCACTCCGTTCTTCGACGTCTGCCAGCTCGGCTGGCCGAAAGACCTGCGCGGCTACCAGATCGGCCAGTATCGCGACCTCCGCATGATGGTCGGCCAGGCCGAATACCGCCGTGAGCTCCCCTGGCGCCTCGGCGCAACCGCCTTCGCCGGCGCCGGCTCCGTGGGCAGAACCTTCGGCGAAATGGGCAGTCCCGAACCCGGCGGCGGCTTCGGTCTCCGCTTCCTGCTCGCCAAAGAAAACCACATCAACCTGCGCTTCGACTACGCCTGGGGCAACAACAGCCACGCCCTCTACATCAGCCTCGGCGAAGCCTTCTGACCGCTACCCAACCCACGACCGTTCCACCACTAATCTCCCGTGCCCCATCCTGTCGCCTTTTTTCTGGCGACAGGGTGGGAGACCACGAACCCAACCCCATCCCATTAGGCGATCCACCCAATTCTCTGATAAACTGGAAATTCTGAGTTCAACCGCAGGAAGAAACCATGTCAATTCATCCCGTTATGCAGCGCCTCGCTGACAAGCTCAAGCGCACTGATCTCCCCGACTTCGTGGCCGGAGACCAGATTCGCGTCCAGGTCAAGATCAAGGAAGGCGAAAAAGAACGCCTGCAGGCATTTGAAGGCCTGGTCATCGCCATCAACCGCGGACCCCAGGGCACCTTCACTGTCCGCAAAATGAGCTTCGGCCAGGGCGTCGAGCGCATCTTCCCCTTCAACTCGAAGGTCGTCGACAAGGTCGAGAAGATCCGCAGCTTCCGCGTGCGCCGCGCCAAGCTGTTCTACATCCGCGCGCTCCGCGGCAAGGCAGCCCGTCTCAAGGAAGTGGAGCGCCAGGTGGCCGCCAAGGCCTAAGCCCCACACCACACAAGCTTTACCCCGACCCCGGCGATCTTGCCGGGGTCAATTTTTTGGGTGAACGGTAGCGCCGGAACGGGCTGTGTAGGCCCCGACTTCACAGCTGGCTGAGAAACTCGATCGGGTTGCTTAGAAACTCGATCGGGCGGTAGGCCGGGGATTCATCCCCGGCATAAACGACGCAGAATCAACGGGCTTTAGCCCCTGAGGCATGCTTTCTCACGCGCCTCCGCCTCAAGCCGCCTCATCCCGCGCCAGCCCATAACAGGCCTTGGCGTGGCGCATCAGCTCCCGCAGCGCCACAAGCGACTCATCCTTAATGGCTTGCAACTCATCGTCGCCCACGCGGTATCGGCGCTGCCCCCATCCCGAGCTGGATCGGGCCGCAAGCAAAAACCGATTCAGTTTAAGCCAATAAAATTCTTTAAGCGCTTCGCAGGTTCGGCAATATTCGCGGCCCATGGCCCATCCTCCACGTTGTGCTCATTCCAAGGGCAAGGGTCGTTCTGGGGCGTTTTTGTATTTTTTTGATATAGCACGATAGAAATACTTCAATTCCGCGGATTTTGCGCGCGGTTCGCCCTCTTTTTTTGAGGTGCTTGATTGGGACGATGGGTTGCTTCGCGTTATGTCCTGAGCGCGACATAAGCCGCGCGCCGGCGGAAAATCCCGCGCCCCACCGCCCGCGGCTGTCCAGGCCCGCCTTACCGCATCTTGCCGTTCGCCGCCGTCGCCGTCGTCCCCGACTGCCTCTCGGCGCCCATCGCCTTCAGCCGCATCTGCGCCAGCTCGTAGGTCGACGTCGGAATCTCCAGCACCTGCTTCGGCTTCTCCAGCTTGCGATAATCCGCCATCGCGATGTCGCGCTCGCCATACTGCTCAGCAATCCGTCCCAGCGCGTACCAGTAGTCGTCGTTGGGCTCGTCCAGGTTCAGATCGTCCATCGACTTCAACAGCAGGTCGCGCGCTTCCTTCGTCTTGCCCGCCTCTGCGTACAGGCACGCCAGCGTGTGCAGAATATGCGGATTGTCCTTGGAGAGCTGCGTCGCCTTGATGCCCGCCGCGATGTCCTTATCGTCCACCTTGCCGGTATAAAGAGCCAGCCACGCGCTCTCGTTCAGCAGTTCCGCATCTTCGCGGCCCATGTCGCTCAGCTTTTGCAGCCACATGCGCCCGGCTGCATAATTGCCCTGCGCCGTCTCGATCTGCGTCTTCGACCGCAACGCGTCCGGATCGTTCTCCAGCAGCTTCAGCCGGTCGTCGGCCAGCTTCTTCGCGTCATCATACCGCTGCAATCCCAGCAGCGCCTCAATGTTATTGAGATACGCCATGCGCGACTCCGGCACCTGCTCCAGCAGCGCATGCGCCGCCGTCAACTGCGCCGCAAAGTTCTGCTTCAGCGAGTAGCCCACGCTCAGCGCAATCTCGATATTCTGCCGCTCGTGCTCCGTCGTCGCCGACTTCAGCGCCGGCTCCAGAATGCCAATGCCGCGATCCGCGGTCGGCCGCGACACCACCAGCAGCGATGCCGCCGCCAGCTTCATCCGGTTCGCATCCGGCGCCGCACCCCGCGTCCAGAAGCGCGGGAAAATCGGCCCCCCCAGCGGATCGTCGCCGCCTTCGAGGTGCATGTCCTCGCGGAGCCAGTCCAGCAGCACCTTCGCGCCATGCAGGTCCCCCGCCTGGATGCGCTCCAGCATCTCCCACCCCAGATTGTTCGGCTCCTGCGACGTGTCCAGCAGCTTGTACTGGCCGTCCTCCTTCACCACGAAGAACGTCATATTAGTGCCGCCCGGTATCTGCACCTTCAACCGGTAGCCGGTCGCGTCGTCGCCTTCCACTTTGGGATCGAACGCCTGCGCCATAATGTCGAGCGTCACGTCCAGGAACGATCCCTCCCGCGCCAGTTGCGAGTTCAACTGCCGTCCCGCCTCCACCGCCTTCTTGATCTCATCCGGATCCTGCTTCGCCATCACCGCCCGCGCACTCTTTGACGACAGCGCTTCCATCTTCGCCACCGTCAAATCCGGATCCATCGACAGCAGGAAGAACCGCTTCACCAGGTCCTGCGGCGTGTTCTCGAACTTCAGGTCCTCGTGATGATGCGCATCCCGCAGCAGCGACGCCAGCCCCATGGCCTGCGCCGCGTTGTCCCCCGCCGCGCCCGCCTGCAGAAAATCCGCCGCCAGCGGATACTGCCGCACGTTCATCAGCATCTCGCCCGCGGTGTGCGCCGTGTCCTTAAAACTGTTGTCGTCGTTGGCGCGCTTGTTCACCTCGGCCATCCCGGCCTTCTCGCCCTGCTCAACCGCAATGCACGCGGCAATCAGCGCCTTCGGCTCGGGATTCAGCGACTCCGCCGTCTTGCACGCGCCCGCATAATCTCCCGCGTAGAACTCCGCATACGCTAGGTTGTTCGATAGATCGAGCTGATTGAGCTTGTCCTGCCCAATCCTCTGATACTCCGCAATCGCATCCTTCAGCGGAGCCTGCCGGCTGTAGCGCCGCCCCACCGGGTCGTACTCCAGCAGAATCGCCAGATCGCCCAGCGTGGTGTTGTCCTCGGGATCGAGCTTCGCCGCCGCGCGGAACGCCGTCACCGCTCCCGCAAGATCGCTCCCCGGACGCATGCTCCGTCCCACCAGGTCATGCTTCAGAACCTGCGCCAGCGTCTTCTGCGCCAATGCCGAAGTGGGCTCCAGCTTCACCGCCTGCCGCGCCTCTTCGCGCGCCGCGCCGCCCATACCCGCGTCCAGCAGCACATTCGCCACCTGCAGGTGATGCACAGCCTCATTGGGATGCAGCGCCACCAGCGCGCGATAACTCGCCAGAGCCTCCCGCACCTTGCCCTCGCGCAGCAGCAGCTCGCCCTTCGGCTCGAACGAGATCAAGATCGGCGGCCCCGAGCTCAGGTCCGTCACCTTGTTGCGAACATCGTTCGCTTCGGCCACCGTGTAGCGCCGCTTGCCCGTGTCGAACACCAGGTGCGCCACCACCGTCCCATCCGCCGCCGTCGAGAACTCCTGGGTCAGCGTCGCCGGCCCCATCCTGATCGTCGAGTTCTTCGGCAGCTCCTTGGGAATGAACCCCACCGGCGGAACGACGCGATAGTTCAGGTCCACCACGTACGGCTCAATCAACTGCCAGTCCGCGGTCCGCGGCGGCGTCGCGTCCTTCTTGTCCTTGTCGTCGTCCTTGCGCGTCAAATCTTCCGGCAGCCGGAAGAACAGCGCTTCATAACGAATCGCCGCTTCTGCGCCGGTCAGCGACGTATAGCCGCGCTTCGCCTTCTCGCACGCCACCGTCAACTCAAATTGATTCGCCAGGTCCGCGGGATCGGTCCGCTCCACCGTCGTCAGGCTGTCGCTTATGTACTGCGCCTTCACATAACTCGACAGGTTATCGCGCGTATCCTTGTCCGGCTTGTCCGCGTAGTAGGAGCGATATCGCGACTCATAGACGCCCCGCGGCTGCGTCTTCTCCGTTACCATCGCCGGCCCGTTCTCGCTCAGCGTGATCGTGCGGTGCTCCAGCAGCGTGTTCTCCTTCGAGTTCGACAGTGGAATCTGCGTCAGCGCCGTCGTCTCCGGCCGCGCAATCAGGCTCATCCTTCCCTGATCCGCAATCGGCAACTGCCCCAGCCGCGCGTAGCGATCCGTCGCATCAATCCACAACGCCGGCGCAGCCGCAATCGCCGGCACATACACAATCGCGTGATCGAACAGCCCCATCCCCGGCAGCTCCGCCGGAACATCCATCCGCGATCCCGCATTCAGCAGCGCCACATACGCCGGAATCCCCGCCGCCCGCAGCATCGTCACCAGCAGCGTTGCCTTGTCCTTGCAGTCGCCGTACTTCTTCGCCAGCGTCTCCGCCGGTTCGTGCGGAACAATCGCCGCACCGCCAAACTCAATGCCCGTATACCGCACCTGCCGGTCGAGATAATCCAGCAGCACCGCTTCCTTCTCGGCCGTCGTCTTCTTCCCCGCGATCAGCCCATCCACCAGGCTCTGCACGGCCGCCGTCTGCGCGCGGCTGTCCACAATCTTCGCGTACTCCGTCGCCATCGCCTGCCACGACGCCCCGGTCGAATAACTCACCTGCGGGAACCGCGCCACATCCGACGGAAAATTGGGATCGCCGTCCGGCAATCCCTCCAGCCGCCCCACGTCGTAGATCACCTTCACGCGGCCGTTGGCCTCAATCCGCTGCGGCTTGGCCTGCAGCAGCAACACACCTGTCCGCAGCGGCAGGCTCGCCGGCGCGTCGAACTCCAGGTGGCTGTGCTCGACGGGAATATCCTCGCGACCGAACGTCGTCCATCCCGAACGCCCCCCCGCAAACAACGGCTGCGTCTCGTGCTCGACGTATTCCTCTTCCACCACAGCGCCCGCCGCAATCGCCGGGAATGGCGCATGCAGCCGCTTGCCGTCGGAGTAGATCTTGTAGTCGCCCTCGCGCGCCGGCGTCTCGTTCAGATTCTTCGGGTCCAGCGCATGCTCCGCGAAATCCGGCGTAACCACCCGCACCCTGATCTCCGGCCGCGCCTCGTGCCACGGCTCCCAGCCGATTGAAATCGAGTCCCACGCCTCCGCGCCCTTTTCCGTCAGCACTTTGTAGACCGTGTAGCCTACATGCGACATGCGGCCCTGCTCGTCGAATGAGTACGCGTCATCGTCCTCGAGAATCGCGATGTTCGCCCCATCGGCCGGCACCGCGCTCGCCGCCGCAAACAGATCCTTCGCCGGCCGCGTAAAGTGGCCCGCGCGGGATGGAGTGTCTGCCTGCTGCGCCTGCAGCGCAACAGAATTCGCAGCCACGATGATCAGCGCAAAAACAGGAAGGAAATGCCGAAAAGAGCGGTGCAACACAAATGTTTCCTCTTAGGCTAAAGGGTGACTTCAAGGTATACCCGTCGCTGTTGAACCGCAACTTGCACGCGGTTCCATTCAGGTTACGGGGATACGGGGATACTCCAGCCACCCTCTGAGTCGGCTTCGTTCTGGCGCCTTGCCTCCATTCACCCCCTTTTGCTCTCCCCGCGCAACTGCATAGGTTTACAGGTTGTTCAAATCGAAGTCACGACTTTCCCGGCCCGTCTGAAACAAACAACCAGACGGCACCCGCATCTTACTTATCATCTGGGGACTGGCCTGCGGCCGTTAGAACCGCAGGATCTGCACTTGCTGTTCTTTCTGTCATTCCCGAA
>Ga0206908_1006_pt1 | contig 46476 bp, 36 predicted proteins | sample Alteio_BWOrgHeat_78_FD_152979 | JGI IMG/M metagenome (GOLD analysis project Ga0206908, IMG submission 152979) | Enriched cells from forest soil in Barre Woods Harvard Forest LTER site, Petersham, Massachusetts, United States -... | ecosystem: Environmental > Terrestrial > Soil > Temperate forest >... | reverse complement strand
CTGGCGCCCACGGCCGCATGGATCGCCGTGCGCGGCTCGCTCGATCCGCGCATCGTGGTGCTGACGGCGGCGGTGATGCTGTGGGTGGGCGGCTTCGACGTGCTCTACGCCTGCCAGGACTACGAACACGACCTTCAGGCGGGCCTGCACAGCCTGCCGCGGTATCTCGGCGTCGCGGGCGCGTTCTGGGCCGCGCGGCTGATGCATGCGGCCATGCTGGGCCTGCTGGTCTGGTTCGGCATGCTGTTTCACTTTCAGATTGCCGGCTGGATTGGGATCGGGGCCGTGGGCGCGCTGCTCGCCTATGAGCACTCGATTGTCTCCCCGCGCGATATGCGGCGGCTGAATGCGGCGTTCTTCACCATGAACGGCGTCATCGCCACGGTGTTCCTGGCGTTCGTCGCCGCCGATCTTTGGTTGAAGAGCTAGAGCATTTTCAGGGCGGCGTCGGTCTCGACAGCTCAGAATTCGGTACCGATCTATGCGTTTGTTTACTGCATAGTTAACTTCGACGAGATTTCGATGGAGACGGGGTTCGGGAATGAGGTCAGTTTTGCCGTGAAAGCGAAGAAACGGCGTAGGAGGTCATTTTTGCTAAGCTATTTATTATGATTTACTTAGTTATAAAATTGTGGAAAACTTTTGATTTTATAATTGGTACCTTTCTGGTTAACACCCAGTGAGGATTTGCAGGGGCCGCGAAGGGGGTTTCAACTGGGTGCCCAAGGATGCACAGACGTAGCACAAGGTCATGGTGGAGCAGGAGGCGCGGAAGAGGATGTGCCTGCCATCACACCTGTGAGGTGCGCGGACACAGCAACGCAGAAGCCGCTCCAGCGGCCGGTGCAGGGCGATTGTTCACGACGGTGAGGCGCTTTCTGGGTAATTCGCGTTTTGGCCCAAGGTGATGCCTTCGTCCTTATCGAGGGGCACCCTCCAACCCTTGACGTTCATATCTTGACGGTCAACAGGAAAGAGGCGTACCTTCGCGTTCATGGAAGAAGCCACCACAGACGTGATTCAGGGGACGCTGGACATGTTGATCCTCAAGACGGTGAGTCTTGAACCTATGCATGGTTTTGGGATCGCGCGGCGGGTAGAACAGATATCCCGGGGAGTATTCAAGGTAAACCCCGGCTCGTTGATGACGGCGCTGCAACGGCTTGAACGCGCGGGCTGGATTAATTCCGGGTGGCGTCAGACGGAAAACTCGCGGCGCGCCAAATACTACTCGCTCACCGCGAGCGGCAAGAATCAGCTTGCGAAGGAAACGGCGGACTGGACAAGACGCGTGGCAGCGGTTGCCCGGTTGCTGGGCGCGGAGGCCTGATATGAGCCTTTGGCGTCAATTATCCTACGGAGTGCGGAACCTTCTGCGGCGAGAGCAGCGGAACGGCGAGACGGCGGAGGAACTCGAGCATTTTCTCGAGATGGCAACGGAGGAACGGCGCAAAGACGGCCAGTCGCCGGAAGACGCAAGGCGATCGGCGCGCATCGAGACGGGTAGCCTCTCGGCCGCGAAGGACACTGCGCAATCGTACGGCTGGGAGAACCACGTTCGTTCCATCGCCGGCGACCTTCGATTTGCCGCGCGCCAGCTTTGGCGGCACCGCATGTTCACGGCGAGCGTGGTTATCACGCTGGCGATCGGCATCGGCGCAAATACGGCGATTTTTACCGTTGTGCAATCGGTGTTGCTGACTCCTCTGCCCTACAGAAATCCTGACAGGCTGGCGCACTTAAACACGCATTGGAGCAACACCGGACACGATACACCCCGCATGACGGGCCCGGATGCCGTTGACGCGCGCGAACAGGCACGAAGCTTCGAGGCCATGAGCCTCTACTTTGGCGGCAATGAAGGCGTGCAGTTGCGAGATCACGGCGTGTATACAACGGTGACGTGGGTGGATACGAACTTTGCTCACGTATTTGATCTGCAACCAATCGCCGGCCGTTTGTTTGACGATGCAGAGGCGCACCGCGCGGCGCTGGTAAGCGCGCACTTTGCGCAGGAGAATTTTGGAAGCGCACAGGCGGCCATAGGCCAGGTGCTGCACGTCGAGACCGAGGCGATCGAAATTGCCGGCGTGCTGCCCAACGGGTTCGACTTCCCGGATCATACAGATGTGTGGGAGGCGGCTTCGCTCCATCCGGAGTCGCACTCGCGGACGGCCTTCAACTACAGGGTGGTTGGATTGTTGCGCCCGGGAGCGGGCTTCAGCAGCGCGCAGGCTGAGCTGAGCCAGATTGCGCAACGGCTGCAGTCGGCCTACCCTGCGGATAACCGCAACAAAGGATTTGCAGCTGTGCCGCTAAAGGACGCGCTGACGGGCAACGCTCGCTCAACCGTGCTGCTCTTGTGGGCGGGGGTCAGCATCGTTCTTCTTATTGCCTGCGTAAATGTCGCCAATCTGCAGCTTGTGCATTCGCTGGAGCGGCAGCGCGAGCTTGCGATTCGCCGCGCCCTTGGCTCGTCGCGCTGGCAGGTGATGCGGCCCGTGCTTCTGGAAGGGCTGTTGATGGCGCTGATGGGAGGACTGGCAGGCGTCTTGCTGGCGTGGCCCACGGTGCGTCTACTGGTGGCGCACGCTCCCCCCGAACTCCCGCGGGCGGCCGAAATTCATCTCAGTCTGCCGGTGCTTGCGTTTACGTTGGGCGTTTCAGTGGTGACGGCGGTTCTATTTTCGCTGGTGCCCGCTCTACGCGCAGCAAGGGTGGACCCTGCGGAGGCATTGAAGCAGAACATTTTGCGCGGCATGAGCTCGAAGCGCGCCACGGCGCTGCGGAACAGCCTGGTGGTTGCGGAGGTAGCGGTAACATTCGTTCTCTCAGTGGGGGCAGGCTTGCTGCTGCATACGATGATGGAACTGATGACGCGTGACATGGGCTATGACACGCGGCAATTGCTGGTTGTGGACGCGGATGTACCGGCACACGAAGACGCCGACTATCGTCGCGCGAACCAGCAGTTCAACGAGATGTTTACCAGGCTGGCAGCGACACCGGGCGTCGAGAGTGTGGCGGGCATCATGGGCCTCCCGACTGGAGAATATAGCTCAAATGGCTATTACGAAACCCAGGGTGGAATGTTGAAGTCCCTCGATAACAAGCCGTGGGCGACGTTCAGTGTTGCGAGCCCCGGCTACTTTCGCACGATGGAGATTCCAATGAAGCGCGGAAGGGACTTCGGCGCTCAAGACACCGATAAGGGCGCGATGGTAGCCATCATCAGCGAGTCGCTGGCGCGGCAAGACTTTGGAGATATCGATCCGGTAGGGAAGCAAATCCGCTGCGGACTGGACACGAACAAGTGGATGACGATTGTTGGCGTAGTCAGCGATGTACGGCAGCGTTCTCCCGCCGACAGTCCGGGACCCGCGCTCTACATGCCCATGACACAACATCTTTACTACGCCAACCAGATTCACATTGTTTTGCGCACGCGCGTTAGGCCGTTGTCCGTCATGCCGGAGGCACAGCGCACGATTCGCAATGTCAACCCGCTGGCCGCGCTCCGCTTTACCACGATGGACCGCATGGTGAGCAACTCCTTCGCTGCACATCGCTTTCGCGCGGTGTTGATGGTTAGCTTTGCTATGGTGGCACTGCTGCTGGCGACGATGGGAGTGTACGGCACCATTGCCTATACGGTGGCACAGCGGACGTTCGAGATCGGTCTACGCATGGCTTTCGGGGCGAACCAGTTCGTGATCATGCTCGACGTGGTTAAGAGCGCGGCCTGGCTTGCGGTAGGGGGCATCGCCATCGGACTGGCGTTGAGTCTTATGCTTACGCGCTCGCTGACTGCCATGCTGGCGGACGTGCGCCCCGTCGACCCGGCGAGTATCGGCGCGGCGGCTGTGATCCTGATGACGACGGCTCTGCTGGCGGGATTGGTGCCCGGACGGCGCGCCATGCGGGTTGAGCCAATGACCGCACTCCGGGCGGACTAGGCTTTTGAACGCTGAAGCCGCTGACAGCACCTAGGGAACCCAGGGAACGCCAGCAGGATGGGGCACTCGGCGGCGTGAAGGAAGTTCTTGCATGAATGTGAGCGGGTAGCAGACAATGTCGTCCATCAAACCAAAGCCCAATTGCATCCTCCCGGAGTTCCCATGGTGTGTCGTTGTTGTGGTGCAGGTGATTCCTTGCGACGCGAGAAGCGCAAAGGACTCTTGCAGATAAAGCTCTTTCCTCTGTTCGGCCTGTTTCCTTGGGAATGCAAGCTCTGCCGTAACGTGAAGCTCTACCGGGCAAGAGTGAGTTCAGGGAAGAAGGGCTGAAAAGGCGGCGCCGGGCTTGTCAGACAGCGTTAGATCAAGAGGCTGCTATGCGAAATATTACCTTTGCGTAACTCTCAATGAAACTTTCGTGTTAGTATTGCGCCTGTTTCAGGCCAGCTAATCTCTCATTAAGGAAGATTGCAGTCCCGATGTCTTTGTGTGCTTTTAGTTGTGATTGTGCTCTGCATTCCGGCGATGAGAACGATGCGCCGCGCCCCATGATTGTTTACCGGAGACCCCCGCGCGGGGAGAGCAGCCGGGTGTTTCGGGGGGTCCGTTACGCGCTGCTGTTCGAGGCGGCGCTATGGGGGGCCGTAGTGGCGTGGGCGGCGTTGTACCGCGGAGTGTTTCACCGCTGAGCTGAAATGGTCGGGCACGGCGGCCGGTGGCGGGCGGTTCGGCGAGTGCCGGAGGCCATGCCTGGGCCATGTTTGCTGAGAATGGCGGCGGCGCCCGCGCCCAGCGCCATGCCGGTTACCTTTTAGCGAACTATTGTGTTCTATCCTTTGCGGTGGAAGTTCGATACAGTCTGACTATCCTGCGCGATGGTTGTACGGGCAGGAGGCATATATGAATAGAGCCGCCAAGCCGAGTATCGCGATATTTCCGAAGAAGAAGGCGGTATCGCCTCCGGGGCAGGAGGTGCGCTGCGCGGTGCGGTTTCCGCTGTCGCTTCCGGTGGTGATTCAGACGACGCGGCGGGAGCATATCGCGCGGACGCGGAACGTGTCAGCGAGCGGCGTGTTGTTCGATATGGAGGAGATGCTGCGGGTGGGAGAGCGGATTGCGTTCTCACTGCGCATGCCGGGTGGCATCCTGGGTACGTCGCACGATGTTCTGGTGGATTGCCGTGGACGTGTGGTACGCTGCTCGAAGAGCCAAGCCCAGACTCAAATTGCGGCCACGATTGATGAATATCGCTTCGTGGAGCAATAACTCATATCCCTTGGGCGGGCCATATGTTGGAAATGGACTTTCTCGAAGATACACCTGAAGGCGAAGCTGTCGATGGCGAGGACAGGCCCGGAACTATCCGGATCATCCTTGCGGACTCGCAGGCTATCTATCGCGTCGGAATCCGGAAGATTTTCGCTCTTGAGGATGACATTCGGGTGGTGGCCCAGGCCGACTCACTCGAAAACCTGAAGGCGGCGATCGAGCGATTTCCCACGGATGTGGTGCTGGTTGAAGGGGCGCTGCTGACGGGGATCCCGAATGCTGTCCCCGAACTGATGAAGATAGCCCCGCAGGTCAAGATGATTGTGCAGGCGACCGCCAACGATGAGAGCGGCACGGTGGAGTTATATCGCCGGGGCGTGCGAGGCATAGTCACGCGGTCGATCTCGCCGGATCTGCTGGTGCGCTGCGTGCGGCGGATTGCCGCAGGCGAGACGTGGATCGATAACCAGAGCGTGAACTGGGTGATCGAGGCGTATCGCGCGCAGGCGGCGTCGCTGGTGAATCCGAAGACGCAGCCGCGGCTGTCGCCGAAGGAGATGGCGATCATTACCTGCATTACGCAGGGCAAGCGGAACAAGGAGATCGCCTTCCAACTGGGAACGACGGAGCAGGTGATCAAGAATTATCTGCGCAAGATCTACGACAAGCTGGGAGTCAGCGACCGGCTGGAACTGGCGCTGTATTGCCTGCATAACAAGATCATTCACAGCGAGATAGATGAGGAAGTAATCGAGCAGAAACTGGTGCGGCGATAAGTTAGTAACTCGGTGTTAGGTTGTGACGCGATCTTTGGATCGCGTTTTTTATTGCTTTGGAGTTGGTGTGGGCGCCGGCCGGGTTGAGGTTTGTGGTCTCCCGCCCTAGCAAAGCTAGGACTGGGCACCCGGCACCCGGCTCAGGGTCAGGATGACGAACCACTCGGGGCGCCGTCGCAGGTGACGGAGGGGGATTTGCCGTCGCAGGTGGGTTGGGAGCGGTCGTCGCAGTGGCGGCGGGCACGCTCGAGGAGATCGATGAGAGTGCGGAGGCCGTCGTCGCCAAGGTGGCCGAGCATCTGCTGAGGGAACTGGGAGACGGTCTGGTCCATTTCAGCGAGGAGAGCGAGGCCGGCGGGAGAGATGAAGGTGAGGAGGACGCGGCGGTCCTTCTTGTCGCGCTCCTGGCGGATGAGCTTGAGGACTTTGAGGCGGGAGAGCAGACGGGTGATGTCGGGGTCGGCGGTGATCATGCGGTCGCCGATGTCGGAGCAGGAGAGGCTGCGGGGGTGAGCGCCGCGCAAGATGCGGAGGACGTTGTACTGGGTGGCGGTGACGTTCCATTGGCGGGTGCTGCGCTGCATGGCGCGCTGGAGGCAGTCGGAGGTGCGGGCGAGGTTGAGGAGAGCCTCCTCGGCGGGGCCGCTGAAGGGGCGTTGCTGGGCGATTTCGGATTTGAGGCTACACAAGGGGAGGACTCCGGCACCTGCGGTGCGGCTGGCTGCGGCTTCGTCGCTAGTGCCTGATTGAGGTTTGTGGTTCCCAGGTCTCAAAAGTGAGACCTGGGGCACCCTTGTTCGTGGTGGAACGGCGCCCCGAAGCTGCGGCGGGTGGGGGTTTGTGCTTTCCCGCCCTAGCAGAGCTAGGACGGGGCACCCGGCACCCGGCTTGGAATTGGAAGCGTGGTCTCCCAGGTGCCCAAAAGCGAGGCACCTGGGGCACCCCAGTCCGTTGTTGATTCTGGCATCCCTTGCGGGGGTTACTGTTTGGCGACGTCGAGGTCGATGGTGAGTGTGATTTCGTCGCTGACCATGTTGTCGGGGGTGTTGGCGCCGACGCCGAAGTCTTTGCGCTTGATGGTGGTGGTGGCGCTGTAGCCGGCGTGGGGCTTCTTGTCCATGCCGGTGACGGGGCCGGCGGGGCCTTCGACGTCAAGGGTGACGGGGCGGGTAACGCCGTGCAGGGTCAGGTTGCCGTTAACGGTGAGATGGCCGCTGCCGCCGCTGACGCTGGTGCTGGTGAACGTAGCGGTGGGGAATTTGGCGGTGTCGAAGTAATGGTCGCTCTTGAGGTCGTTGTCGCGCATCGACATGCCGGTATCGACGGTGGTGGTGTCAATGGTGACGGAGACGGAGGACTTGGTGATGTCGGAATCGTTCAGGGTGATGGAGCCCTTGAGGCCGCCGAAGTGTCCGTGGACCTTGGAAAGGGCCATGTGTTTGACGGTGAAGTCGACGCTGCTGTGCGCGGGATCGAGGTTCCAGGTGGAGGTCTGAGCCGCGGCGAAGGGAGCGGCCAGGGCGAGGATGCCGAGTGTGAGTGCGAGACGGGGCATGGGATTCCTTTCGATGGTGGCCACGCGGGCCAGTGCGTTGGGAGCGTCTCCACAGCTGGCATGAACTGTCGAAACAGGTGCGCGACAGCGGCGTGAGGGGAAGCGGCTCTCAGGACAAGCATGCCACCGGGCGGTACTTGTTGCAACAACTATTTTGTCTGGGGGTGTTGCTTTTCAAGCGATTGCGCCGCGGCAAGGAGGTTTTGAGGTTGATTGGCGGATAGAGTTGCGGTAGAAAGGGTAATACTCCAAAGCGAACCAGGGTAACTTGATCCTTTCTGCAGAGGTACTTAGCACAAAGGTGGAATTGAGCAGTCTGCGCCGCGTGACTATGATCGTGCCATCTTAGCCGCTATTCAGGCGCCGCATTCTGCGGCGGGGGCATAGGGGAATCAACCTGCGGGGAGCCGTGGCGGACGCAGCCGAAAGGCGCGCAGCCTACAGTAGAGAGATACGGTCAACGCATCGGGCCAAGCATTCCTCGCTTGCAGGCGCGAAATGCGGACAGGCAGTTGCTGGAGATGTGGGTGTGAGATCAGTGCGCGTTGAAGACTTTCCCAGACGAACAAACCCGGTTTTGGAACCGCTGGCAGGCGACCAGCGAGAGACCCTTGCAGAGAACTCTTTCCGGCGGATGATTGCCGTGGAGCGGAAGCGGAGCGAACGCTCGAAGGAGCCGTTCCTGCTGATGCTGGTGGAACTCGACGAGGACGGCGAGCCAAGGGAAGACCGGAAGGTCCTGGAAGGGACGCTGGAAGCGCTCAGGGCGTCGAGCCGTGAGACGGACGTGCTGGGGTGGTACAAGGAGCACGCGATTCTCGGGGTGATGTTCACGGGCCTGGTGGTGACGGACAAGGACCTGATTATCACGACTCTTCTGTCGCGGGTGAGCAACCTGCTGAGGGACGAACTGACTCTCGATCAGTTCAACCAGGTGAGGCTGTCGTTCCATTTCTTTCCGGACGAGTGGAATCACGAGAGCGGGGATGGGCCGACAAATGTGGCGTTGTACCCGGATCTGATGAATCCGCCGGTGCGGAAGAAGTCGCTGCTAGTGATGAAGCGGGCGATGGATCTGCTGGTGACCGGCCTGGGACTGCTGGCGCTGTCGCCGCTGTTTGCCGCGATTGCGATTGCGATCAAGATGACATCGAAGGGGCCTGTACTGTTCAAGCAGCAGCGTGTGGGCCAGTACGGGAAGCTGTTCATGGTTCTGAAGTTCCGCTCGATGTATGTGAACAACGATCACAGCGTGCACAAGGACTATGTGACGAAACTGATTGCGAACCAGGCGCAGCGCAATGGGGCGACGGGCTCGACGGACGGCGTGTACAAGCTGACCAACGACCGAAGGATCACGCCGCTGGGGCAGATTCTGCGGCGGACGAGCCTGGACGAGCTGCCCCAGATATTCAACGTGTTTCTGGGGGAGATGTCGCTGGTGGGACCGCGGCCGCCGATTCCTTATGAACTGGCGGCGTACCAGACGTGGCACCGGCGGCGGATACTGGAGGCGAAGCCGGGGATCACGGGCTTGTGGCAGGTGATGGGTCGGAGCCTGGTGAAGTTCGATGAAATGGTACGGCTGGATTTGCGGTATGCGAGCTCGTGGTCGCTTGGGCTTGATTTCTGGATTCTGATGCGCACGCCGATGGCCGTGATTCGCGGCTCGGGCGCTCACTGAGGCGGGGCGTCGCAGCATAACGATTCTGCCCTCCAGACGCGCCTGCGGGAATCCCTCTCAATACTCTTCTTCGATCCACACAGAGGCATATACTGCCCGTGGGAAATCCTTGAAAGCACGGTGAGCCGGTGAATTTTGGCGTGATCGGTTTTGGCTACTGGGGACCGAACGTCGTGAGGAATCTTACGACGCTCGAGGGCTCGCAGGTGTTGGCGATTGCGGATCTGGACGCGGGGGCGCGGCAGCGGGCGCAGCGAGCGTATCCGTCGATTCATGTAACGGCGGATCCGCGGGAGGTGCTGACGTCAACCAAGATCGATGCGATCGCGGTGATTTCGCCGGTATGGACGCATTATGACCTGACCAAGGCCGCGCTCGAAAACGGCAAGCACGTGTTTGTGGAGAAGCCGTTCACGATTAACACGGCGCAGGGCGAAGAGCTGATCGAGATGGCGGAGAAGCGCAATCTGAAGATCATGGTGGATCACACGTTTCTGTTTACGGGAGCGGTGAAGAAGATCAGCCAGTTGATTGATGATGGCGCGCTGGGGAAGCTGTACTACTACGACTCGACGCGGGTGAATCTGGGGCTGCTGCAGCATGACGTGAATGTGCTGTGGGACCTGGCGCCGCACGATCTTTCGATCATGGATTATCTGATCAAGGAGACGCCCGAGGCGGTAGTGGCGACGGGCGAGAAGCACCTGAACGATTACGAGGACGTGGCGTACATGACGCTGTATTTCCCGGGCAAGACGATTGCGCACATCAACGTGAACTGGCTTTCGCCGGTGAAGGTGCGGATGACGCTGATTGGCGGGGAGAAGCAGATGGTGGTGTGGAACGACCTGGTGGCGGACGAAAAAGTCAGGATCTATGACCGGGGCGTGAAGACCACGACGCAGGAAGGCGTGTACAAGCTGCTGGTGAATTACCGGTCAGGCGATATGTATGCGCCGCGACTGGAGCAGGTGGAAGCGCTGCAGCAGGAGCTGAAGTATTTTGTCGACTGCATCACGACGGGACAGACACCGCTGAACGATGGGCGCGCCGGGCTACGGGTGGTGAAGATGCTGGAAGCGGCGAGCGTGTCGCTGGCCAAACGAGGGGCATTGGTGCAGCTATGAACACCTTCAACTGCATTGCGGACGACGTCAGGCTGGGGGAAGGCGTCAAGCTGGCGAAGTTCATCAATCTGTATGGCTGCACGGTGGGCGATGGGACGAAGATCGGCGCGTTTGTGGAGATCCAGAAGAACGCGACGGTGGGGAAAAACTGCAAGATTTCGAGCCACAGCTTTTTGTGCGAGGGCGTGGAGATCGAGGACAACGTCTTCATCGGGCATGGGGTGATGTTTATCAACGACCGCTATCCGCGGGCGACCAATGCCGATGGGACGATGCAGAGCGAGGCCGACTGGAAGGTGGAGCCTACGCGGATCGGCAAGGGCGCTTCGATTGGGTCGGGCGCGACGATTTTGTCGAACATAACGGTGGGCGAGGGAGCGATTGTGGGCGCGGGCAGCACGGTGACGCGCGATGTTCCGGCGCACGCGATTGTGGCCGGAAATCCGGCGCGGGTGATGCGGATGATGAAGCCGGTGGAGGAAGATGCGAAGGCGCCGATTCCGTTTCTCGATTTGGTGACGCCGCACGTGGAGATGGAGCAGGAACTGGTGGCGGCGTTCCGCAGTTGTTTGCGGACGGCGTCGTTTGTAGGCGGCTCGCCGGTGACGGAGTTTGAAAAGGCGTTTGCGGAGTTTTGTCATACCAGTGAAGCAGTGGCGGTGAACAGCGGGACGGATGCGCTGCGGTTCGCGCTGATGGCGGTGGGCGTGGCGCCGGGCGATGTAGTGGTCACGGTGCCGAATACGTTTATCGCAACGACGGAGGCGATTTCGCAGGCAGGCGCGCTGCCGGAGTTTGTGGATGTCGACGAGCGGACGTATAACTTGTCGGCCGCGGCGCTGGAGACGTATCTGACGACGCAGTGTGAGCGCGATGCAAGCGGGCGTGTGGTGAGCCTGCGCAGCGGGCGGCCGGTGAAGGCGATTGTGCCGGTGCACTTGTATGGGCAGATGGCGGACATGGATGCGATTGGCGCGCTGGCGGAGCGGTTCGGGTTGCTGGTGGTGGAGGATGCGTGCCAGGCGCATGGCGCGGAGTACTTCTCGGCGAAGCAGGGCGAGTGGATGCGCGCCGGGGAGATGGGCGCGGCCGCGGCGTTCAGTTTTTATCCGGGCAAGAACCTGGGAGCGCTGGGCGAAGGCGGCGCGGCGACAACCAACGATGCGGCTGCGGCGAAGACGATGCGGCTGCTCAGGGATCACGGGCAGGCGAAGAAGTATTACCACGATATCGAGGGATATAACGGACGGCTGGATACGATCCAGTGCGCGTTTCTGCAAGCGAAGCTGCCGCATCTGGAGGGCTGGAATGCGCTGCGGCGGGAGCGGGCGGCGGAATACAACCGGCTGCTGGCGGATGAGGCGGGTGTGACGCTGCCGTTTGAGCCTCAGGGATCGCGCGGGGTGCATCACTTGTATGTGGTGAGGGTGGCGGAGCGCGATGCGCTGATGGAACACCTGAAGCAGGCGGGGATCGGGACGGGGATTCATTATCCGATTCCGCTGCACCGGCAGAAGGCGTATGCGGCGATGGGCTACGCGGTGGGCGGCGCGTTTCCAGTGACGGAGCGCGCGGCGGCGGAGATTGTGTCGCTGCCGATGTTTCCGCAACTGACAGCGGGGCAGCAGGCGCGGGTGGCGGCTGGGGTGCGCGCGTTTCTCGAGAAGTCGCGCGGTGAGCTCGCAGCGGCGCCGGCCACGGGCCGCGCGTAGGTGTCTCTCATGTCGGATAGCCTCGAGCACGGAGCCGGGCCGGATGGACCCGGTCTGGCGGCGTACGTGCTGGTGACTCCGGCGCGCAATGAGGCGCAGTTCATCGAGCAGACAATTCAGTCGGTAGTGGCCCAGACGGTGAAGCCGCTGAAGTGGGCGATTGTGAGCGATGGGTCCACCGATGGGACGGACGCGATTGTGAGCCGCTATGCGGCGAAGCATGCGTGGATCGAGCTGGTGCGCATGCCGGAGCGCACGGAACGGCACTTTGCGGGCAAGGCGCTGGCAGTGCGTGCCGGCGTGGAGCGCATGGCCGGGCTGGCGTACGAGGTGATTGCGAGCCTGGACGGGGACATGACGTTCGAGGCGGATCACTTCGAGTTTCTGCTGGGGAAGATTGCGGGCGATGAGCGGCTGGGGATTGTGGGCACTCCTTATAAGGACTCGACCAACGAGACGTACGACTACCGTTTTGTGAGCACGGATCATGTGTCGGGGGCGTGCCAGGTGTTTCGGCGGGCGTGCTGGGAGGAGATTGGCGGCTACGCACAGTCGAAGGGCGGGGCGATCGACACGATTGCGACGCTGACGGCGCGCAGCAAGGGCTGGAAGACGCGGACGTTCACGGAGAAGATCGCACTGCATCACCGGGTGATCGGGACCGCGGAGAATAGCCAGATCAAGTCGCGATTCATTCTGGGCAAACGCGATTGGATGATCGGAAACAGCGTGCTGTGGGAGTTGTGCCGCGGGCTCTACCAGATGACGAAGAGGCCGTACGTGGTGCGTGGCGCGGCGATTGTGTCGGGCTATGTTTGGGCGGCGTGTACGGGCGTCGAGAGGCCGGTGCCGGCGGAGTTGCGGGCGTTCCGGCGCAAGGAACAGATGGGGCAACTGGGAAGATTTTTTCGCGGCAGGACGGGTGCGGTACCAGTGGCTGATTGAGGGTTGTGGTTTCCCGCCCTAGCAAAGCTAGGACAGGGCACCCGGCACACACAGGCGGCGGGATGATTTTGATGGAGCGCGAGGGGAACATTTCGACGGCGAGTGGTGACGTGCTTATGCACGAGGCCGAGCCGCGCGCGACGGTGATTGTGAATGCGGACGACTGGGGCATGCGGCGGACGGCGACGGATCGCATTCTCGACTGCATTCGGCACGGGGCGGTTTCATCGGCGAGCGCGATGGTGTTCATGGAGGACTCAGAGTGCGCCGCGGCGGTTGCGCGCGAGCATGGCGTGGATGTGGGACTACACCTGAATCTGACGGATGCGCTTACGGGAAAGGATGTTCCGGCGCGATTGCGCGAGGAGCACGAGAAGCTGATGCGGTATCTGCGCAAGGGGCGGCGGGGGATGTTGGTGGCGCATCCGTTGCTGCGGAGCGCGTTTGAGTTTGTGGTGAAGGCGCAACTGGAGGAGTTCGAGCGGCTGTACGGAAGGAAGGCGCGGCACATCGACGGGCATCATCACGCGCATCTGGCAGCGAATGTGCGCGGGCAGAAGCTGCTGCCGGCGGGAACGACGGTGCGGCGGAACTTCACGTTTGCGCTTGGAGAGAAGAGCTGGCTGAACCGGCGCGTGCGGGCGTGGCAGGATAAGCAACTGGTGCGGCGGCATCGGATGACGGAGTACTTCTTCAACCTGGCTCCGATGGATGAAGCGCGGCTGCGGCGGTTGCTGGAAGCGGCGCGGAGTGCGGATGTGGAGATCGAGTGCCATCCGGAGCGCGATGAGGAATATGAGTTCCTGATGAGCGGTGGGTTGGAGCGGCTGGGATTTGCGGTGACGCGCGGGTATCGGCTGCGCGGGGAACATGCGCCGGTTGCAAAGGTTCGGACAGAGGGCGCGGTGAAGACGCCGCATATCGCGGTGTGTATCTGCACCTACAAGCGGCCGCGGGAGTTGACGCGGCTGCTGCGGGATATCGACGGGCTGAAGACGGATGGTCTGTTCACGTATTCGGTGGTGGTGGCGGACAACGATGCGGCGCGTTCGGGCGAACGTGTGCTTGAGGAGATGCGGCGCACGATGCATGTTCCGGTGAAGTACTGCGCGGAGCCCGAGAAGGGTATTGCGCGGGCGCGGAACCGGGTAATTGCGAATGCCGATGGGGACTACTTTGCGCTGATTGACGATGACGAATTTCCCGAGCCGGACTGGCTGCTGAACCTGCTGGAGACGTGCAGGGAGTTTGGCGTGGATGGGGTGCTGGGGCCGGTGAAGCGCTACCTGGACGAGGCCGCGCCGACGTGGCTGAAGCGGAGCTCGCTGTACGACCGGGCGGTGCGTCCGACAGGCATGGCCGTTGCGTGGCGCGGCGCGCGGACAGGCAATGCGCTGGTGAAGCGCGAGGTGTTCGCGGGCGATGAGGCGCCATTCAACGTGGAGTTTGCGGCGGGCGAGGATCAGGACTTCTTTCGCCGGAAGATCGAGGATGGGCGGCGGTTTGTGTGGTCGTCGGACGCGGTGGTGTGGGAAGAGCTTCCCCCGGCGCGATGGAAGCGCATGTATTTTTTGCGCAAGTCGCTGTTGCACGGGTCGTATGCGGCGCTGCAGCCGGACTGCGGCGTGAAGAGCGTGGTGAAGTCGGTCATTGCGGTTCCACTGTATGCGGTAGCGCTGCCGTTCGCGTTGGTGGCGGGGCAGCACCGGTTCATGACGTTGCTGGTGAAGCTGTGTGAGCACCTGGGCAAGCTGCTTTCGCTGGTGGGTATCAGGCCGTTTCATGATGAGTATGTGAGCGAGTAGAGAAGGGTCGAGGTCGGGATGATGAAGCAGTTGATAGAAGTGGAAGGCCGGGAGATAAGGATCACGGGCCGCCGGTTGCGCACGGCGCAGCTGGAGGGGGACTTCTATCAGTTCTTGAAAGACCCGGAGCCGGTGATCGCGGCGTTGCGCGCGATGCGGAGGGGGCCGGACCTGTTCACGTTCATGCAGAGCCTTCAGGACACTACGCCGGAGTACTCGTACCACATGGAGTGGGACAACATGGCGGTGATCCGCGTGACGACGTTTGAGGAGTGGTGGAACAAGCAGATTCTAAGCGTGCCGCGGAACCGCATGAAGCAGGCGGGCAAGCGGGGCGTGGTGCTTCGCGAGACGCCATTCAACGAAGAGCTGGTGCGCGGCATCAAGAAGATCTACGACGAGACGCCGGTGCGGCAGGGCAGGCCGTTTCCGCATTACAACGAGGACTTCGACAGTGTGTATCGCGCGGAAGCGACGTTTCTGGATCATGCAATTTTTCTGGGCGCGTATTTGGGCCATGAGTTGATCGGGTTTATCAAGCTGGTGGCGGACGAGGAGTGGAACCAGGCGGGGATGATGAACATCCTGTCGATGATTGGGCAGCGCGACAAGGCGCCCAACAACGCTCTGGTGGCCGAAGCGGTGCGGGCATGCGCGAGTCACGGAATCAGCAACCTGGTGTATTACCGGTTTGCGCACGGCAAGCGTGAGCGCGACAGCGTGAGCGACTTCAAGACCAATTGCGGATTCAAACGCGTGGATGTGCCGCGCTATTACGTTCCGCTCACGACGTGGGGCAGTGCGGCGCTGAAGCTGGGGCTGCATCACCGCTTGCGGGACAGATTGCCGGAGGCGGTGAGCGAGAGGCTCAGGGCATTGCAGAAGAAGTTGTATAGCAGGAAGGACTCCTCACAGAAAGCGGGCTCGGAAGGCCAGACATAACTCTATGCCGGGGATAGCGGGAATCATTACGAAGAGGCCGCGGCAGGAGGCGGCGCAGGAGCTGGCGCGGATGGTCGCGCGAATGCGGCACGAGCCTTTCTACTCCACCGGGAGGTGGGTGGACGAGGGGCTGGGCGTGTATGTGGGCTGGGTGCAGCGCGAGGGCGAACGGCGGTGCGCGCAGCCGCAGGCGAACGAGAGCGGCGACAAGGTGCTGGTGTTCGCGGGCGATGAGTTTCCCGAGCCGGGAACAGCGCAGCGGCTGAAGCAGAGCGGGCATGCGGTGGCCGAGGGCCGCGGCGCGCACCTGGTGCATGTGGCCGAAGAGGAAGAGGATTTTCCGGCGAGTTTGAACGGGCAATTCCAGGGGCTTCTGGTGGACCGGACGAAGCGGACAGCGACGCTGTTCAACGATCGTCATGCGGCGCGGCGTGTGTACTATCACGAGACCAGGGACGCGTTCTATTTTGCCGCGGAGGCGAAGGCGCTGCTGGCGGTGCGGCCGGAGCTGCGCGCGCTGGACGAGCGCGGCCTGAGCGAGTGGGTGAGCTGCGGATGCGTACTTGAAGACCGCACGCTGTTCAAGGGGATTCGCATTCTGCCGGGGGCGGCGAAGTGGGTGTTTGAGGGCGGCGCGCTGCGCGAAAAGGGCAGCTATTTTTCGCCGCGGGAGTGGGAAGAGCAGGAACCGCTGGCGCCGGATGCGTTCTATTGCATGCTGAGGGATGTGTTCGCGAGCAGGGTCGAGCGGTATTTTGCCGATTGCGGGCAGGTGGGGTTTTCGCTGACGGGCGGGCTGGATACGCGGCTGATCATGGCGTGGCTGAAGCCGGAGGCGGGAACGCTGCCGTGCTACACGTTTGGCGGCCCGTATCGCGAAACACGCGATGTGCGGATCGCGCGGCGAATTGCAGGGATGTGCGGGCAGAAGCACCAGGTGATCCATGTGGGAGCGGAGTTTCTTTCGCGGTTCGCGCACTACTCCGAGCGCACCGTGTACCTGACCGATGGATCGACGAGCGTGGTGCAGTCGCCGGACCTGTATGTGAATGAGCTGGCGCGGCAGATTGCGCCGGTGCGGCTGACGGGCAACTACGGCGACGAAGTGCTGCGGCAGAAGGTGGTGTTTCGACCGTCGATGCCGTCGAACGGGTATTTCCATCAGGACTTTGTGCAGCTGGTGGCGGCGGCCGGCGATACCTATGCCGCGGCGATGAAGGGAGACGCGCTGACGGATGCGACAGGCCTGCAGCTCAAGTGGTTCTTTCAGGGACTTGCGGCACTGGAGTCGTCGCAGGTAGAGATGCGGACGCCGTTCCTCGATAATGAGCTGATCCGGACGCTGTATCGCGCGCCGCGGCATCCCGTCGCGGACGGGGATCTGCGGGTGCAGATGATTCGGGATGCGGCGCCGGCGCTGGGCCGGATCCGCACCGACCTGGGGTTTGCGGGGCGCGGCGGACCGGTGGCAGAGGGCGCAAGCCGTTTCTGGAACCGGGCGACGATGCGGGCCGAGTACGCATGCGAACACGGTGATCCGCGCTTTGTGCCGGTGGTGGATCGCGCGGTGCTGGGCAGGATGCTGGAGAAGACGTTCGTGGGAGTTCACAAGTTCACGCACTTCTCGCTGTGGTATCGCAATGAACTGGCTTCCTATGTGCGGGAGATGCTGCTGGACAGACGAACGCTGGCGCGGCCGTATCTGGAGCCGCGGGAAGTGGAAGAGATTGTCGACCGGCATGTGGAGGGGACGGGCAATTACACGCCGGCGATCCACAAGATCATCACGCTCGAACACATGCAGCGATTGTTTTTCGACACGGTATGAAATACGTAGCCACGGCACTCACTCTCGCGTTTATCTACTGGCTGTTCCGCATGGACAGGCACGCGGAGAGGCGCGCGTCGTGGGCGTTGTGGATTCCGGTGATCTGGTTCGGGATTATCTGCTCGCGGCCGGTGTCGTTCTGGCTGCAACCGAATCGCGGCACGGACTACGTGGAGCGGTTTACGGAGAGCAGCCCGATTGACGCGACGGCGTATGGGCTGCTGATTGTGGCGGGGCTGCTGGTGCTGAATCGGCGCGCGCCGCGGGTGAAGCAGTTCCTCGAGTTGAATCTTCCAGTGCTGCTGTTCTTCCTTTATTGCGCGGTGAGCCTGGCGTGGTCGGACGATCCGATGGTGGCGTTCAAGCGGTGGTTCAAGGCGGCCGGCGAAGTGCTGATGGTTCTGGTGGTGCTGACGGACCCGGATCCGGAATACGCGATCAACCGGCTGTATACGCGCGTGGGGTTTGTGCTGCTGCCGATGTCGGTGCTGTTCATCGCGGCCTATCCGGAACTGGGGACGACGTACGATCCGACCGATCATGTGACGATGTACACGGGCGTGGCCACGTTCAAGAACCTGCTGGGCGTGTTGTGCATGGCGTGCGGACTGGGCGCGCTGTGGTCGTTCATCGGGGCGTGGCAGGATTCTGCGATGACCAACCGCAGGCAGCACATGATGGCGCAGGGCATTGCAATTTTGCTGGCGCTGGGATTGGTGATTCGCGCCGATTCGATGACATCGTTTTCGTCGTTCCTGCTGGCGGGGACGGTGATGGTGATGTCGTCGTTGGTGTGGGTGCAGCGCCGGCCGCCGGCACTGGTGGCAACGTTTCTGACGGCGATTGCGGCGGCGGGGTTTGCACTGTTTCTCAGCTCCGGCGCGGGCATTCTGCAATCACTGGGGCGCAATCCGACGCTGACGGGAAGGACGCTGATCTGGAAGGCGGTGCTGGCGCAGCCGATCAATCCGCTGGTGGGCGCGGGCTTTGAGAGCTTCTGGATGGGCAACCGCATGGAGTCAGTGTGGTCGCTGAGCCAGCGGGGGATTCAGCAGGCGCATGACGGATACCTCGAGCTGTATCTGAACCTGGGCTGGATCGGGCTGGCGCTGCTGGGGATGCTGATTGTGAGCGGGTATTACCGGGGGATGGAGCTGTATCGCAGGGATGCGCACGCGGGCCGGCTGCGGATCGCGGTGCTGACGGCGGCGATCCTGTTCGGGTTTACGGAGGCGGGGTTCCGCATGCTGAGCCCGGACTGGTTCGGATTTCTGCTGGCGGTGATGGCGATGCCGATTGCGGCGGCGCCGCTGGCGAAGGCGCAGATGGCGCGGGTGCTGGAGCCGGGGCAGACGCGCAAGCAGATTCGCATTCTGCAGTGAGGCCGCGGTGCGGTTGATCGCGGGAGTTGAGACGAGGAATGTAAGTGTACGAGCCGGAGGTCAACACGGGCACGGAAGCGGCGGAGAGCCTGGACGCCGCGGTGCTGGCGCAGTTTGCGGAGTATCGCGAGCGCGTGGCGGCGCGCACCCTGCTGCCGTGGGGCGAGCACTGCACGGAGTGCGTGTGGCCGGTGTGTTACACGACGTGCGCTCTGTATGAGCGGAGGGCCGATGGAGGATGCCGGCAGTTTGTGGGCTCGGCGGTGCGTATCGATCACAGGCAGGGACTGAATCCTTACATTCTGAAGGTGCAGTTCAAGCAGTGGGCGAAGTTCTGGACGCCGGGAACGCTCAAGCTGCAGGAGCTGGAGAAGGCCGATCGCGCGGAGCGGATTCATGTGGCCGTGGGAGCGATTGCGCGGGCCACGCCGCTGCCGGGTTCAGTAAAGACGCGGGTGCTGGGGAAGGTGAACTATCGCCGGCGCGTGGCCGCGGGGCAGGAAAGTGCGAGTGCGGATGCGCCGGATTGTTTTTTGCTGGAGTGTTTCAATCCGAACCAGCGAGAAGTGTCGTTGACATTCACAGTGCGGCGGAAGGATCGCAGTGTGGCGCGGCGATTCGAGGAGTCGATTGCGATTGCGCCGGGGTATGTGCGGGCGCGGATTGCGTTTGAAGAGATTGCGCGGGTGGTGGATGTGACGGAGCCGTTCGAAGTGGAGATTGTGCCGAATGGGTGCGAGAACACGACACTCTACTTCGGGCTGATGGATTTTGTGAAGGAGCGCAGTGCGGTTGCGCCGGTGGGCTCCGCGCTGGAGAAGCGGATCAAGTGCGTGGTGTGGGATCTGGATAACACGGTGTGGGATGGCGTGCTGCTGGAGGATGGGCCGGGCGGGGTGCGGTTGCGGGCGCGGGTGCTGGACGTGATTCGAACCACGGATGAGCGCGGGATTCTGCATTCGATTGCGAGCAAGAACAATGAGGCGGATGCGCTGGGGCTGCTGCGGGATCTGGGAATCGAGGAGTTGTTTCTCTATCCGCAGATTGGATGGATGCCGAAGAGCGAATCGATCCGGCGGATCGGGCAGCAGTTGAATATCGGTCTCGATGCGATGGCGTTTGTAGATGACCAGGCGTTCGAGATGGAAGAGGTGCGGGCGGCGCTGCCGGACGTGATGGTGATGGACGCGGCGCACTGCGAGGAGATTGCGGAGCGGGCGGAGTTTCAGGCGTCGGCGACCGAGGAGAGCAGGCGACGACGGCAGATGTATCGCGAGCAGGAGCAGAGGGCGGCGCAGCTCGGAGAGGCGGGGGACTACTTTGGGTTTCTGCGCGGGTGCGCGATGGAAGTGACGGTGCGGCCGCTGGGCGAGGAGAATCTGCGGCGCGTGTATGAGCTGGCGCAGCGGACCAACCAGATGAATTTCTCGGGCAATCGCTATGCGGAGGAGGAACTGCGCGCGATTCTGCGGCGCGAGGAGATGAGCGGGCTGGTGATCGCGTGCCGGGACCGCTTCGGCGATTACGGCATTGTGGGGTTTGCGGTGGTGGATGCGCAGAAGCCTTGCGTCGTCGATCTGATGTTCAGTTGCCGGGTGCAGGCCAAGCGCGTGGAGCATGCGGTGCTGACGTTTCTGCTGCAGAGGTTTGCGGCAGGCGGGAGGGACTTCTTCGCGAAGTATCGCAGGACGGAACGAAACGCCGCGGCGGGCAAGGTATTTGAGGAGATGGGGTTCGTAGTTACAGGGGAGAGCGATGGCGTGTTGTCGCTGGTTTTTCGAAGCGGGCACGGGATTGCCGATGATGGGATTGTGACGATGGTGGATGAACTGGAGGCCGCGAATGCATGAAGTGGGAGTGCTGATACGGGCGCGGAACAAGTTGCTGCGCACCACCGGGTATATGGCTTACAAACGACCGCTGGAGTTTGAGATTGCGGAGCCGGTGGTGTCGTTTACATTCGATGATTTTCCGCGCTCGGCGCTCTATGTGGGAGGGGCAATTTTGAAGCGGCATGGCGCGGCGGGCACGTACTTTGCGTGCGCGGGCTTGATGGGCAAGATGGACGCCACGGGCGAAATGTTCGTGGAAGAAGATGTGCGCGCGCTGGTGGACGAGGGGCACGAGTTGGGCTGCCATACACGCGGGCATCACGATGCGATGCTGACGCTGCCGACGGCATTCGAGCAATCGATTGTGGCGAACCGCGCGGAGCTGGGACGGTTGTGCCCGGAGATGACGATTCGCAGCTTCTCGTATCCCAAGGCCGAACCGAATGTGGGGACGAAGCGGGCGGCGGGGCATCATGCGCTGTGCTGCCGGGGCGGCGGGCAGACATTCAATCGCAACCGAGCGGACCTGAACTGCCTGAAGTCATTCTTCATCGAGCAGAGCCGCAACGATCCGCAGCGGATGATGCGGTTGATTGAGGAGAACGCGGCGGCGCCGGGGTGGCTGATTTTTTCAACGCACGATGTAGCGGAGAGGCCGAGCCCGTATGGATGCACGCCGGAGCTGTTCGAAGAGATTGTGGGGCATGCGGCGGCGTCGGGTGCGCGGCTGCTGACGATTGGCGCGGCATGCGATGCGCTGAGGGCGCCGCGGGGACGAGCGTAGCGCGGTCGAGAGGGCTGGATGTCAGGCATCGAGGTCTCCCACCCTTGCGACAGAAAGAAGTCGCAAGGATGGGGCACGGGGCAGGCTGGATCAGGGGTGTGGTCTCCCAGCCTGTCGCCAGAAAAAAGGCGACAGGATGGGGCACGGGATATCCGAATAGGGAGCGGGTTTGAAGCCGTTTGATGCGAGTGGCGCATTTGCGCCGTCGGTTCCGCGCGGAGGCAAGGCGCTGCGCAGGCTGGCGGTGCGGGGCGCGGGGATGAACATTTTTTCGAGCGTGATGTCGCTGGCGATCCAGATGGCGGCGACGGTGGTGCTGGGACGCATTCTCGCTCCGCGGGACTTTGGGCTGGTGGCGATGGTGATGACGTTCAGCCTGCTGCTGGCGAACACGCCGAATAACGGATTCATCGACGCGATGCTGCAGCGCAAGGAGATGAACGAGGCGCTGGCGAGCAATCTGTTCTGGATCAGCACGGGGATTGCGCTGGCGCTGACCGGTGCGTTCGCACTGGCGGCGCCACTGGTGGCGCGCTTCTACAACGAACAGACGGTGATCCGTATTACGGTGGCGATGTCGCTGCAGATTCTTCTTACGTGCGCGCCGACGGTGCACGCGGCGCTGCTGCGGCGGGCGATGCTGTTTCCGCCGCTGGCGATGAACGACATTGTGGCGCGCGCGGTGGGCGTGGTGACGTCGATTGTGCTGGGGCTGGCGGGATGGGGGTTTTGGGCGCTGGTGGCGGGACAACTGTCGCTCTCGCTGAGCACGGCGGTGGGGGTGTGGATTCTATGCCCGTGGATGCCGAAGCGGCCGAATACCGCGGAGACCGGCGACACGCTCAAGTTCGCAGGGCATATCGGGGTCCGCTACGGCTTCAATTATTTTGTACGCAACTTTGACAACCTTCTGGTGGGATGGCGGTTCGGCGCCAATCCGCTGGGGTATTACAAGAAGGCATACGATCTGTTTGCGCTGACGTTGGCGCAGTTGGTGTCAGCGAATGCGAATGTGGCGGTGTCGGCGCTGAGCCGGGTGCGCGAGGACCGCGCGCTTTGGACGCGCTATGTGCTGGGCGCGATGGGGATGCTGGCGTTTATCGGCATGGCGCTTGCGGGCGATTTGACGCTGATCGGGAAAGATGTGATTCGCGTGCTGCTGGGGCCGAACTGGGGAACGGCGGGGTGGATCTTCACGTTCTTCGCGCCGGCGATCGGGATCATGCTGGTGAACGGCGTGCATGGTTGGATTCATGTGTCGCTGGGGCACGCGGACCGCTGGCTGAAGTGGGGCATCTTCGAGTGGGTGGTGACGTGCGGGATGTTTCTTGCGGGGCTGCCGTGGGGGCCGCAGGGAGTGGCGGTGGCGTGGAGCGTGTCGTTCTGGGTGCTGACGCTGCCGTCGATCTGGTACGCGGGCAGGCCGATTGGTTTCGGGATGATGCCGGTGGTGCGCGCGATCTGGCGGTACACGGTAGCGTCGCTGGCGGCGGGCGTTGCGGCGTATGCGGTGCTGACGCACAGCGCCTGGCTGCTGGGGCTGGATGGAACGGGCGGCGCTGCGGTGAGGATTGGGTGCATGACGGTGCTGTTCGGCTTGCTGTATCTGGTGGCGGTGATCGTGCTGCATCGTGGTCTGAAGCCGCTGCGGACGATGATTACGCTGATCGGCGAGTTGCGGGGAAAGCGGCCGGCGGTTCCGGTAAGCAACATTTTGGGGGCAGAGGTTGTGCCTGCGGTGGAATAGGCCAGGATTACGGCATAGAGATTGAAGCAGAGGACCTTGGTTGATGAGAGTTTGCATGCTCGCGTATTCGTTTTACGACGCCGATAACCGGGTGAGGCGTTATGCCGAGGCGCTGGTGCGGCGCGGAGACCAGGTGGACGCGATCGCGGTGGGGCATGCGGGGCAGCCGCCGGTGGAGACGATCAACGGCGTGAGGGTGTTCCGCGTGCAGAGCCGGGTGCGCGATGAGCGCGGGCCTGTCAGTTATCTCTTGAAGATTCTGCAGTTCTTCTTCCGGTCGTTGTGGTTCTTGACGAAGCGCGCCTTCAGCGAGCCGTACGATTTGATCCACGTGCACAACCTGCCGGACTTCGAGGTGTTCGCGACTGTGTTTCAGCGGATGCGCGGGGCGCGGGTGATCCACGACATGCACGAGGTGGTGCCGGAGTTCTACGCGAGCAAGTTTCGTATCGGCGAGGGGTCGCTGATGTTCCGGCTACTGGCGCTGGTGGAGAAGGTGTCGATCGCGTTTGTGGACCACGTGATTGTGGTGAATCATATGGTGGAAGAGACGGTGCTGAAGCGCAAGAGCGTGCGGGCGGAGAAGTGCACTGTGATCCTCAACTATCCGGATACGCGCATCTTCAGGCGTTCAACGCGAGTGCGGACGGAGGAGCGGAAGAGCGGCGAGTTTGTGATCTGCTATCCGGGCACGCTGAGCCGGCACCAGGGCGTGGATATCGCGGTGGAGGCGGTGGCGCTGCTGCGGGAGAAGGCGCCGGGGCTGAAGTTTCTGATCATCGGCGATGGGCCGGAGCGCGAGAATCTTAAGACGCTGATCGCGGAGCGGGGACTGGAGGATCGCGTGTCGCTGACGGGGCTGATTCCGCTCGAGAAAGTGGCGGAGGTGATGGCGACGATCGACCTGGGGGTGGTGCCGAAGCGCAAGGAAGGGTTTGGGGATATCGCGTTCAGCACCAAGATTATGGAGTTCATGGCGATGGGCGTGCCGGTGCTGGCGTCGCGGACGCGCATCGACGAGTTTTATTTCGGCGATGGGCTGGTGGAGTTCTTTGAATCAGGAAACGCGGCGGAGATGGCGGAGAAGACTCTGGCGTTGATGGCGGCGCCGGATCGGGTGGCAGAGCTGCGCAGGAACAGCGGGGAGTTCATCGCGAAGAATGACTGGGCCGTGAAACAGGAAGAGTACTTCGCGCTGGTGGATGGGGTTGTGAGTGGGGGGAGGACGGCGGAGATGGCGCCGTTGAGTAAATGATGAGTGGAAAGCGCGATAGGTCGGTATCGTGGTTTCCCACCCTGTCGCCAGAAAGAAGGCGACAGGATGGGGCACGGTGGGTTTTCTGCGCTGCTGTTTTCCTGTTGTTCAGCGCCTGGTGCGGGGCGCAGACTTGGAAGCCGTTTCTGGGTGCGGAGCGCGGGGTTGATTGGTCGCAAGCGGGGGGGGGGGGGATTCCGGCGCGGGGGGTGAACTGCGCGACGCTGAAGTCGGCGGCGACTCTGGAACAAATCAATGCGGCGCTGGCGGCGTGTCCGGCGGGGCAGACCGTGTTTCTGGAGGCGGGGACGTTTGCGATTGGCGGAACGGTACGGGTGCCGTCGAACGTGACGCTGCGCGGGGCGGGGGCGGACGGGACGATATTGAACGCGACGGGAAAGGGCGAGGCGGTGATTGCGATGGGGTCGGGCGGCGTGCCGTTTCGGCCGCGGGTGATCAAGAGCGGCGCGACGCAGGGATCGACGCAGGTGGAGCTGGTTTCGGCGGAGGGGATTGCGGCGGGCCAGTACCTGGCGATCAGCGAACTCAACGATCCGGCGTTTGTGACGGCGGCGGGCAGCGGGGGGAACTGCAACTGGTGCGACGGCGGCTGGACGAAGGATGGCGGCCGGTCGCGCGGGCAGATTGTGGCGGTGATGGCGGCGAGCGGCAACACGCTGACGATTGAGCCGGCGCTCTATTCGGCGTACACGCACGAGGCGGTGGCAGTGCCGTTCGAGATGGCGGCGAGCCAGGCGGGCGTGGAAGACCTCCAGGTGAAGGCGAACAATACCGGGTACGCGACCACGTTTCTGCTGGACATGTGCGCGCGGTGCTGGGTGCGCGGGGTGGAGGGCAACTACGCGGACGGCGATCACGTGACGATCTTGTGGGGCTATCGCGATGAGGTGCGGGACAACTACTTCTCGAATGCGTATCTGCATGTGCCGGGCGGTCACGATTCGGATATCGCGATGGGGCTGAAGACGAGCGCGTCGCTGGTGGAGAACAACATCATCGAGCGCACGCATGAAGCGGTGATGCCGCAGTGGGGCGCGGCGGGCAACGTGATTGCGTACAACTACACGATGGGGGAGTTCGACAGCGGGGCCGAGAACGTGGTGATCGGCGGGGTTGACTATCACGGGGCGCATCCGCAGTTCAATCTGCTGGAAGGCAATGTGCTGACGGCGATCTATGCGGATTCGGTGTGGGGCAGCTCGAGCGAGACGACGGCGTTCCGGAACTGGGTGGTGGGGACGAACCGGGTGTGCGAGCCGCTGGCGGGGCGCGGGGCGGTGGACTGCGGGAAGGGGCATTACGGGTTCCAGGCGGCGAGGGCGGTGCAGTTTTCGTATCTGAGCACGCGGAATAACCTGATTGGGAACGTGATGGGGAGCGCGCCGATGCAGGCGCTGAAGGGCTACTCGACCGCGGTTTCGCAGACCACGGCGCTGGAATATCCGGAGAAGCGGGGGTACGAGGGAGCGGTGGGAATCACGTTCGGATACGGCAGCGCCAACGATGACGGGACGGGCGACGGGTGCGGCGGCGGGAAGCCGCCCTGCCATGCGGCGAAGACCTCGGCGAGCGACCGGATGCATGGCAATTTCAACAACTTAGGCGGCGGGGTCGAGTGGATGCCGGGGGTGCCGCGGAAGCTGCCGGCATCTTTCTACCTGGCGGGGAAACCAGCGTGGTGGGGCGCGACGGCGTTTCCGGCGGTGGGGCCGGATGTGACGGGCGGCAAGGGGCCGGGTGGGCACGCTTATGGGAATCCGGCGGAGGCCTGCTATACGAAGGTCATGGGGGGCTCGGACGGGGGTGCGGGAAGCCCGCTCCCGTTCAATGCGGAGCGGTGCTACGGGGCGAAGAAGTGAGTAGTTTCAGTTAGATGGAAATTATAGAGTGACTTTAAGTTACGCATGATTGATTACTTCTGGTTACCAATCGGCAAGGCATCCGCACCCCCTTTCACCCCCTTTGTGGGATGGAGAATTTGCCGAGCCGCTCGTAGTCTTGTGAGCATGGCGCTTCTGCCATTTTGAATAGCGTGCACAGGCGGGTGATGGAAAGACCGCCGGGGAGACGCGCAATTCAAACGGGGACTGTTCAAAACCCAGACGTTGTTTTCGCCGGCTGTGCTATCTGATCCGGCTGTATTGAAGTGGCTGCATTGCGTTGAAGGGTACGGCGAGCCAGGTTGGATCGAGGAAAGCGAAACAAGGTGAACGGGCGAATTCTCAAGTCGTGTGTGGGCGTGCTGATGGCGGGCGCGATGGGCGTATACGCGGTTCAGGCGCAGGCGGGAATCGCTGCATCGCAGGTGGCCGAGCCGACGCTGAAGCCGAATCCGATGGATGCGCTGCGCCAGTTTGAGCCGGCGGCCGATGAGGAGTACCAGGTAGGCCGCGGCGACGAGATCCAGATTGATGTTTCGGGCCGGCCCGAGCTGCAGTCGAAGCAGGTGGTGGGGCCGGATGGGCGCATCACGCTGCCACTGGCGGGAGAGGTAATGCTCGCCGGGGAGACGCGCAGCGGCGCGGCGAAGAAGATTGAAGGAACCCTGTCGTCTTACTACGCAAATCTGAGCGTGCTGGTGACGGTGACGAAGTACACGGCGAACCGGGTGCTGGTGCTGGGAGCGGTGGATCATCCGGGGCCGGTTGTGTTTGACGGCGCGCCGACGCTGCTGGAGGCGATTACGCGCGGCGGCCTGCCGCTGGTGGGACCGCTGAAGCGGCCGCAGATTCCCGATCAGTGCGCGATCTATCGCGGCAGCGACAAGGTGATGTGGGTGCAGTTGCGGCAACTGGTGGACTCGGGCAATCCACTGGCTGATATCCGGCTGCGGCGGGATGACGTGGTGTATGTGCCCGATCCGTCGGACAGGTTCGTGTCGGTGATGGGGCAGGTGAATCATCCGGGGCCGGTGGAGCTGAACAATAACTCGACGCTTTCGAGCGTACTGGCTATGGCGGGAGGCATCTCCGACAAGGCCGGCAATAACCCGCACGTGCAGGTTGTGGATACGAAGACCGGCGTATCGCGACTGATCTCATTCAAGGATCTTCTGAACTCGTCGAAGCCGCTGGAGCTCACGCTGCATCCGGGCGATATCGTTTATGTGCCGGTGAGCGGCTTCTATCGCGCAACCTACTTCCTCGAACGCCTGAGCCCACTGACCACGCTGTTGACTCTGGCCGCGGTGAACGGAGCGCTATGAAGAGCCTGCGCGACAATTCTGGATTTCCCGCTGTCGAGCCCGGGCCGCAGCCCGCGGCCAACACGGTGCGGCGCATGCCCACGGCGGGTCCGCAGGAAGTGTTCTTCCATCTTGACTTTGTGCGCAGCCTGCAGATGCACCGCAAGCTGGCGCTGGGGATCGTGTGCACCTTCCTGGTGCTGTCGCTGGGCTACATGGCGAAGCGGTGGAACACGTATAAGGCAGCCGCGCTGGTGTATGTGCAGCCTTCGCCGCATCGCGTGATCGAGACTGGTCCGGGGCAGCAGTGGCCTTACGACGCGAACACGTACGAGTCGTACATTCAGCAGCAGGTTCACGACGTGACGCGGCCGGATGTGCTGACCGCCGCGGTGAATCAGGTGCCGGGCTGGCAGGGATCGGGCGAGAGCGCGCAGGCGGCCGCAGACCGGCTGGGCAGCGCGGTGGAAGTGACGCGCCTGGGCTCGGCGTACGAAGTGCAGATTGAGGCGACGGCGAGCAGCGCGCAAGAAGCGGCGCAGATTGCGAATGCCGTTGCCGGAACCTATATCGACAGCGCCACGCGCGAGCAGAGGGCGGGCGATACGGAGCGCGTCGCGCTGCTGCGCGAAGAGCATGACCGGATCGTGAAGGAACTTGCCTCCGATCGCGCCGAGCAGGAAGACCTGAACCGCAAGCTGGGCGTGGCCGCGGTGAGCGGTGCAACTCCGGATCCGATTGACGACCAGATTGCGCAGACGCGCGGCGAACTGGTGAAGGCGCGCACGGCCAGCGATGAAGCCGCGGCCAAGCTGACCTCGCTCTCAGGCAAAGGCGCCGCCGCGAATGCAGCGCTGGACGCCGAGGCCGAAGAGATTGTGGCCGCCGATCCCGGCCTGGTGAGCATGAAGACGGCGCTGAACAAGCGGCGCTCCGAAATCATCTCGCAGATGGCGAACCTGACGCCGAATCATCCGCAGTACAAGCAGGACTCGGAGGAGCTGGCGAAGATCAACGCGTCGCTCGAAACGATGTCGCACGAGCTGCGCACCAAGGCTGGGGCGGAGATCGAACAGAAGCTGAAGAACGACCTGGAACGGACGTCGAGCGTGGAAGCGCGTCTGAACGGGCAACTGGCGCAACTGACGGGCGCGGCCGGGTCGGCTGCTCCACGGATGCAGCGGCTGAGCGAGCTGGCGACCGACATCCAGCGGCTGCAGAACCGGTTCACCTCAGTGGATGACCAGTACCGGAACCTGACGATGGAGGATAGCTCTCCGGGCGCGGTTTACCTGGCGTCAGCCGCATTGCCGCCGCTGCATGCGGCGCGCGCGAAGGTGCTGCGCAACGGGCTGATCGTGATACTGGCGGGGCTACTGATCGCGATAGGAAGCGCGTTGGTGGCGCAGAATTTCGACAAGCGGGTTTACATTGCGGAGGATGTGGAGCGGGTGCTCGGGTTTGCCCCGATGGCGCAGATTCCAGACCTGTATGAAGTGGGCACGGGCGTGGCCGAAGAGTACATGCTGCGGCTGGCGGCGGCGGTGGAGCACGCGCATCAGCAGGGAATGCTGAACAGCTGCATCTTTACCGGCATCACCGCGGGCGCGGGCGTAACCACGGTATCGAGCCGGGTGAGCGGGATGCTTGAGGCGATGGGCCGCGCGACCGTGCTGGTGGATGCAGTAGGCGCTCCTCAGGGGCGGGTGGAGCCCGCGGGCAATCCCGGCGCGGAGCTGGTGCATGCGCCGCGCGGAAGCCGCTCGACGGCGCTGCTGCAGCAGATGAACGAAGAGGCGGGTGGGGACAGCGTTGTTGTCACGGACACGGCTCCGCTGCTGGTTTCGGGCGAGACGGAGTACCTGGCGCGGTTTGTGGACTCGGCGATTGTGGTGATCGAGTCGGGGGTGACGACGAAGGCGCAACTGCGCGAGGTGGCGCGAACGCTGCAACGGCTGGAAGTGTCGTCGGTGGGCTTTGTGCTGAACAAGATTTCGCTGAAGAGTGCGAATGCTGGGTTCTGCGAATCAGTCCGCGCCGTGGAAAGCCATCTGCGCTCGCAGGCGCGTGCGGCGGATCGTCCCGCACCGCGGCAGGAAGAAATGGCTCAAACCGCTGCGGAGCCCCAGATGGTTTCACAGGCGTTTGAGCATCTATGGAGCGCGCCCGAACCGGTGGATCAGGCTGCAGCCGCGTATGAGAATGTCGCCGTTGCGGAAACGCAACAGGTTGTCGAGGCTGCGGTGACGATGCCCATGGCTGCGCCGGTGGCGGAACCCGCGGTTCGCGAGATGGCGCAGACGGAGTTTGCGCCGACCGAGCGCTGGGGATTGCCAGAGTTCCCGCGCAGATATGTTGCACCGGCAAGGATCGAAGAGCAGATCGAAGAGACGGTCGTGGAACCGACCTTAGAGCCGGCGATTGCGCTCGCGCCTGCCGCTGTAGAGGCGGCGCCTGAGGTTGTCGCCGAGCCGAGCCCGGCTGAGATCCGCAGCGAGGAAAAGAGCCACGAGCGTCCGGCAGCGCATGCTCCTTCTCGTGCGTATGTGGCGCGTCCGATGCGCGGACGCCAGACAGTGCGATTTACATCCGCAGTGGAGAGCAGGCAGGCCGTGCCCGCACCCGCTGAGTCCGCTCCTGAGGCAGAACGAACGATGGCGAATGAGCCGATGGCGGAGCCGATGCTGGAATCAGTTCCGGCGCAGGCTGTCCCGGTTCAGGCGAGCGCAATGGCGGAAGAAACTTGCGTGATGCCAGCTGACGATGCAGCGACGGTTGTGGACTTCGCAGAGGCAGCGGCGGCGCGCAAGGCATATTGGGCAGAGATCCATGAGCCGTCGATACTGGAGCAGCCGGTAGCTGAGGCGCCCGCAGTCGTGGTGAGTGAAGAGACGATTGTTGTGGAGTCGATTCCTGAGCCGGTCGCTGTGGCGAGTGCGAGCTTCGAGCCGGAAGCGGAAGGGACAGCATCCATTGCGGCGTCGCGCCTGAGCGGATTGCGTACCCTGATGACCTCGCTGGGGGTCAAGAATCTGCACAAGGAATTGGAACTGCGGAAGACACATCTGGAACTGGCCCCGGTGGTCGAACGGCCGATTGAGCGTCCGGTCTACGCGCAGCCCGAGGCGCCGGCCGCGGTGTCGGACGGGACGATCGAGGTGCCGGTTCGGGAAGTGATGGCGCGCCCGGAGATCATTCCGCCACGCATTGCGATGGAGCACGTGGAGCGCGAGTCGGACCTGCGGAGGGCGGTGAAGTCGCCGCGCGTGAGCCGCTGGGATTCGGCGGACGACGTGGAGACGCTGCCTTCGAAGCGCGGGCAGTATCGCAAGCGGCACTAGTCTAAAATGACGGGCATGAAGAGCATGCTGCGTTGCGCGGTGTTGTTGGCGGCTGTGTGGACCGTTGCGCTGGCCGGATCAGCCCAGGAGATGGCCCATCACGAGCCATCCAGTCCCTCCACCGAGCTCATAGTGCGCGGGCTCGACGGCAAAGCCATCACCCTCTCGCCCGCGGACCTGGCGGCGATGCCGCATAAGACGGTCGCGGTGATGAACCACCATACGAATGCGAATGAAAGCTACTCCGGCGTCGCGCTGTCCGATCTGCTGGCGAAGGTCGGCGCGCCGCAGGGTTCCGATGTTAAAGGAAAGCTCTTCATGCTGGGCGTCGTCGTCACGGGAACCGACAAGTACAGTGTGCTGTTCGCCATTGCCGAGACCGACCCCACCATTCACACCGGCGACATCCTGGTCGCCGACCAGATGAACGGCCAGAAGCTCGACAAGTACGGCGCGTTCAAGCTCGTCTCCACGGAAGAGAAGCGCCCGGCTCGCTGGGTGCGCAATCTCAGCTCGATCTCTCTGGTCGAAGTGAAACCGTAACCCAGGGCGCCTCTCGGTCCGCCGAGGCGGGAGCGGGAGGCATCCGCGCATCGCCTATCGGCACATTCCGTTGACGTCCACTGTCATCTTTGGACGCGCGGGCATCGTGAGTCCCTTCGCTGCTATTGCACCTTCCAGGCTGTCGGGCTGATCGGGAAGGGAAGGGTCCAGCGAACTCTTGTAGAAGGCATCTTTCTCGGCCTCCTCCAGCGGGACGAAGGAGAATCCCTTGTCGCGGTACATCTTCAAGAGGCGAGGGAGCATGCGGGCGTCGAGCGCGCCCACGTGCATGAGCAGCACGTAGGGAATGTCGTGGCCGAAGAGGGTCTTCGCCATGGCGCGGCGGAAGTCCGCGTCCTGCGCGGCTGCGTCAAGATAGCTCGACTCAAGCTGGGCGATCGCTGCCGTGTCGTTCTTCGCCACGCAGCGGGCATAGGGCTCGTTCCACATGTAGTCGCCAAAGCTCATGGTGACGGCCGCAATGCGGTAGTGATGCTCGGCCAGGAATTTGCGGGCGGCGACGCGCTTCTCGGGCGTATCGCCCTCGGCCAGATACGGGAACCGCAGCCAGTGCCAGTCGGAGCCGGCGGCGTACTTCTCGAGCACAGGCTCGTTCTTCAGCACGTCGGCTTCCCAGTCAGACAGCGCGGCGGTGTTCAGGTTCACGTGCGACCAGGCGTGATTCCCCAGCGGAAAACCGGCGGCGCGCCAGTCACTCATCATGGGTTCCGAGGCAGGCTCGCGCTCCATCGCCACGCCGTTCACAAAGCCGTAAACGCCGGTAATATGCTCGGCTTTCATGGCGTCGATCAGCTTCTTGCCGATCTCGACGCGCGTTTCGTTGGCGGGTAGGGCGCTGTGCGCGGGCACGTCATCCCACGTAAAGGCGATTTGCTGTGCGTTTGCTGAAATTCCCGCTGCCAGAACGGCAGCGCCAACCAGAACTACTCCCCAACTGCACCAGATTTTCACTTGATCCCCCGGACACAAAAAAGGCTCACCGCCATCCTAAACGCCGCCGGGCCGGATGACCTGACGGCTGAAGGGCGAAGGCTCGCCCATCGCTATTTCGCGACTACGTCGATGGGTACGGTGATCGTTTTGGGCGGCATGCACTGGGTTTCGTCGCAGGCCTGGTAGCGCAGCTTCGCCTCGAGGAGATGAGTTCCCGGCGCCGCGGTCAGTTTGGCGGCAATGGAGAATTCTCCGGTGAAGACATTGAGCTTTGTTGTGGGATCGGCGGGCAGGGTGTAGTCGTGTCCGTCGGGATAGGCTGCCGACTCGAGCCTTACGCCTGTTCCTTCGGGCACCGATAAGGTGGTCGGAATCAGGTACTTGTCCTTGGGGGTGTGGGAATTGATATGCAGGCCGGGCGCGATCCTGAAGTGGAGTTCCACAGCGGTTGCCTTTCCCGCTGGGAGGGTGATTTGCTCGGGGTAGAGATACTTCACCGCCTCAGCTTTCGCACCGGCCGGTTTTGCATCCTGCCACAGGGGCGCCTGCGCCGGAGCGGCTATCCCCGCCGCGATCGCCACTGCCGCCAGAACTGTCTTCCTCATCCTCAGACCCATGAATCTCAATGCCCCTCTACCTTTACTCCAGCGCCTTCTTGATCTTTTCTTCCATGTCGTCTTTCGACGTGATGCCCATCTGCGATGCGACGACCTTGCCGTTGCGATCGACCCAGAATGAGGTCGGCATCGCATCGAGGCCGCCGTACTGGGTGGCAATGCTGTCGCCATTCAGCAGAACGGGATAAGGCATCTTTTCCTTATTCACGAATTTGGCCACGGATTCCTTCTGTTTGGCGAAGCCTTCCTTGTCGCCGGCCTTCAGGTCGTCGCCTTCGGAATCGATCCCCAGCACTTCAAAGCCTTTGTCGGCGTACTGGTTGCGCAGCTCTATGATCCAGGGCGTCTCCAGCTTGCACGGCCCGCACCATGTGGCCCAGAAGTTGATCAGCAGCGCCTTGCCTTTGTAGTCGGACGGCGACACGGTCTTTCCGTTCAGGTCTTCCAGCTTGAACTCCGGCGCCGGCTTGCCCAGAAGCGGCGAGGACGTAAACATGGCGTCGGCCGTCTGGCCCGCCTCGAGCGTGGCGTGCACGGAGCTGGCCGCGGCGTTGACCGCCTGCTGCCGCCGATACTGCCAGTTGGCCCAGCCCGCCCAGGCGAAGGCAGCAAGGATGAACAGTGTGACGCCAAGAACGATGGTGTTTCTCTTCACAGGCAGCGTAACCTCTAACCTCATTGTACGAAAGCGCCACCTGCCCGGATTGTCATTTCATTTCCCCAAAGCTGATAGCATGAGAAACCGATGAATCCCAAACAGGATGCGGACTGCCCTGATCCTGAACCGTTGACTCCCGCCGCCCTGGTGCGTACGGAGGCCGCCGCTCTGGAAGCGCTTGCGGCCCGCCTGGAAGGGCCCATGGGCGCGGATTTCGAGCGCGCCGTCGAACTCATTTTGCATTGTGGCAATGCGAACGGCCGCGTGGTGGTTACGGGCATGGGCAAGAGCGGCATTATTGCGCAGAAGATTGCTGCCACGCTCAGCTCCACCGGCTCGCCTGCGCTGTTTCTGCACCCGGCGGAGGCGGTTCACGGCGACTTGGGCGTGTTGATGCCGGGAGACGTGGTGGTCGCGCTTTCGGCGAGCGGCGAGACGGAAGAGATTCTTCGGCTGCTGGCGACGCTCAAACGCAAAGGCGACGCCCTCATCACCTTCTGCTGCAATCTTGCGTCGACCTTGGCGACCGCCAGCGATGTGGCGCTCGACTGCGGCGTGGAGAGGGAAGCGTGCGGACTTAACCTGGCGCCCACCGCTTCAACCACGGCCATGCTGGCGCTGGGCGACGCTCTCGCGGTGGCGGTGAGCCTGCGCAAGGGATTCAGGGCGGAAGACTTCGCCGAGCTCCACCCGGGCGGCAAGTTGGGCAAGCGCCTGGCGCTGGTGCGCGACCTCATGCACGGCGGCGACGGGGTTCCCGCGGTTTCACCGCTTACGCCCATGACCGACGTGATCTACGAGATGTCGTCAAAGAAGCTGGGCATGACCACGGTGCAGGAGGGCGGGCGGCTGGTGGGCGTGATCAGTGACGGCGACCTGCGCCGGCTGCTGGAGCACGAAGGGGGCGCGGCGCTGAGCAAGACGGCGGGTCAGGCTATGAATCCGCATCCCTCCACGATTGAATCGAGAGAGCTGGCGGCGAAGGCCTTGTCGATTCTCGAAGAACGCAAGATCACCAGCCTGGTGGTCATCGATGGCGAAGGCCATGTGGAAGGCGTGGTGCACCTGCATGATTTGTGGGGAGTGGAGTTGATTTAAGTTACTCGCCAGCCGACCCACTAGCGCGCTTTTCCGCTGCTCGCCAAAGCCGGCCTGGGCGGCTATAGCTTTCCGCCGTCCGCCAACGCAACGCGGTAGGACCCGTAATCGATGGTGAATACGGCGGTCCCACCCACGCGAATTTTGGATTCGCTGCGGTTCTTCTGCGGCAGCCAAGCGCCGTCCGTCTTTGCGCTGGTACTGTCGATCACCGTGCTGGTGATCCAAAACGAGGGATTCTTCGCCGGTTTCACTTCGATCCTTGCCACGGCGAAATCTACGGCGTCCACCCAGATTTTGCCCCGATACAGAAACTTGCCGGCACGCAAAGGTTCAACCTGAAGGACATAACTCGGCCGGCCGTCGAGCACTTCTGTTCCGATGAGTTGGAAGCGGTAGTTCGCCGGACTGACGGCGGCAGCATTCTTGTCGAGAGAAGCCTCGATCTCGCTCGTCACCGCCTTCATGAGCACCTTGTCGCAGAGGATCCTGGATCCGCTCTGCGCGATCACGCGAAAGCTTTTGCCGGAAGCGGCATCGAACTTGACCTCAACGTCCATTTTCCCGGCGAGAGTCGAAAACCCGTGGTACTGCACCTGGTAATGGCGAATCGATTCGTAGCTCTTCAAGTCTTTGGATTGGGCTGCATCGTGCAGTTGCATACGATCGACTATCTGATCCAAAGGCAGCGCCGAGGGGACCGCACCCGGGCTCTCGGAGGAGACTGCCGGTGTCATGGAGACGAACAGCAGAGCCTGCCCAAGAGCCCAGAAGGGGAGCCAAATCATGAGACATGATATCGCCCGGCCTCGGGCGGCAGCCGCTTGACGGCATCCCATAGGCGTGTCCCCGCACACCTCCTGCGTCTGCCCTGCCACGCCCTCAGCGCGAGCGCGCGACGCGCTTGTTGGTTTGTGGCACATTTTGTGTCACAATACTAGCATGCCGAGCATCAACCTCCGCCAGCTTCGCGACACCCGCCAGCTCAAGGCCTGGCTCGATGCGGGGGAGACGGTCGAATTGCGCGAGCGCGACCGCCTCATCGGCCGTATCACGCCGGAAAACCCTGCCCAGGAAAAGAAGGAATGGCCAGACTTCGCTGCGCGCCTCAAAGAGATGTGGGGAGACAGGGTCATCAACACTCAGGAGATCTTCGACGAGATTAGAGAGGATCGCTTTTGATCATCTGCGTGGACTCAAGTCTGGTTGTGTCTCTTTACGTCATCGATGCGAATACTCCCGAAGCTTTGCAGCGCATGAAGAAACATCCGGAGGCATGGCTCACCCCTCTGAATCGCACAGAGTTGGCACATGCGATCCACCAAAGCGTCTTTCGGAAGAAGATCAGCGAATTCGAAGCACACCGGGCATGGAAAGCATTCGAGGATGACTGCACACAAGGTGTGTGGATCAAGGCTAACTTTCCCGATACTGTCTGGAAGACCAGCATCGATCTCGCTCGCCGCTACGGCCCGACGCTCGGCATTCGCACCCTCGACACGCTCCACGTGGCGTGCGCCCTCGAGCTAAAGCCTGACCGCTTCTGGACGTTTGACGAGCGCCAGGCGCGGCTCGCCGAAGCTGCGGGACTCGACATCTCGGCGTGAAGTTGGGACGCGGGGCCTACGATCCTGCGGCGGCGTGGTAGCCATCGGTGACCGAAATCGACGCCGACTCCCGATACGCGGCGATGCCGCAGAGGATCATCAGGATCAACGCCGCGACGAGGGTGATGGCGGTGCTTCGCGTGAACTCCAAAGGCCGCCGGCCGTAGTGATAGCGGTCGACGCGCCTGCGAATTCCAATACCGTCCGTGCCCGCAGCGAGGCCATAACGGCCGGCAAGCCTGTCTCCGCGCATTTCCAACGCATGGTCGTCCAACAGCACATCGCGCTGGGGGTTCTGGAATCGGGAACGATACCTGCGAACCCGCTTGAATCGAGCTTCGCGCATCTGCCGCAGCCTCCTCGGCTTCAAGCGATATCTTGGCTCGAGAGAGATAAACGGGGCATAACTGCTGCCTTAGATCCGGATAAACCGGAACGATGAGGCTTTGGAGGGGGCGGGCGACGGGGAAGGGAGCTGAATTTCCTGACCTCAATTGCCAACATTTAAGATGGAAGTTGTCCTTCTATCGTCTTGCGTCCGCGGGAGCGGACGGGAAAGCACGCACGCCCTAAATATGCATCGTTGGTCCAAGCTCTTCGTACCCACGCTTCGTGAGGCTCCGGCAGACGCGGAAGTTGCCAGCCACAAGTTTCTTCTCCGCGCCGGCTACATCCGCCAGCTCGGCGCCGGCATCTACAACTACCTCTTCATGGGGCAGCGATCGATCAACAAGATCATCGGTATCGTCCGCGAAGAGATGGACCAGATCGGCCAGGAGTTTCTGCTGCCCGCGCTTCTGCCCAAGGAGCCGTGGGAGGAGTCGGGCCGGTGGACGGGCATGGGCGACAACATGTTCCGGCTCAAGGACCGCAAGGGCGCCGACCTGTGCCTGGGCATGACGCATGAAGAGATCATGACGACAATTGCGCGCGGCGAGCTGCGCAGTTACAAGCAGTTGCCGCAGATCTGGTACCAGATCCAGACCAAGTTCCGTGACGAGCCCCGGCCCAAGTCCGGCCTCTTGCGGGTGCGCCAGTTCATCATGAAGGACTCGTACTCCTTCGATTTGAACAAGGAAGGGCTGGACAAGTCCTTCGATCTGCACGACCAGGTCTACCGGACCATCTTCAGCCGCTGCGGCCTCAAGTTTGTTGCCGTCGAAGCCGACTCGGGCGCCATGGGTGGCTCGCAGTCGCAGGAGTTCATGGTTTATACCGACGCCGGCGAGGACCTTATCGCATCGTGTCCCGCATGCGGCTACGCGGCCAACGTCGAGAAGGCGATCTCGCGCCTGGAGGCGGTGACGGAGATGGAGCCGACCGGCGACGGGATGCCTGAGCTGGTGCATACGCCGGGTTGCGCCGCCATTTCTGACGTTGCGGCGTTCTTCAAGATTTCGCCGGCGTCGGACATCAAGTGCGTGGCTTACATGGTGATGAAGCGCGGCATCGGTGAGGCAAAATCGGGGCCGAAGGATACGTGGCACGGAGTGGCTGCGTTTCTGCGCGGCGATCACCAGGTGAACGAGACCAAGCTTCTGGGCGCGCTGGGTGGAGCGGAACTCCGGCCCATGGTGGCCGAAGAGCTGCAGCAGTACTTGAACGGACCGGCGGGTTACCTTGGGCCGGTTGGAGTTACGCCGGATGCGAAGGCGCTGGGCGAAGGGCTCACGGTCGTTGTCGACAAGTCGCTTGAGGGCCGCAAGAACCTGGTCTGCGGCGCGAACAAACTCGACTACCACCTGCGCAATGTGGTTCCGGGGCGTGATTTTACCTGGACGCTTGCGGCCGATATTCGCAGCGTGAATGAAGGCGAAGCCTGCCCCACACCCGACTGCGCTGGCAAGCTGGTTGTCGGCAAGGCGGTGGAAGTCGGGCACATCTTCAAGCTTGGTTACAAGTATTCGGAATCGATGGGCGCGCGGGTGCTGGATCCCAACGGCAAGGAAGTCACGCCGATCATGGGCAGCTACGGCATCGGCATCGAGCGCATCCTCACCGCGGCAATCGAGCAGTCGAATGACGCGAATGGGTTCTGCCTGCCGGCGAGCATTGCACCGTTCACGGTGGTTGTTACGGTGACGAACGTTGGGGACGCGGCGCTGCGCGAGACCGGCGAGAAGCTGGCGGCGACGCTCGACGAAGCTGGAATCGATGTGCTGCTCGATGACAGAGACGAGCGGGCCGGCGTCAAATTCAAGGATGCCGATCTGGTTGGAATTCCCTACCGCATTAACGTGGGCAAGAAGGCCGCGGGCGGCGTGGTGGAGCTGGTTACGCGGGCCACGTCGCAGAGCAGCGACGTTGCGATCGAGCAGGTGTTGCACGAGCTCAAGACGCGCATCGCAGAGGAGAGCTTGTTGGAGAATGTTTCGGACAAAGGGAGCGAGTGAGCGGGAAGCGAGTGATCGGGTGATCAGGTGATCAAGGAGCGAGTTGTCAGGTGATCGAGTGGTCAGGTGATCAGAGCATCTGGATACGACGTTAGAGTATGTGAGCTGCCCGAAAACTGGATCACTGGACCACCTGATCACCGAATCACTTGAACACGGGATCACTTGAACACTGGACCACGCGACCACTGGATCACTGAACACCCGAACCCTACCCAGGAGCTGCAGCAATGGCGTTGAAGATCAAATTCCGAATGCCCACCCACCGCGCCGGATGGGCTTCAATGCTGCTGCGCATCGTGCTCATTGCCATCGCCGCGGTGGCCGTCACTTTTCTCAGCGTGGGCAGCTACCTTTACTTCAAGTACGGCGCCGTGGTGGACGCGCGGCTGCAGCATCCGGTTTTTGCCAACACGGCCAAGATCTACGCCGAGCCACGCGAGGTTCGCCCCGGGCAAAAGCTCACGGTCTCGCTGATCGGTGACGAACTGCGGCAGGCCGGCTACACGCCACAGGGTGGGCCGAAGGACTCGCCTATGGGGACATATCGCGAAGGCGGCGACTCCATCAGCGTCCATCCCGGGCCGCAGTCGTATCACGCGGAGGACGGGGCGACGATCCGCGTGGGCGGCGGAGTGGTTAGCTCGATCGCCGACGACCACGGCCAGGCGCTTGTCTCCTATGAGCTGGAGCCGGTTCTGATCACGGGTCTCAGCGAAGACGTGAACCGCACCAAGCGACGCATTGTCACCTACGACCAGATGCCGCAGAGCCTGGTCAATGCCGTTCTGGCGATTGAAGACCGCCGCTTCTTCGAGCATGGGGGCGTGAACTACACCAGCATGATCGGCTGGGCATGGCACGACCTGGTCGGGGATCGCAAGCATCGCGGCGGCGCTTCAACGGTGACGATGCAGCTTGCCAAGCAGCTTTTTGTCGCCGATACCGGGACCATCAAGTACAAGATCACGCAGATCCTGGTGGCTTTCCATCTGGAACACCGCTTCACCAAGAAGCAGATCTTCGAGCTCTACGCCAACCAGGTTCCGCTGGGGCAGCGCGGCAGTTTTGCCATCAACGGATTCGGCGAAGCGTCACACGCGTACTTTGGCAAAGACGTGCACCAGCTCGACCTTTCAGAGAGCGCGACGCTGGCGGGGCTGATCCAGAGCCCCAGCTACCTGAACCCGTTCCGCCATGGTGAGCGCGCCATCGACCGCCGCAACCTGGTGCTCGATTCCATGGTCGAAACCGGCGCCATCACCAAGGACGACGCCGAGCGCGCCAAAGCCGAGTCGCTGCATCTGGTCCCGGGCAGCGTGGACGCCAGCGAGGCCCCCTACTTTGTCGACCTGGTGCACGACCAGCTTATACAGAAGCTGGGCGAGCGCGATGCCAATCTCGAAGGCCTGCGTATCTACACCTCGCTTGATCCTGACCTGCAGCGCATCGCCAGCAACGCCGTTGAGAGCACCGTTCACGTTGTCGACGAGCTGGTGGACAAGCGCCGGGCCCGCGAACGCAAGCAGGCCGAGGCTGCCCACCTGCACAGCGCCCCCGAGTCCACCATCTATCCCCAGGTCGCGCTGGTCGCGCTCAATCCCCACACCGGGCAGGTTCTCGCCCTCGTTGGCGGGCGCAGTTACGGCACCAGCCAGGTGAACCACGCGGTTGCGCACCGTCCAACCGGCTCGATCTTCAAGCCGTTCGTCTATGCGGCAGCGTTCGCCACCGCCGTGGAGGGCACTCCTCTGGAAGGCCAGGAGAAGCTCTTCTCGCAGGTCACGATGCTGAACGATCAGCAGACCACCTACGAAGTCGGCGATAAGGAATACACGCCCAAAAATTTCAAAGGCGAATACTACGGCGAGATCACCGCCCGCTACGCGCTGATGCGCTCGGACAATAACGCGACCATCTCGCTGGCCTCGATGGTGGGCTTCGATCGCGTCGCCGCCCTGGCTCGCGAAGCCGGCGTCAAGAGTGCCCGCGGCACACCGTCGGTCGCCATCGGCTCGTATGACGCGCCTCCTTTGGATATGGCCGGCGCCTACACCGTGTTTGCCAACGGCGGCATGCACATCGATCCCTGGATGGTGGCCAGCGTCCGCACCGCAACCGGCGACATCATCACCGACTACACGCCGACCACCAAGCAGGTGCTGGACCCGCGCGTGGCCTACCTCACCACCAACATGATGCAGGCCGTGCTCAACGGCGGCACCGCAGCGGCCGCACGTGCCCACGGCTTCAAGGCGCCGGGCGCGGCCAAAACCGGCACCAGCCACGACGCATGGTTCGCCGGCTTCACCTCGAACCTGCTCTGCGTGGTCTGGGTGGGTAACGACGACTACACCGACATCAAGATTCAGGGCGCCGACGCTGCCGCCCCCATCTGGGCCGAATTCATGAAGAAGGCGATCGAGCTTCCCCAGTATTCAGACACCAAGGACTTCTCTCCTCCCGAGGGTGTCCAGATGGTGAGCCTCGACAAGATCTCGAACCTTCTTGCCGACTCGACGTGCCCCGACGACTACACGGCCGCCTTTCTTGACGGGACCGCTCCTACCGACACGTGCGGCCATCCGCCGGATCACAGGAACGTTTTTCAGAAGATTTTTGGGGTGGGCAGCCCCTCCAAACCCGGACATTGATGGGAAGCCCGTAGGGGCGCATGTCGTAGATAGGACAGAGCTGGCAGCGGGTGAATCAGCCCGCTGCGGGCCGGGAGCGGTGCGCCCGTTGACCCCTTTTCGCCATCCTACCTTCACAAAACATTCACTTGTTGCGGCTTGGTCTGCGGTATAACTGACCTCAAGAAATCCTTAGATCGCACGCTAGATCGCAAGATAGATCACTCTTGGATGGTCCCCCATGCCGTTTAGAGCTCTCTGCCTCGCCGTGTCTATTCTGTTCGCCGGATTCACCGGATACGCAACCGCCCAGAACGTGCCCCGCTCTTCGCACGTGTGGATGATTACTGAAGAAAATCACAGCTTTGAAGACGTCATCGGCAACACCCAGATGCCGTATTACAACCAGCTTGCCCAGAAATATGGGCTGGCGACGCAGTTCTACTCGGACCAGCACAGCTCTCTGCCCGCGCTGATGTGGCTGGTGGCCGGGGCGGCTGTCGAGACCAACAACGACACCACCTCGTGCCAGCACGGGCAGGACAACATCGTCCGCGAGCTTCTGAAGCAGGGTTATACGTGGCGCTCTTACCAGGAGAACCTGCCCTACGCCGGATTTCAGGGGCTCTACAGCCCTGACTCCATGTACTACCGCCGCCACAACCCGCTGATTGATTTCACTGATGTCTGCCCCGGCACCGGGCAGGACATCAATAATGTCCCCCTCTCGCAGATGGCCGAGGACTTCGACAACGGAACCACCGTGAACTATGCGTGGATCACCGCCAACACCAACGACGACGCCCACAACGGCACTCTCGCGGCCGCCGACCAGTGGCTCGAGGCGAACGTCCCCGCCATCCTCGCGCGGCCCGAGTTCGGCCCCGGCGGCGACGGCATCCTCTTCGTCGTGTGGGATGAAGGCGACGAGTCGTCTACCGTCGATAACCGCTGCTCGGCGACAGTTTCAAGCGGATGCGGCGGGCGGGTTGCGACGCTGGTTATCGGACCGGGCGTCAAGTCCGGTTATCAGTCCACCGTCACCTATCACAGCGAGAATGTGCTCAAGACGGTCTGCGCCGCCATGGGGCTTGCAACCTGCCCTGGAGCGGCGCAGAACGCGGCGCCGATGGCCGACTTCTTCACGAGCGGGGGCGGTACAGCCGCGGCCAACGGCGTGGTGATCTCCACGCCGGGCAACGGAGCGACGGTGACGGGCGCCGTTCACCTGATCGCCGGCGCCTCGGAGAGCCAGGCCATTTCGCAGACCCAGGTGTGGGATAACGGCACGAAGCTCGGCGTGTACGGAACGCAGATTGATGCGGTCTACAACCTCAGCCCCGGCAAGCACACCACTGCCGTTCTCGACCTCGACGCGAGCTACAAGGTTATTCACCAGTCGTCGGTGAGCTACACGGTGCAGGCGCTGGTGAACGGCGTGCAGATCATTTCGCCCACGCCGAGCGAGAATCTTGGCATGACGACGGTGAACGTGGTTGCTCACGCCAGCGAGTCCGTGGCCATCAGCCAGATGCAGGTGTGGGACAACGGTGTGAAGCTGGGGTGGTACGCGGGCGCCGACGTGAACCAGTATTACTCGCTCGCGCCCGGATCGCATGCCGTTACGGTGATGGACATGGATGTCCACTACAACGTTCTGCACAAGTCGACCGTCTCGTACACCGTGCAGTAGGAGACAGGGCTGTCGAGACTGATGGAGGGGGGACGTCCATCCCGCGCCCCTGTAAGAATTCCCACAGGAATTCCAAAATCGAAAGATCCATCCTTCTTATGGAGGTCCCCCCATGCCCTCTAAAACCCTCTGCCTCGTCGTGTCTCTTTTGTTCGCCGGATTCACCGGATACGCAACCGCCCAGAACGTTCCCCGCTCCTCGCACATCTGGATCGTGGCCGAAGAGAACCACAGCTTCGAAGACGTTATAGGCAACTCCGACATGCCCTACTACAATCAGCTCGCCCAGCAGTACGGGCTTGCCACCCAGTTCTATGCCGACCAGCACAGCTCCCTTCCCGCCCTCATGTGGCTGGTCGCCGGCGCCGCCGTCGAGCCCAACAACGACACCACTTCCTGCCAGCACACCCAGGACAACGTCGTCCGCGAGTTGCTCAAAGCGGGTTATGCCTGGCGCTCCTACCAGGAAAACCTCCCCTACGCCGGCTACCAGGGGCTCTACGGCGGCACCAACAACGACTACTACCGCCGCCACAATCCCCTCATCGACTTCTCCGACGTCTGCCCCGGCACCGGCCAGGACACGAACAGCGTCCCCTACTGGCAGATGGCCGCCGACTTCTCCGTCGGCAGAACCGTCAACTATGCCTACATCACCCCCGACGCCGACGAAGATGCCCACAACGGCACGCTCGCCGCCGCCGACCAGTGGCTGCAGGCGAACGTCCCCGCTATCCTCGCCCGCCCTGAGTTCAGCTCGGGCGGCGACGGCATCCTCTTCATTGTGTGGGATGAAGGTAACCTCTCCGGCGACAACCGTTGCTCCGCCACCGTCTCAACGGGCTGCGGCGGCCGCACCGCCACACTGGTCATCGGCCCCAGTGTCAAGCCCGGCTACCAGTCCACCATCACCTATCACAGCGAGAACGTCCTCAAGACCGTCTGCACTGCCATGGGGCTGGATCCCTGCCCCGGAGCCGCTCAGAACGCCGCACCCATGTCCGACTTCTTCCCACCCTCCAATAGCATCGTCATCTCCACTCCCCGCAGCGGATACACCATCGCCGGCACTGTCCATCTCATCGCCGGCGCCTCGGAAAGCCAGCCCGTCAGCCAGACCCAGGTCTGGGACAACGGCTCCAAGCTGGGCGTCTATGGCTCCCAGATCGACGATACCTACAACCTGATTCCCGGCATCCACACCACCACGGTTCTGGACCTCGACTCGAGCTTCAACGTCCTCCACCAGTCCTCAGTCACTTACACCGTAGAAGGGGTGCTCGCAGAGGGAGTGCAGATCATCTCACCCACGCCCAACGAGGCCCTCGGCACGACGGTCAGGATCGTCGCACACGCCAACGAATCCGTAGCCGTCAGCCAGATGCAGATCTGGGACAACGGCACAAAGCTGGGGTTTGGTTCCGGCGCCGACATCAACCAGCCCTTCACCCTCGCCCCCGGCTCCCACACCCTCACGGTCCTGGACTTGGACAGCAACTACAACGTCCTCCACCAGTCCACCGTGTCGTACTCGGTCTTTCTGTCGACAGGGCCGGGCAATTAGCCCCACCGCAGGTACTGGCACTGCGGGCACCAGAAGGTGATGCGCGCGTCGACTCCCTGGGGGCGCGATTCGATGGGTGTGGCGCACTTGCGGCAGGGCTCGCCGGCGCGGCCGTAGACCCACAGGCTCTGGTCTGGATTGGAGTTGCGCGTGGTTCTGCGACCCGCACCGCGCCAGGTCACGATGCGGTCGCCTGCGTCTTCAAGCACGTTGGCGGCAAGCTGCTTGCGGGCTACGGCGATGACCTCGAGCACTTCGGCCTCGGAGAGCGTGCCCACCTTGCGGAAGGGGTTCAGGCCGGTGACGAAGCAGACCTCGGACTTGAAGACGTTGCCAATGCCGGCGAGGAGGCGCTGACGCAGGAGCACATCGCCGAGTTCCCCGTCCGGCTCGGAGAGGATGCGCGCGGCAGCGGTTTGGGGGTCGAAGTCTGGGCTGAGCAGATCGGCCCTGGGGGCGGGGATTCGGCAGTCGCGCCGCAGCGAGTCGGGGGTGTGCATCTGGGCTACCGGCACGTTGAAGCCGACGGCGACGTATTCGGAGTTCTCGATGACGATGCGGGCAGAGGCGGCGGGCGCCTGCCAGCGCTCGCCGGGGCGGTAGATGTGCCAGCTCCCGTTCATGAGCATGTGGGTGGCCAGGGTGGCTCCGCCGGAGAAGTGCATGAGCAGCCACTTGCCGCGCGATTCCACCTGCTGGATGGTCTGTCCGGTGAGGGGCGTGTCGTCGTGGAAGCGGGTGAGAAGCGGGAAGGTGGAGCGGAAGCCGGTGATGGTTTTGCCGGCCAGGGCGCGGCCGAGGGAGCGGGCCGAGCGGAATATGGTGTCGCCTTCAGGCATGGTCTACTGCATCTCCTCCGATTCATCCTGTTGCGACGCCATCGCCGTCGGCATACGGCGCAGATGGAGGCCGAGGGGGCCGGGGTGGAAGCCTGCGTCCATGAGGAAGCGGGCCAGGGGATGCGCTGACGCCGGCTGACCGTTGATGGTGGTGATCAGAACGCCCTGGCGGCGGTCGGCCTGCATGCGCTGCTGCCCGCGCTGCGAGAGAAACTGCGCCAGCCCTTCGGCGGCGCGCGAGCGGTCCGGCTCTTCGGCGGGGAGAAACACCAGCAGGTTGGGATTGTTGCGGCGCAGCCAAGCGAGCAGTTCGCCGTTGCGCAGAATCACTTCGGCATAGGCGGCGCGGGTGAGCACCCTGGGCGCGGATTCGGAATCTTCTTCGGCTACGGGCAGGTCCGGCCACTTCAGGACAGAGCCGTAGGGATTGGCGGGGTCGGTGGCCGCCATCTGCACGAACTCGGGCTTTTCGGCATCGGGCTCGGCGCGCAACTGGCGCAGCAGGTCGACGGCGGCGGGAAGGGCGAATTGCGTTGCGCCCAGACCCGCGACGAAGTAGCCGCGGCGGATGCGGCCCGACTCCTCGAGAGCCTTGAGGACGCCGTAGACGGCGCTGAATCCGCCGGGCACGTTTTCGGCGGATACCTGTTCGCGGAGGAGAATGCCGTAGCGGCTTAGTAATTGCATGGCGAGGGCGTGGCTGCGCTCGGTTTCTGTGGGGGCGGAGGAACT
>Ga0206908_1008_pt1 | contig 47215 bp, 48 predicted proteins | sample Alteio_BWOrgHeat_78_FD_152979 | JGI IMG/M metagenome (GOLD analysis project Ga0206908, IMG submission 152979) | Enriched cells from forest soil in Barre Woods Harvard Forest LTER site, Petersham, Massachusetts, United States -... | ecosystem: Environmental > Terrestrial > Soil > Temperate forest >... | reverse complement strand
CTTGCCACACTTCCACCAAAGCGCCCCGGATTGGCTTTCCATCTTCATCCAGCACGCGGCCATGCACAAAAATCCGCTCACCTATCGGATCGCTGGTGTATTGCGCCGTCAGGTCGTTATCGTGTTCACGAATCAAACCCTGTCCAAACACCGGGCCCGTCCGTTCCGTGCGTGTCTCGGACAACAAAACCAGCGGCATGCGCGGAGAGCGCGCAATCGACGAGACATAAGGTGGGAAATGGTATTCGGGCTGAGAGCCCGGAATCGCCAACTCCACTTTGGTCGTGCTCTTCATTTCTCTCCTCAAACACGCTCCATCGCCATCGCGATGCCTTGCCCAACCCCAATGCACATCGTTGCCAGCGCCAGCTTGCCGCCGTTCTTCGCGAGTTGATGAGCAGCCGTCATCACGAGTCGAGCGCCACTCATTCCCAGTGGATGCCCAAGCGCAATCGCCCCGCCCGTTGCATTTACGTGCTCCGCATCATCCGGCAGTTCGAGTTGTCGAAGACAAGCCAGCGATTGGCTTGCGAACGCCTCGTTCAATTGGATCCAATCGAAATCCGCGATCGTCTTGCTCATGCGCGCAAGCAGTTTTTGCGTTGCCGGCACCGGCCCGAGACCCATCACCCGCGGGGCCACACCGGCAGTCGTCATTCCAAGAATCCGGACCCGCGCTCGCAACCCGTATCGAACCACAGCATCCTCTGAAGCGACAATCATCGCGGCAGCTCCGTCATTCAAACCTGACGCATTCCCCGCCGTGACCGTGCCGCCCGCAAATAGCGGCTTCAACGCAATTAGTTTCTCGAGCGTCGTATCCGGGCGCGGATGCTCGTCTTCGCTCACCACGGTTGTCCCCCTTTTCCCGGGCACTTCCACTGCCACAATCTCCTCGGCGAAGAAGCCGCTCTCCTTTGCCTTCGCCGCGCGCATCTGGCTTCGCCACGCGAATGCGTCCTGCGCCTCCCGCTCCACTTGGCAATCCCGAGCTACATTCTCGCCCGTCTCCGGCATCGAATCGGTGCCATACATTGCGAGCATCTTCGGATTCACAAACCGCCACCCAATCGATGTGTCGAATACATCCACCTGACGCTGGAAGGCCGCCTCTGCTTTGCCCATCACAAAGGGAGCCCGCGACATCGACTCCACTCCGCCCGCGATAATCAAATCGGCGTCTCCACAAGCGATCGCACGTGCAGCCGTTCCCACCGCGTCCATTCCCGATCCGCAAATCCGGTTCAGGGTCGTTCCTGGAATGCTCTCTGGAAGTCCAGCCAACAGCGACGCCATCCGCGCAACGTTCCGGTTGTCTTCGCCTGCCTGGTTGGCGCAACCCAGCATTACTTCGTCCACGCCGCACCAATCAGCCCCGGAGTTGCGCTTCACCAGTTCCCGAATCGGAATTGCAGCCAGGTCATCCGCACGCACGTGCGCCAGCGCCCCGCCATAACGCCCAATCGGAGTACGCACTGCATCGCAAAGGAACACCGGCCTCATGCCTCGTCTCCCTCCACGCCATGCGCCGCCGCGGTGCGAGCCTTAAGATCGCGAAGCGCGTCCAGTTCAACAGCCCCTGGAACTCCCGTCTCTCCGCACTGTTCTGTAAATCGAACCTGCCATCCCGTGCTCGCGGAGATCAAGTTTCGATCCACCCCCGGATGAATACTCGCAACTTCCAACTCGGGGGAAACCGGATCAGGCCGCAGGATGCAGAGATCGGTTATCACAGCTACCGGCCCCTTCCCCGGCATGCCGAACCTCTCGCGCGCATCGCCTCCCGTCCCAAATCCAACCGATGTTACAAAATCGAGCTTGTCCACCAGCGTGCGCTTCGAGTGCTTCACAATAATCAGCACTTCTCTTGCCGAAGAACTGATTTCGGGCGCCCCGCCAGCGCCCGGCAGCCGCACCTTTGGTTTGTCATAAGAACCGACAACGGTCGTGTTGATGTTTGCAAATCGATCCAGCTGCGCAGCGCCAAGAAATCCGACATCCACTCGACCACCCTGCAGCCAGTAGCGGAAGATCTCCGGCGTCGATACAACTGTGTCCGCCGTCTCGGCCAGGTTTCCATCCCCTATGGATAGCGGCAGTACCGGCGGCTTGGCCCCAATCGGACCCGACTCGTAAATCAGGACAGCCTCCGATGGATGCGTCAGCCGGGCAAGATTCGCCGCAGTCGACGGCAGCCCGATCCCCACAAAGCACACCGCGCCGTTCTGCAGCATGCGTGCCGCTGCCACGGTCATCATCTCTTCGGCCGTGTAGTCAATGCTCATGGAAGAGTCGCGTGCTTCTTAGCATGCCTCTGCATTTTCAGAAAATCCGCAAAATTCTCCGTTTCCAAAATGTGTTCCTTCACCCAAGCGGTAAATTGCTCTCGATTTCGCGAAATCCTGTCCCACGCCCGGTAGAAAACATTGTCACGCTCATAGTAACCATGCCCATACGATGGAGTCGCCCCGCGTGGTACTTCACACACCGCGGTCACCACCCAACTGGGCAGCACCACAAGCATTCGGTGGCGCATCCAGTGCGGGCACGCGTTCCTCCACCGTGACAATCGCGCGCCTGGCAGCCAGCACTGCCTCCTTCTGTACGCCCAGGATCCCCCATAGCAGCACATTGCCCTTCCAGTCCGCCTTTTGTGCATGGATCACCGTCACATCCGGCCGCACAGCAGGCGTGGCCGCGAGCACCTCGCCGGTAAAGGGACAGGTAATGCTGCGAATGCGTTCGTTCACTCTTGCGAAGTCCGATCCCGCGTATCCGCGCAGAACCGCAAACGGCAAGTTGGCGGCCCCGGCTACGTACGCATTCGCCAGATCACTATGGCTTCGCTCCTCGATAGCCAGCGGTCCGGGCCACTCATTCTCCACCGCGTCACGAAAGCAATGCAGCGACCCGGCTCCCGGATTCCCTCCCCAGGAAAAGGTCAGTTTCTTCGCACACCTGGCCCCAATCAATTGGTCGTAGATAATGTCCGGCGTCATGCGAATCAGGGAAAGATCGCCCCGGCATTGGCGAATAATCTCGTGCCCGGCGGCAAATGGAATGAGATGGGTAAACCCCTCAAGCGCGACACTATCGCCGTCCCGCACATGCGCGGCGATTGCTTCCGCCAAGGTGAGCCACTCCGCCATTCGCCTCCTCATTCAAGGAACGCTGTATTATTGCCCAAGAGTACATGTCTGTAAAATCTGTGCGATAATCGCCCATCATCTATTGGGGAAATCTGCCATGAACTCGGCCAAATACCCTCCGGCCTCTCCCTCAACCCTCCAGGCCGATGAGTTCGCATCCCAGGCAGGCAACCCCGATTTTGTCCTCTCCCTCGCCCGTGGACTTCGCGTCATCGAAAGCTTCGAGGGCCATCACGATGGCCGCAGCATTAACGAGATCTCCCAATCAACAGGCCTCTCACGCGCCTCTATCCGACGCATCCTGCTCACCCTCGAACTCCTTGGCTACGTAGACCGAAGCCGCCAGGTCTACCGGCTTAAGACACAGGTCCTCCGTCTCGGCTTCTCTTATCTCTCGTCCTCATCGGTGGTAGAAGCCGCCCGTCCCGTCCTCGAACACATCACCGAACAATTGCACGAGTCGTGCTCCATGAGCATGCTCGATGGCGGGCAGATCGTATATGTTGTCCGCTCCGCCGCCAGCCGCGTACTCGCCGCAGGGCTTTCCGTCGGCAGTCGACTCCCCGCCTACTGCACATCTATGGGGCGCGTCCTGCTGGCCGCGCTGCCCGATGAAGACCTCGCTGAATATTTGCGCAGTCTCAAGCCGCGTGCCTTCACCCCCAAGACCCTCACCCGAATCTCTCAGATCAAAAGGGAGATTTTGGAAGTTCGAAAGAACGGCTACGCAATCGTTGACGAGGAACTTGAAGCCGGCCTGCGTTCCATCGCCGTTCCCGTTTCGACGCGCACCAATCGGGTTGTCGCCGCCATCAATGTCGGCACTCACATCTCCCGCATTGACCGCGAATCCCTGATGCAGCGCTGCCTTCCTGCTCTGCAACAAGGCGCACGGAATCTCCGCAACATGCTTATCTGAACTCGCGGGATTGGAATCTTGAAAGGATTTTAGCTATGCCTTCTATCATTCGTGCCGATCATGTCGGCAGCCTCCTCCGTCCAGCCGAACTGCTTCGCGCTCGCACATCGCGAACAGCTCTCTCTGAAATCGAGGCCATCGAGGATCGTCATGTCCTCCGAGTTCTCCAGCGCCAGAAAGAAATCGGATTCGATATCTTTACGGACGGCGAATTGCGGCGCACCAACTTCATGAGCGACTTTACAGACGCGGTGGAAGGGTTTGATTTCGGCGGCGCTGTGGCCCGTCAATGGAAGGGCTCCGACGATGAGACGCCCAAGGCCGCCGCCCCCGTCAGCAACATCAACGGCATCGTCACTGCCCCCTTGCAGCAGCGGCAACCACTCACCGGACGAGAGCTTCCTTACCTAAGGGAGCACGCCCCCGGCCCCATTAAAATCACGCTACCCAGTGCTACCCAGTTTCCAGCCATCTCGTTCAAGTACGACATCACCGACGCCGTCTATAGGGATCCATTCGCACTGCTGACTGCAATCACCGAAATCATGAGTGCCGACATTCGCACTCTTGCCACGGGCGGCATCTCCTACCTCCAGATCGATGCGCCCCGCTACAGTTACTACCTCGATCCCAAATGGACTGCATGGATGGAGAAGGATCTGCGGGTCGACCCGGCGCAAATGCTCTCCGCCTCCCTCAACGCCGACAATGCCTGTTTCGCTGCCGCCCGCAATGCCGGCGTCACTCTCGCCATCCATCTCTGCCGCGGCAACAATCGCAGTCACTGGTACGCCGAAGGCGGCTACGACGCCATCGCAGAACGCCTGTTCCACGAACTCGCCGTCGATCGATTCCTTCTCGAATACGACGATGATCGGTCCGGCAGCTTTGAGCCGCTGCGTCTTCTGCCGAAGGAAAGGTTGTTGTCCTCGGACTCGTCAGTTCCAAGCGGCCCGAGTTCGAACGCAAAGACGACCTGCTCCGACGAATCGATGAGGCAGCCCAATTCCTTCCCCTCGAACAACTAGCCCTCAGTCCGCAGTGCGGCTTCGCTTCCACTATGGAAGGCAACCTGCTCACTGAAGAAGAACAATGGGCCAAGTTGCAGCTTGTCGTCGACGTCGCCCGCGAGGTCTGGGGCTGCGCGTAAGTCATGGTGAGCTTATGATTGATCCTTCTCCATCTCCGCATCTCGATTTCGCCCTTGAGTTGCGCGTTCACATCGCCCCGACACTCGAGCTTGGATCCGGCCCTTTCGGCATCCGGCGAACTGTCCCAATCACGGGTGGCACCTTCCGGGGGCCGAAGATCTCCGGTCGAGTCTTGGCCGGAGGAGCAGACTGGCAACTTGTCCAGCGGGACGGTCTCACTTTTGTTGATGCACAATACGTGATCGAAACATCAAACGGCGTCCGCATCGAGGTGCGCAACCAGGGAATACGCCACGCTTCACCAGAGGTCTTTGATCGCATCGAAGCGGGTGAAATTGTTCCACCGGGCCAGTACTATTTCCGAACCACGCCGCGGTTTTACCCTCCTGATGGACAGTACGAATGGCTCAACAGATCGATCTTCCTTGGGATTGCCGAGCGATACGCCGACCTTGTCTTGGTTCGGGTCTGGATGGTGACTTGAACTGATGGGCCCGAGGGAAAGCGCCGCTTTCTGTTCCTGGCTCATAGGTGAAGCGCGCCTGTTTGGTCCCCATTGCTGCGTCCTCGACCGAAGTACGCTTCCTCCACTTGGCGACTGTCGCAGCATTGATCCTGTAGCGGACAGTCAGTTTAATCAGACCTGTTTGACTATGTTGTATCGCGCGACGCGCTGCCGCTGTCGTTCGGGCGCTCCATGAAGTGCTTGTCCCACAAAAACCTCCCGTGAATGGCACCTTCATTGGCTGAGGGGATAACCTGGGTGCAATTTGGGCACAACTTTGGCATAAAGTAGCGAGATGAACACCTCGAGATCCGTTCGTTCTCGCGCGGAAAGATTCTTGCAATAGAAGAGGTCACGTCATGTTCAGGATATTCATGAATCCAATAGAGAAATAGTTTAATTGCATTGACAGGTTCGCCCTTCAAAACCTATAGTTCGGCTCGACCATCGCGACCGCTGCCAACGGGCTCTCCGGTCCTCATTGAAGCGGGATTGGGTAACGATGGAACTGTGGCTGCAAGCGAATTGATAACCTCCGGCTCTATGGCGACAACTCTCTTGAACGAGCCATCATGTCAAGGCAAGAAAAACTTCGAGGCGGTCATCGAAACGCAGATCATTGACACAACGTCAGGACCGCCTCACGTGCTGCGTCTGTCTTGCTGGTGAAATCTGGAACGGTGGGAAAATTTGTTTACGCGCACGCGCTAATGAATCTGTGCAGCAGGAGGCTTGCCTGTATCCTCTGCGCTTCCCTCCTATTTGCAGGTGGGGACAGAGGGGGACTTGCAGCCTGAGTGTGAGGGCAGGGTGTGAGGGAGCCAACTGGCACCACTACTGACACCAGCGCAAGAACAGCCACCCGGATAAGAGTGTCTGTTTGCGTATAACTCATTTTTTCTATGGTGCCCGGAGGGGGACTTGAACCCCCACGGCCTTGCGGCCTGCGGATTTTAAGTCCGTTTTCTGCCTACTGCACCAAACTGCACGAGACTGCACTATGATGCATATCTATAATATATTCATAGATATATAGAGTATCCCTAGCGCATTGAACTGCACGACCCTGCACAGAAGTTCAAAAGAAAGTATCACCATAAGTATCACCAACTGAGCGCCGAGGGGTTTTTCATCGTGCCAATCCTGCCCAATGAGGACGCCGCGATTGGACCTTAGCTGAAGGCAACCAACTCCAACTGGAAATATGGCCAGAAATCCCCAAGGACTTCCCTCAGCGACCAGAAGAGATCTACGGATCTGCAAAACTACCGGCGACTCCGGCGTGAAAAAAGAGACCTAGGGATTATGAGTCCAGCCCCATCGGTGTAAGGTGTTGATAATTAAGCCTTAATGCTCCGTAATTGAGCGTAGGCCTAAATTCTTTGTCTACCGTAATTTAGCACAAGGTTCCGTAGAATTCCGGTGCTAACGAATGTACCGCTAGTGTACCGCTTCAACGCCACTTACTAAACCCGTTCGGGCGTTCTCTATCTGCCCACTAGCAACGAACTGTCCAAGGCACATCGCCTTCCGCATTCGTTAGTTCGACTTCATAGCCGATCACAAGGTAGCCATTCGATCTCCGCTCGTACATCCTCCCAAGCATCGGGACACGCTCGTCAACGGGATCGTATCCCCCGGTGCCGTGGCAGTCCATCGGTGAAAGCATTCGCTTATTTCGAGCAAGTACCTTTCACCAAAGGTGACAGAAATGGCACGATAGACGGTAGGACAAGCCCATGGAAAGTTCGAAGGTCAGGATCAGGCCACTACGCTTTGCATTCTTGATAGACCCGCGCGATAAAGCTCGTCTTCAGACCGTCTTTGAAGTCAACTCCGTCCTGTGGGGCGGCTGTTACAACTTCATCATTCCTTTATTCAAGAGGGTTCCCGCTCACTACAAGAGACCCTACGATCATCTCCCGTCGGCCAAGGCCATGTTGAAGGGCCTGGTGGAAGCGTACCAACCTGATTTTCTGGTCGAGACGGAGGCAGGCCAAGCATCCGCAGCCGGGCTTGATTTTCCGATAAAGCGGCTCCTCACCATCGACACTCTTATGTCTCGGGATGATCGCGGAGGCTGCAACTACGGGATCGATCTTCGAACGGTATGCGATGTCCTCTACAAAGAGGTCTTTCGGTTCGTTCAGCGCCATCCTCCCAAGGTTGTCATTCCGGCCAGCACCGACCCGCGATACAAATTGTTCTTTGCAGCCGCCTTCGGCCAGTTCCCGCAAGATGGGCTATTGAAGGACGTCGAAGGTTTCTACCTTGGAGCGTTAGATGGAAAGCGCGAAGAGTTACCACCTGCCAGTTTTCCCGATTTATTCAAAACCGATGTCGTCTTTCCGTTGCGGGCGACCGTACATGAACTAGAGACGACCCGGAACAGTTGGAGCATGGGTTCGCACATGTTCTACATTGACCCGTTCTCGGCCCACGAACTAATCGAATTTTGGAATCTGCGAGCGCTCGGATGGAAAATCCGTCCAGTGCCCATACCGCTTGCAACCGATCTGATCGACTTCTGCAATGCTTTTGTCAAACAGGAGTACTGGCCGTACCCGCCGCCGTCCAACGTGTTCAACATGGTCCAGTTTCAGTCGGCACCTCACCGACCGATAGAAGAACTCCAGGCGTTTGTACGGCAGCTAACTTCGCCGGGGCAGCACGCCATATCCATCAGCAACCACTATCCGCGTGTCTGGGAGGAATGGGGGCGCAGCGCGGATCATGCAGAACCTCAGACTGTGTCGAACGCAACCGCCGATGTTGATTCCAGCGTGATCGGCAAGGGCCTGCATCTTCGCTCTGTTCTTCCGGAGTTCGCTAGCGATGATCAGTATGCAGCACAGACCTATGCTTGCGCCAACGTACTCGGCGATGTCGAGGGCGGTTCTACCGTCATTCCTTGGAAGAGTGGTGTCGCGTCATCGTTGACACACGATTTTGTCGACGAGAAGACATGGATCTCGCGTGAGGGTGTCGTCATATTTGCAGGACGTTTTTCCTTCGGCACTCACATCCAGCTGCCTAATGCGCTGAACATCTTCAGCGCCGTGGCGAAATCGGTCGGTTATGAGTTGTCTCTCTCACCCGCGGGCAGAACCTGTGAACAGATCATATCGTCGGTCGGAAGCCTCCGAATGATGCGGCTCGTCGGCAGCCGTGATCTCATTCGGCTGTTCGATCAAATGGCTCACGAAGATGTCGAAGTTGAACTGGAGACAGAAGGCTCCGAGAAGCGAAAGCGGGTTGCCAAAGCATTCGCTCCGAGAGAGAAGGTTCTAGAGGCAATTCGTCGTTCGAACGGAGACTGGGAGATCGCCCGAACAAACCACCTTGATGCGTTGATACACAAGAAAATCCTGAAGCTGGGCATCGCCCTTGTCTGCGACCATTGTTCGCACAAAAGCTTGTTTAGTCTCGAAGACATCAGCCAAGAGATGGTCTGCCCCCGCTGTTCTTCCAAGTTTCCGTTTCCATCAGCCGGACCAGCCAAGGATGCTTGGGCGTATCGCGTGTCCGGCGCCTTCGCAGCCAGTAATTAGTCGATCCTGAAAAAGTGATTTTCAGGCAAATTGAAGTTGAGTATTTCTATTTCCCGGGCCTTTGAGATCGATCAAGCCGTTCCATAGCTGCATCAGGCAGTACAGAAAAGTGCGCCGAAAGGCTCTCAGGAGCTTCTGGAAGTTCATAGCGGCGGCAGCCAGGATCGCGTTGATCTCATTTCCGACAGTACCCTTCAGCCGATTACGTTCCAACCTGTGTTCGTTCTTCAGATGTCCGATGCTTGGTTCGACCGCGGCACGGCGTTTCATCCATCGCCATCGCGCTTGCGATGTACGCCCTCTTCGTCTCTTGTCAACATGAACGGTGACCGCGCCGTCATAGTCGTGGCCTCGATAGCCCATATCAACGTACGCTTCGCTCACCTGGTTGGCGATCAAGCTTTCGACTTGCTTCATCTGTGCAGCCAGCGTGTGGCCGTCATAGAGATTTCCAGTGAAGCTCTTCACGCCGACGAACCATCCACCACGACTGGTTACCGCGACACTCACCTTGTTGCCAAACTCATACGGCTTGCCCGCCTTGCCCTTGGCGATGCACTGCACTTCAGGTTCATGCACCGAGTAAATCTTGTCCTTGTCTTGCCTCTGTTGTTCGTAGATTCGATGCGCCGTCTGAAGTAACTTGTCGAGCTTCACGGATGGTTCTTTGGTCTGGCGCTCGACTTCCCGAATAACGCGCCCCAGTTGGGTTTTCAGTTTGCGCGTGCAGGCACAAGCGCGTTTCATCTGGCGGGCATGGGCATAACGGCTGGACTGCATCAGCAGGCGGCGGCCGACATGCCGATAACTCTGCTTGATCGTCAGCCCTTCAGCACGTGCGGTCTTTACCAACCGCTCGCGCATGCGCTGGTACAGTCTGGCATCGGTGGGAAAACGAATAGCCTTGGTCTCCACCGTCGTATCCACGTTGACGCGCCTTAACTCAGCAGGACGAATCACGCGCATCTTCATGCCCGCTTCAATCGTCGCGCGAAGCATTTGCTCCGCCCCGGCATCGCCCAGACGCTTGCGCCACCGCGTCATGCTCGAAGGATCGATCGGCATCCGGTGCTGAAAATGCTTCATGCCGCTGAAGTGCTGCCAGTAAGGGTTTTCGACCCATAAGGCAACAACATCTTCATCGCTCAGGTCATGCTGATACTTCAGATAATGAAGAGCAACCATCAGACGCGTCGAGATGCCGGGCGCACCGTGACTGGGATGATAGGTGCTGCCCAGAGTCCGTTCGAACAAGTCCCAGTCGATGACATCACCGAGACGAACCAGGGCATGGCTCATGTCAATCAACTGCTCCAGATCGATCTGAAACAACTCCCGCTGTGGCTGCTCCGGCTCGCGCTTGGGCTGCATCGTTTTTCCCCAGCTTCCAAGGCATTTTCCATGCCTTCAAAGGAATTCTAGAGCAACAAATGCCGCGTTTCATCAGGTTTTATAGGTCTTTTGTTGGTATTTCAGGATCGACTAATTACGCTCAAGGCGCTTATTGCGTAGCATCATCTCTCGCGTTTATCACTGAGCGCATCGCCCGAACCGCTACTTGGCTTCCGAGCTTCGAGATGAAACACCCCGACGGCAGCTCATTCGAGGCCGACTTCGGCCTTTTCGCTAAGCCGAACGTATACGAACACGCGTCAACACCCCATCTCTTTCTCGGCGAATGCAAGTCTTTCAATTCATTTAAGCCCGAGGACTTTTCCAGAGCACGAACTGCCGCGAAGCTCTTTCCTGGCGCGATCCTCTGCTTCTGCACGCTCAACGAGTCATTCTCTCCTTACGAAATCCGTGAACTCAGCCGACTTGTCATCGCTGGACGGAAACGCCTAGACGTGGGCAAGCAGATCAACCCTGTCCTCTTGCTCACAGGGAAAGAGCTCTTCGGGCAGTACCGCATCGAGTCCCGGTACGACATCTATGGCGACAAAAAGGAAATGGCTGAAAGGGTCTATATGCGAAACAATATCCAGGAGACCTGTGATTTCACGCAGCAGCTATATCTTGGAATTGAGCCCTACCACACATGGCGCGATAAAAAGCGACAGAAGATTATCGCGAGACGTGCTGCCAAAAAGAAGGCGACGGCATAACGCTTGGAATGAAAGGAGAACCGAGAGCTGGTTGGACAGCAAATGACCGTTGAGGAAAACAAGGCTCCGTCCCGATAAACGCCGATGCCTACGGCGACCGAGGACAGCATCCAGATTACGATATTCCAGTTGCCATGCCTACCTCTGGGGAGCAATAGCCTCGGCGACAACACTGCTGGGGCCAGCTATGGCAGAATGGATCTTCGCTTCGGTTCACAGGTTTTCGCGTTGAGGTTGCGCAATGGTCTATCGTCCCAACATAGATGAGCAGCTGTGCTTCGTGCTGATGCCGTTCACCGAGTTCCATTTGCAGTATTTTGCTGTCATTATCGCTCCAGCCGTGGAAGCAATGGGGTTGAAGGCAAAAAAGGCTGATGACATTTACGGAACAGACCCAATAATGCAGGACATTTGGCACGCGATCTGGTCAGCAAAAGTCATCATCGCCGATGTCACCGCGAAGAATCCAAACGTCAACTACGAGTTGGGTCTTTGTCACGCACTTGGCGTTCCGACGATCTTGATTACGCAGTCAATGGACGATGTCCCGTTCGACTACAAGCAACTGCGGTGCATCGTCTACGACACCCGAGACGGCAAATGGCAAGAAAAGCTGAAAGTTGCCATCATCAAGACGCTTGAGGCATTGCTAAGTGGCCGACCTAGTGCAGATCACCTTCGATGGCCCTACGACACTTCGATGTTGAGATTGACTGGCCAAAGCGGTCCTTTCGTACCTGCCACCGACGCGCGTGAGCCTTTATCCAGAGCGATCAGACAAGGATATGAATCGATAGCAAAGGCATACGGGCTTCACGGCACGAGCGTACTCGCATTCAGCCAATTTGAGTCGAATAGGTCCTACCGCAGCGGCGCCGCAATTGCGTCCGCCTTCAATTCGGCTGACCCGTTAACACGTATCGGCCTGGAGCAGATAAAGGCGATTAGCCGTGAGGTAGCAAACTCAGTTGGGGATGGGACTAAGACCGCGGCGATTCTGTTCTGTGAAATGGTCTTGGAAGGATTCCGCCGACTTGAAGCCGGTACACTCACGCGAGACCTGATTCGTGATATGGACATCGCGGTCGAACTAGCCACGAAGGATCTCAGAGACGGAGCGACCCCCGTCGACAGAGCGGGAGTCCTATCCGTTGCAACGACCGCCGCGCTGGGAGATTGTCAAAGTGGAGAGCAAGTGGTCGATGCCATTGAGCGCGCTGGCAAAGACGGCGTAATTACCGTCGAGGATTCCCCTGAACTCAACACCAATCTTTCCGTACAAGAGGGCATGTACTTTAATCGCGGATATATCTCCCGTAAATTCATCACGGATGAGGCTCAACAATCAGCGATCCTTAATGGGCCTTACATTCTCCTCCTCGCAGATAAGCTGACCTCCATGGTTCACCTACTCCCAATCTTGGAGCAGGTAGCTCGCGCTCGCAGGTCACTGCTAGTCATTGCGGACGATGTAGACGGCGAGGCGTTGGCGACCTTAATAACGAACCAGCTCAAAGGCACGCTACTTTCGGTGGCCGTTCGAACCCCGGGACAAGCTCTGCGAACTGAGATTCTAGAGGATATTGCTATCGCGACTGGTGGGACCGTGACCGGTTATGCATCCCTCCTTCCGCAGGCTCGGCTCTCGCAATTGGGCGAAGCCGACCGCGCGGAAGTCTCAAGTTCAAGCATGTGGTTGATCGGCGGTCGGGGTGATGCTCAGCGGGTAGAATCGCGTGCAGCGGGTCTGCGGCAACAGATTTTGGTAGCGAGTACGGACTTCGAAAGGGAAAAGCTCCAAGAACGACTGGCTAAGCTGGTCGATGCGACCGTAGCAATCCGGGTGGGCGGAGCCAGCATCGTGGAACGAGACGAGCGCAAGTACCGCATCACGACGGCGCTGCATTCAAGTAGATGGGCGATATCGGATGGGACCCTGCCGGGCGGCGGTCTTGCACTATGGAGAGCCAGTCACAAGATCGTCGAAGAGCTTCACAGTGAAGGCGCGACCATTGTTGCAACTGCTTTGAAGGCGCCGCTGCTCGCACAAGTCAGGAACGCACGTTGTGATTGTGAACGCATCAGTTCGGAGATTGATGTCGCATTGGAATTTGGAATCGGGTTCAATTCTTCAAAACGCCAGATCAGCAACCTGATCGAAGACGGAGTGCTGGATTCTAGTCACGGGTTAATTCGAGGGCTCCAGATTGCCTTCGCACATGCGCGCAATACGCTCCAAACAGGCGATTGGGAGATTCCCTCTGAAGGCGCGGTTATCGAATCTGTCCCCTCAGTGGCACATCTCTAGCGCTCTAATCTGGATTAATCCTCATAAACGCCTTTCCCAACAACCATCATCCCGCCGCGATCACTGGCCGCTGCGCTAGGATCGGTATCGGACAGCACCCATGCATCAAGCGAGCACCCAGTTGCCATCAAACCTCGCTAGTTCGCCACCCTGGGTGCAGTCGGCACCTCGTGGAAGGTCAACTCCGGGAAACGGGGCATCGGTTTCGACACCGCCTACCGCGGCGCCCTAAATCCCTTCCAAAAACCGCCGGAATCCTGCGCTATAAACGCCTTGATTCTGGGGTGCCGCAACCGGTGGGTTATGACCTTGCCCGCGCAAAACTCCTTAGCAAGCTGTTTCAATGCCAAAGGGTAGCGAAGAGCGAGGAATGGCACACGCGACAGCGGGGAGTGGCTGTAGTAAGAACGAGGTTTGGGGGGGAGGAAAGGAAGCTCGGACTGCATTTACGCAAGTTCGGCGGAAGTCACCGATGTGGTGTAAAGTGGTGATTACACTAAGAAGCCACCAATGAGAGAAAAACAGTCGCAGAGAGGGAGCCAGAAGGCTCAGAACAAAGCGGCAGTCAGGGCGTCGATCACGTTTCCGCCGGACCTTTACGAAACTCTCGAAGAAATCGCAGAAGAGAAAAAGGTGTCCCTGGCATGGGTCGTTCGGGACGCGGCAGAGAAATACGTTGCCGAACACTCGGAGCAAGGGAGGCCAAGGCGAAAATCATGAGCGGAGCTTTTGCAGTGGGTTTGCGACATGTCCAGCTCGTGACGGAGCGTCCGGTCGAGCAGTTCCTGCTGCGCTTCTTTCTCCGCGATGCGGAGATGCGGTCGCTTTGTATCGTTTCTCCGTTCATTTCCTCAATGGCCGATTGCCGCTTTTCCCTGGCAGATTTACGGCGCAAAGTTGAACGGGAACGAATTTGTACCTATATTGTCACCCGGCAGCCCGAAGATGAGTATCAAGTTGAGGCCATGACTGTCCTACTCGGATCGCCTTGGATCGAAGTACGCTACAACCCTTTTGTCCACGCGAAAGTATATGTAGCGATGTCAAGGCGCGAAGCCGACTCCTTCGGTCTGTTCGGTTCTGGCAACCTCACGGCCGCATCGTTCCAGAGGAATATCGAAGTCGCCATGATGCTCTACGGAGATGGTCTCGGTAGAACACTCTTACATGAACTTAACTACTGGGCAAGCGCGCAACTGCGAACGTTACGGGAAAGCACACTTGTTCAGCGGATCACTGCAGAAAGGAAATAGCGATGGATTTTAAGAACTGGTTTTGTCTCAAGGACCGCGAGACCTTCACGATTGATCCGAAGATCAACTCAGCCGACGCCAGATTCTATTTCGGCCGCGCCCAGTTGGACCAACGGATGAAGAATCAGCTCAAGCGCGCTTTTATAGATCCCCAGGTTCCCAAAATGATGGTTTGGGGACCATACGGTTGCGGGAAGACCCAGACACTTTACTATCTCGCCTACTGGATGGAACACGACACGCCCGCATCCTGCAAAGGAAAACCGCATTCGGTGCATGTGGAAATCGAGGTTCGTAGCAAGTCTACGGCCGCTGAGTGGCATCTCCAAAACATGGAAGCCCTTGGCATGGCAGCGGTGCAGAACTGGCTGAAAGAGCTGTTCAAGAAGTCCGCCAACTTCGACGCGGAACTCGCCAAAATCACATCTGACCCGAATCTTGTCGAGGCATTTGGCCATCTGCGCGGTGGCGGCGATCTTGGTTTTGGTGCGTGGAGATGGATCACGGGGCAGACGCTTTCCTCCAAGGAGTTACAGGAGATCAAGGTCACTCGCAACCTCGGCTCAGTTGGTGTGGGCGATCTCGTGGCGTCACTTCAGGCGTGCGGCTCGCTTGCGGCAGCGGTGGGGCATCGCTTGGTGTTTTTCATCGACGAGATGGAGGAACTCCAGAATGTGCGAACTGGCGACGCTGCAGAGTCGTGGCATCAGTACATCCGCAAGCTCGCCGACAATGCGAACTCCGCCGTCGGGTTTGTCATTGGTTTCAAGGCGGATACACGTGATGATGCACCCGAGATGCTTGTTCGCGGTGATGTTTCGTCGCGAATCAGCCCCAACAACTACATTGAATTGGAAACTCTCGCGGCCCCGGCCAACGTGGAACAGTTCGTCCAGGAAATGCTGGCACACTTGGTAAACCAGGAGGAGGCGGAGAAGCGCATCCACGCCAATAGTCTGTCTTCCACGAAGGACACTTATCCGTTCACTGCATCTGCCTTCGCGCTGATGTGCGATTACGCCTGCCAGGATGTAATCAAGTCTACGCCGCGCAACATAATCCGCACAATCAACGAGTGTGCGATTGCCGCATGGGATTCACAGCAAAATGTAATCGACGATGACATCGTGAACGAGATTGCGCCGATTGTATTCGGCTAGTATTTGGCGACGAATATGAAAAAATTCACCACAAGACCGCGGGTTTTTCGCTCCAGCCCCGGATACGCCGGGACTCACAGTGCTGAGAGCAAAGGCTGGGTCTATCTTGGCCGACTTGCCGAGGCCGGGCCGCTAACCGATGTTCGGTTCGACACCGAACTGGCACACGTGATGGCACTCTTCGGAAAACGCGGCTCAGGAAAGTCCTACACGCTCGGCACTCTCCTTGAGGGATTATGCACGTCAAAACCCACTTCAACCATAGCTGAGAATCCCCGGAAATCGGCAATTCTGTTGTTTGACACCCTCGGTGTATTCCAATGGATGAGCATTCTACTTCAAGAGGACTCGCAGAAGGCCGTACTCAAAGAACAGTTTGCGTTGCGGCGAGGGTGGTCGATCAAACCGGAACCGCTTGACGTGGCAATCTGGATTCCCAAGGGCACGCGAACGCCCGGTACGCCCGCGGACCATAAGGAGTTCACTATCAACTGTTCGGACTTCGCCGCGGAAGACTGGGGCTATCTGTTCGGTCTGGACATCTATCAGGACCGCATGGGGCAACTGTTGAATGACACGTTTATCAAAGTGACCCAAGAGGGCTGGAGTGACAGCCAGCGGCGGCACCAGGCAAACCCGCAATATTCGCTCGACGATCTTATCGCTTGTGTCAAGAATGACCGGGAGTTGCTGGAATCCTACCACGATGAGACGCGACGGGCCGTGCTACAGCAGCTGATGACCTACCACCGGAATCCTCTGTTCGAGGACCAGGGCACCGCTCTGCGTGACTTCCTGGATCCGGGGCGGATGAGCGTCATCGTGATGAACAAGATGTCCGACGAGCTTCGTTTGATCGTGGTCTCGGCTCTGATGCGGCGCCTCATTGCCTCCCGAGTGCAGGCGTCCGAAGCCGAGAAGCACCTGAAAATCATCGAGAAGCTTACACCGGCCGAAATACAGGGATTGGAAGAGGTCTTAAAGACAGCAGCACCGCCGACGTGGGTGGCTATCGATGAGGCGCAAAACATTCTGCCATCTGAGCGGCGCACGTCGGCAACGGACGTCATCGTGAAATACGTGCGCGAAGGCCGTAACTATGGCCTTTCGTTCGTGGTCGCCACGCAACAGCCCACGGCTATCGATCCCCGCATCCTCGCCCAAGTGGATACGCTGCTTGTCCACAAGCTTACCGTTCAAGGCGACATTGATTACATCCGGAAAAACATCAAATCCAACCTCCCTGAAGAGGTCAAATATGGCAATGCCGTTCTTGGGTTTGACGAAGTGATTCGGAGCCTCGATGTGGGGCAGGCGCTCGTATCCAACACAGAGACGGATCGCGCGTTCATCTTGGATGTTCGGCCGCGTGTTAGCGTGCATGGAGGGTTTTGATGGCGGGCCGCATCAGGGTTTTGGATTCCGCCAACCGCACAATGCAGCGGGTGGGTTTTCTCAAGGCTCTCGCTGCACTGGTGAACGAGTCCGAAACGAGTAACCTCGAAACCCTCGGGAAGCGATTCATTGCACGCGTCACTCAGCGCACCAAGCTCGTTCCGCCTTACGATGACGAGCTCAAGGAATACGCCAGGACGCGGCTGACAGACGGGGCCTACAGGGAGCTGCGGAAGAAGATCATGGAGGACGCCGGTCCAGCCGGCGTTGAACTTCAGGACGTTTACCTCGCCGACAAGTCGCTGCCTTCCTCTACTGGAAAGCTGGTCCAGGCGGACTGGCGCAGGTATCCGTACCTCGCGACGTCCTTGGAGATTGTCAAGAAGGGAACTTATTCGGGTCTCACGCGAAGCCTCGTCCTATTGGCAGTCACGCCCAAGGAGGAACTCGCCGCCTTCGGCAACCTAGACCGGCAGAACAACCCGATGCGCATTAGCGAATGTCAGGCTATAGTGCTCCTTTATTGCTTCCTGGATAATGACGCGGCAGTTGCTCTTCCACTCTTGCGAGCGTTGATCGGGAGTGGGGAGCGCTTTGATGAACGATTCGCTGGAGACTTGCTCCCGGAAATTCTGCGCGAGGTCATTGCCAGCCACGCCAAGAGGAGTCTGCCGGTCGAGGAAAGAGATCGACTCTCGATGCTCGGCAAGATTGCAACCAGCGTCTCAAAGTGGAAAGGCAAGGCATATACGGGAAGTGGCGCACGGGAAGAGGCCGCCCGTGTTCGGCTGGAACCCTACTGCGATCTTGGTCTGCTCCGGAAGCCGAACCGAGAAAAATTCGAATACGAGCCGAACGATTCCGCGAGGGCACTCATTAGCCACTATGCCAAGGCCGCAGACATCGACGCTTTTCTGCAAAACGGCTTCTTCGCGGCCATTGCTGCTGGCCGCGGAATCAAGGCTCGGCCAGCGAATGACGACGAGGCCATCAAGGCTTTAGCAGATGCGGGACAAGCTCTTAAGAGCACCTTGGGTTATACGCCGCTGAGCGACGTTGGCTTGCTTGCGGGAACGCGGCTGTTAACCGAGAGGGACTCCATCCTCGAACTCGGTCACGCTGTGGATCTGCTCAAAGCGCTCCAGAAACGAGACCCGAGCTTCGTCCGGTTCACGGTGGACAGGATGGGAACGTTAGCTTACGTCAAGTTTCTCAAGACGGAACGTGGGGGCTAGCAGTGCAAGGCGTCGTCTCCAAACTCTTTCAGAGATTCGTCGCGAAGCTTCCTGTTGCGCCTGACGTCTCTCTTTACGCCCAGAAAGCCGATCCTGCGGAAGCCGACTCAAAGGCCACATGGCACACCGTTCTCATCCACGGCCGACACGATGGCGCGGACCAACCGCTCGCTGTAGTTCTAATGACTGTGCCGTCCCAAGCTGCCGACGCACCCGCTGTCCTCGAGTTTGTCGTTCGCCGCGCCCGTGCGCACAAAGCGCCGTACTTCGTCACCTGGACTCTTCGCGATGCCGTTCTCTGGCGCACACCCAAGGCAGGTACGCCCACCACGCGCGACGCAATGGAGAGACTCCGCGATTACCCCGTCCTCTACGAAATCGGGCAGGCGGACAAGGGGCCTCTGGACGAGCTAAGACAACTCAAAGTGCTCGCCTGCGGCGACGACATCCTGCGTGACCTAGAGCGACTGCTGAAAGACGAGGCTCTTGAACTCGTCAAGATCGACGCCACCTACTTCGTCAATCGACTGTTGGACGCTGTGCAACATCTGCTGCCAATAGTTACAAAGTCCTTGCTCGACAGGCTGACAAATGACGTGAGCTTCCGGGGCGAGGTGACAGCTTGGGCGGTCAAACAAGGAATCGCAGGTTCACCCGACGACCCGGAGTTCGCCGAGTCCATCGCCCGGCAGATCATTTACCGCCTACTGGGCAAGATGCTCTTCTACCAGAGCCTGCGCCGCTCGGCACGCCAACTTCCTAAGCTGGGCTTCGACAACGTCGATACCGCCCAAGTTCTGCCAAAGCTGCGCGTCGCCTTTGCGGAAGCTCGCAAGATCGACTACCACGCCGTGTTTGATGAGGCGTTGCCCGACCGAATCCAATGGCCGGCTGAGGCGTCTCGTGCGTTGGCCGACCTCATTCACGATTTCAATACTCGCGATTTTGCCAGCCTGCCCCAAGACGTTATTGGCACCGTCTTCGAGCGACTCATCCCGCCTGAAGAACGACATGGCTTGGGCCAGTACTTCACGAGCGAGAATCTTTGCGATCTGCTCAACGCCTTCTGTATCAAAGCTCCGACCGATGTGGTGCTTGATCCGACTTGCGGTACGGGCACGTTCCTTATCCGCGCCTACGATCGACTTCGATGGCTCGGACAGCATGACCACTCCACACTGCTAACTCAACTTTGGGGCATCGACATCGCGCCGTTTCCGGCAGAACTGGCCACCATCAACCTTTTCCGCCAGAAGATCGCAGAGCATGGCAACTTCCCGCGGGTACTCTGCCAGGATTTTCTACGGATCAATCCGGGCGACAAATTCCGCTTCCCTCCACCCAAGATGGACCTTGAGCATCCGGAGGAGATGGAAGAACCGATTCCGCAGTTCGACGCCATAGTCGGTAACTTCCCGTATATCAGTGCCGACCAGATTGAGAAACACGAGGCCGGATACCTGGAGTTCCTCAGGGATCGTCTGATCGCAGATTGGTTCGATGATTACCCCGACGTCTTCTACTACGAGAATAAAAAAGCCCAGGATTTCTTCGAGAAATCGATCGCCAGCGGCCAGCACAAGGAATCAGATCGCAAAACGGTCCACTCTCGCATTTCCACCTATGCGGACCTGTACATTCATCTGTTCTTCCACACCGCGCGCTTCCTTAAGCCCGGCGGTCGTATGGGAATCGTCACCTCGAACGCTTGGCTGGACGTCAATTACGGCTACGAGCTACAGAAGTTCTTCCTCAAGCATTTCAAAATCATCGCCATTTTGGAGAGCCGCTGCGAGCCATGGTTCACCGAAGCCTCCGTCAACACCGTCGTAACCATCGTCGAGCGGTGCGATGATCCAACTGAACGAGCCAATCATCTGGCCAAATTCGTCAAAGTCAAGAAGCCTCTCGTCGAGTTGATCCCTGGCGACCCGGTCATCGAAACTCTCCCCCGGTTGACGCGGCTGCGCAATCTGGTAGCCCTTGTTGAAAAGGCCGGGCACAAATACATCAAGACTCATCCTATGGGAATGGTCACGGAAGAGGACGACAACTTCCGCATCCGCATCCTCCGCCAGAGCGAATTGCTGACCGAAGTTGAAAAGGAAGCCAGGACCATCAAGTGGGGCCGTTTTCTACGCGCACCGCAGGTCTATTTTGACATTGTTGATCATGGCAAAGTTTGTCTTTTGGGCGCAATCGCGGTGCCCAAATTTGGCAGCAAAACGCGGATCAATGAGTTCTTCCACGTCACCCCGGAGACGGCCACGCAGTTTAGCATTGAAGCCGAATATCTGTGGCCGCTCATCAAGAGTCCCAAGGATACGAACACGATTAAGGTTGACCCCACTGACCTGACTCTGCGGATATTCGTTTGCCGACGAAGCAAAACCGAACTAAGAAAGCTTGGGCATAAGGGCTCGCTTAAATACATCGAGTGGGGCGAACAACAGACCTACACAACGGGGACGTTTAAAGGGCTGAAGTGGCCGGAGGGCACATGGGTCGCCAAGCGCGAGCCAGGCTGGTACGCGCTGCCCAACACGGAGATCAACTTCGGTCAAGTCTTTATGTCGGAGGCGTTTGGTGAAGCTCACATTCACCGCTTTTGTCCGCAGAAACTCGTGCCGGACAAGAGGCTTTATTTCCTAGAACCGTCGGCAGCTTTATCGGGCGCCGAGGATGTAGCGGCTGTCCTTAATTCTTCCATCGCTGGCCTTTCGTTGGAAGTGTCAGGTCGGGTAACCATGGGAGATGGCGTGCTGGAGTATTCGGTCGAGGACGCTCGTGACTATCTGTTCGTTCCGGACATCCGATCCTTGACTCCGACTCAAATGAAGTGCGTGCGCGACTCTTTTGAGCTGCGGCTTCAACGACCCATTCAGGCAGTTCGACGCGAAATAGAGTGTGGAGATACCCAAAGCCTAGACAAGGTCCTGCTGATGGCCATCGGCCTTGACCCGAAGATATATCTCAAGCCGATGTATGAAGGCCTCTCAGATTTGGTCCGCGAACGGATTGAGCTGGGGCAGATGCGAGGCAAAGCACGCAAAACTAAATCTCGTGGCGTAAAGGCGGAAAAAAAAGCCACAGAGGAAGTCCTGGACGAGGTGTTGCCGGATGGCCCGAAGCGGTTCCCAGAGGACTTTTTTTCTGGCGCTGCAATGACGGCGATCAAGACGCGCGTTGAACTCCCCGAAGCTCCTTTGATCTTCGACAACAGTCCCCTTTTCGCAGGTGTCCATACAGCCGACAATAGTTTCAGCCTTTCGGTGAAGACGCCAGCGGAGGGTAAGTTCCTAGTTTACGCGCACGGCTGTGGCCATCGGACAGTCGAGCTGCCGGAGAAGGTAGTCGAAGTTAGTCGAACCGTGGCTAACTACGAGCAGTACCTGCGCGATCTCCGCAAGCAGTTTTACGAAACGTACTTCAGGCGGACGCTCGACACGCGTACGGCAGCTCGTTTGACCCAGGCCGCTTTCGAACGTTTCCGCTTACCAAACGTGGAGGGATGAACGAGGCGTGCCCATCCATTTTTCATCCCTCGAGAACGTCGCCAGTCGCGTGCTCAACCAACTGCGCCTGAAACGCCACGCCGCGCTCGTCGGCAATCCCGGTTGCGGTATGACCACCTTCGTCGGCTCTTTGGCCGACCGCATCGCCGGAGACGGTTTTCTCGTCAGCCGCTTTGACGGCCAGGCACTGGGCGTGAGTGAACTCACACGGGAATTGACTGCGGAACGGCCGTCAGACTCACGGCCGCGGGTCCTGTTGCTAGACAATGTTGGGCGAATGTCGCCCGACGACTATCGGCGACTGGTGACGGCAATGGCGGAGAGTGTTGCGAAGACTGGGGATCTTTGTCTTTGGTGCGGCAATCTCGACGCGCGATCCACCGATCGGCAATTGGGCGTGAAGCTCTGCTCAGTGCCCAGTGCTCACGTATCGTTCCCCATATTGACGCGCGATGAACTGCTGGCAGGGTATCGCGCGATCGCATCCGACCGCGGTTGTCGATGGGGGGATGCCGTGCTGTACCTGATGCTTGATCTTTGCGGTACCGATATGGCATTGGTCAGAAGCGCGACCGAGTACCTACCGGGGGACTGGAGCGACCGGCTTTACGAAGAGAGTGTCTGGGATCGTGTTCAGGAGTGGCTCGACGAGGACGATACAGTCGACGCGTACCGAGCCCGGCTTGGCACCTTGCCCAAGAGCTGCGAGTCGACGCTATCCCTGATCCGTTTCGGAGGCAAGCCGCACTGTCTTCGTGCCGAGTTGATCGAGGAAGTCGATGACGGCCTACGCCGGCTCTGCCTGGACGGATTTGTTATCCCGAACCTTCTGCCCGGCTACTACCAGCTTCGCAATCTGGTCGTGCGTTTTCTGCTCGACGAGTCGATCAAGCCAGAACTGCTATTCCGGCGCGCCGCCAACGAGCGCGCCGCCGCGCTGCTTCAGGATACCGAGACAATGCTGCGGCAGGTCCTCGCGGCCGTTCTCGGACGGATTGGGCCTGATGCCGCCCGTGAAAAACTGCAGGCAATGCCTCAGCCGGGAGAAGTGATTGATAAGGAATTGAATCGGGCGCTCCTGGCGTGGGCCAAAGAGAATTGCCCGCCCGATGCGGTGAAGGAATTCAACGGCCTGCTTCTGAAACATCGCGAGGAGTTCAAGACCAAAAACTCCGTGTGGGAAACGGTCAATGCGACGATGCGGCGAGAGAAAGTTGATGACGATGCCTTGCCGCACATTAAGGGTCTCGAATACCTAACGTTGGACCAACTCGGCCGGCTTGCCGTGATGCTGATCGACCAAGTGTTTCCGCGTTTACCGGATGAATTGGTGGCCAGACGAATCAAAGACGGATGGCAGGAAGCGTTGGCGAAGGTCGCGCGATTGCGAAACCAAGTGGCTCATCTTCGCAATGTTCGCTTTCAGGATATGGAGGACCTTACCCGTACCTTGGATCGGATGCGGCGCGATGTCATTGAATACGGCGGCTGGAAGCTGGCCGCCGCAGCGGAGCCTCTTGTGAATACAGAGTCTCAAGGGACACAGTGAGTTAACGAATATGGGCATCGAAGCAGATAACGTCATCGGAACCATCCAACTGACTCGGACAACGAGTCTGGTGTTCTCCGTCCGGCCGTGGAAAGGCCGCACGCTCGCTCATGTCCGCAAGTTCGTGTCCGGCGAGAAGTACGAAGGCCCTACCAAGGCGGGGATGGCGATGGGCGGCGACGTCCTCATGTCCGTCATTGAAGCATTAACTCGGCTCAAGGCCGAGGCTCCAGGTGCGAAGGAAACACAATTCGCCACAGTTCAAAAGGCACGCGACACGAACATCATCGTCACCATAATCCCGCCGGACGATCCAAAGGCACTGCCAAACATAGATGTGCGGGAACACGTGGACAGCGAAACCTATACCGGACCGACGAAGAAGGGGGTTCGCTTCCCATGGGATAAGCTCACAGAGTTCATCGGCCTGCTGGAGATGCAAGCGCGGCAGTTGGGGTCTGACGAAAAAGCGCAGCCGGTCCTGTTTGCTGAAGCTCATCCAAACTGGGTGAAAGGTGCTGAAAAGGCCGGCGCCGACAAAGGCCACGGCAGCGACTCGGTGCTCCAAGAATTGCTGCCAAACGGACCGAAGGCGTTTCCCAGCGAATTTCTGGATGGCGTGAAGAAGACAGAGAATCTGGAGCTACCTGCTGAACCAATCGCGGTGGTCGTATTATCTGGCGGCAAGTACGCTGTTCAATCGGACCTTGGATTCCGCCACGATGTGAGAAACCAAGTCGAGGGCAACTTCACCTATTATGCCCAACTCCGTGGACAGAAAACCGTGCCGGTGCCGACAGTGATGATCGATGTCTTCCGAGCCGTCAAGGCGTATGAAAACTATCTCCGCGATCTGCGACTCACGCTGCTGAAAGCATACGAGCGCAAGAGCGGGCACCGATTGATGGCAGAACACCAGACCAGAGAGGTGTTCAAATCGTATGGTTTGCCGTGGGTGGAATGAACGTAGAGGATGATGCCCGATGAACGCCGTTGACGCTGCATACAAGGTATTGCAGGAAGCAGGCGAGCCCCTCCACTACGCGGAGATTGCGCATCGCATCGTTCAAGCCAAGCTATGGCTGACTAACGGCAGGACGCCGGAAAACACCGTCAATAGAGACATCAATCAGGAAATCACGCACCGCGGCAAGCTAGCGCGGTTTGTGAGGCTCGGAGAGGGAATGTACGCTGCTGCCCCTGAATCGGCAGTGAAAAACCCAAAGACGATGCCCCCAGATCAGGCGTTTATAACGGGCGTATGGAGCCACCTACCCGTCGCAGCGAAGCAGGAAGTTCTACGGATCGTGCGAGAGGCTCTGACGGGTCAAACGGGTGAGGTAGATGATCCGGTCATTGCCTCAGTTTTGCCCGACGGACCTAAGGCGTTTCCGACTGATTTTCTCGTTGGCGACACCGGCGCAATACAGGCCATTGAGCTGCCGGAGGAACACCTCACGTTTCGGCAACTAGCTGGTGGCGCTTGCGTCATCGAATCCCATTTCGGGTTTCGCCTCGACGTTCGCAACGAGACCGAGGGTATGTTTATTGTTTTCGCACACGGTCGGGGTGCCCGGTCTCTAGATCTTCCCAAGAAAATGATTCACTTATTCAAGGCAGTTACAGCTTACAAAGGCTACCTCCGCGACCTCTGGCTAGACCTCTACCGAGCCTATGGACGCGAGTGCGGCGATCGAGTTGCGGCCTATAACCACTCCAAAACAGCCTTCGAAACACTTGGACTGCCCTTGCCCGCCGAGGCGCAACCTCCGACCGATGGCGAAGACGACGAATCGGGTGAGAGAAGAACTAAGCTGAAACGAGGTCTGCGGACACCAGAGACTGCTTTCTACGCACCGATCCTCCAAGCTCTAAATGAGCTTGGCGGAACGGCCCGAACCATAGACGTCGTAAAGCGAGTCGGCGATTTGATGGCAAATGTCTTGTCGGGTGACGACCGTGGACCACTTCAAAGTACCGGCCTGCCACGTTGGGAGAACACGACGCAGTTCGCCAGGTACTCTATGGTTCGGAGTGGCTTGCTCAAACCCGATTCACCGCGTGGCACCTGGGCGATTTCTGTGAAGGGTAAGGAACACCTCCAGCGAACGAGGAGTGCTTAAGCTCCAGCCACTCTACTACCCCGATCGCACATCGGCGCAATGGCGGAACTCGTTGTTCACTGAGATCACCTACCACGGGGAAGATGGCCGATAGCGCCAACAATGCGGTCAACTTGGGGTTTGCCTCACGGCGACAGATGTGCCTCTTGACGTCCGATTCCCGCGTTTTCGTGAACAAGAGCACCGGGCTTTCTAAACCGTGCTCTATCCTTGGCTGGCCGCAGGACCAGTAGGATCGCGACCGAGGTTCTTGCCTCGGCATTTCGAGAGACCTCCAGAAATGATTTATTCTTCTTCGCTTCGGGAATATCGCTCTAGAGCGCCGGCAGCTCCGAGATTTGCTCCTCCGGAAAGGATACCGCATTAATGACCATTGAGACTTGCAACTCGAAGTCCTAGACCAAGCGCCTGTGCCAGTTTCCGCCCAAATCCGGTATTGCGGCAACATCCTGGCGGGCAAGCGCGCGTTCGATGGCGTTCGCGCTCACTTCTTCGAAAATGCCTTCCTTCCGGAGCCGGCTGTCGACCGAGGAGCCGACGTGTTTATCATTCACGCTGGGCCGAGCCTCCATCCACGTAAAGTAAAGGACGTTATGTTAAATCAATGAATATGAAAACAATCGGTATGACAGTCAGCCACCACGGTGTGGGCACAGCGTTGCCGGACGAATGGTGGGCCGCTGCGGGGATGTCGAACTTCGTCCTCTCAGCCACCGCCTACCGCTGCGACCAGGCTCAAGCCGGTGGGCTGCGCGTGTGCCTGATCCCGATAGCGGATATCGAACCCGTCCACCGCGCACCCGGCGTCCCGGTTTTCAATGACAGTATCGAGGAAGGAATTTCAGCCAGGGAGCGAGTAGAACGCATCTTGCGCGCCTTTGTTGCAAATGACGCACTGCCGCCCGTTGAGCTGGCCAAGCAAGCCGGGCGCTATCCCTTCCGTCTGAGGGCCGGGCTGCACAGGCTGTATTGCTCGATCGCAGCGGGCTTCACGGAGGTTCCCGCCGTGAAGGCTTTAGATCTGAAAGCGTTCGATGCCGGACTTGATATCGAAGAGCTCTGCTGAAACGGCCACCCGGACCGCCAACCCGGCCGTTCGGGCGCGAGCGGGGGGCCGCTCTCCCAGGTATTGTCCCGTTCGTCGGTGAAATGCTACGAATCCGGATTTCGGTCGCGCGGATCAACCACCCTTGTATCGTCAAGGTCAATGTCCTTGGGTGTCAGGTTGGGTGCGACGCAGCATATGGCGTGGCGCACACCCAGCCCCTTGAAGCCGGCCAATACCGGCAGATCGATCGGATCGACAAAAGTCGATAGGTACGCATTCGCCAGCCGTGTGGCCTGCTGCTTCGAATGGGCCTCGACGGAAATGACGATCCCGACGGGGCCCGAGTTTGAATTGCCCGCGTCAAACGTGAACCGCTTAAGCGTGTTTGCCTTCTTCCTTTTCGGTTTCTGATGCTTCAAGGATTTCAATGATCACCTCCACGACTCTGTGATCTGCAAGGCTAGAACGCCGGCGGGCGGAGAAGCGAATGGGATGTAATACGCTCCCCGGCGCCCGCGGAGCTCATCTTGTGCCCTCCTGGTGCGATGTTTCGGAACAATTTTGGCGATAATTTGGCTTCGAGCGAAATGTTCTTGGCCTTGGCACCGTATTGCACGGCCCGGAGGGCCGTCCAACTAGTCCGACTCGAACAACTCGCGCACGGCGTAGCCGCCGCCAGGCTTCCCGTCTAACTGCGATCAGGTCATCTGGACTTCGGAGCGATTGTGCGTACCTTTCCATACGGACCGTTGATAAGTCGCTCGTTCTCAATGGCATTGACGAGAGCTCTGGCTGCCTGACTCAGCGCCATATTTTGGTACAGGTCCTCGGCCTCGTCCTGCTCCTTGGTCAGCCTGGCGTGCAAACGCTCGTAGGCTTCAATGAGTGGATCGTTCAGAGGACCGGCCACCCTGCGGCTTTGCATAACCGCTGCTCTGTTCTTGCGCACCTCATTCCGTCTTCGTGCCATATTTACCCTCCGCGGTTACGTCGTTTGCCATTCATCGATCCCCTTCTATTTCAATGAGCGCGGGACCTGAGAACTTGATCCTCACCCGCGCCGTGAACCAGATCACGAACAGGCCCACACAGCGCCAATAGCTTAGGCCGTCTGCGCCGAACACGAAACGGAGTGGCGCGCCAGCGAAGATGTGGCGGACCAGCCAGGTGATCGGGAATGACATCACAAGAGCGGTCAGCATTTTTGCGATCGCAATCGTAGCAAGAAAGGCCACGGCGGACCAGCCGGTGACGTGGTCTGTGTTTCGAAATGTGCTCATGAAGGTTTCCTTTCCAAGAACTGAAGACCAATCAGCAGCCTTCAAAGCCAGGTGCGTGGGCTGGGAGGGGAGTTCTGGTTGGATTTATGAATACGGCGGGTTGTCTCATTCAGTGTCTGCGGATCGATGCATCGCCCAGATGCGCTTTGCCTGACTGACGCTACAGCCTGCCAACTCGGCGGTCCGCTTGATTGTCTGCCCGGCTGCACGAAGTGCCACGATCCGTTGATGCGTTGCTATGTCCGGCGATCGACCTGCATATTTGCCCGCCTGCTTGGCAAGTTCAACGCCCTGACGTTGGCGTTCTCGGCGCGTCTCGTAATCGTCCCGAGCCATTTGTAAAGCTAATTTCAGGAGGAGTTCTTGCACCGACTCCAGGACAATTCTTGCAACACCGTCGGCTGCGGCTGCAAAGTCCGACAGATCGACTAAGCCCGGCACTGCCAGCTTTGCCCCTTTGCCTCGAATAGAGGCGACCAGTTGCTCGGCTTCCGCAAGAGGCAATCTGCTCAATCTGTCGAGCCGCTCGCAAACCACCACCTCTTCTGGTTGCAAATCTCGAATCATCCGTAGTAGCTCAGGTCGGTCGGCTCGTGCACCTGACGCTTTCTCTTTGTAGATACCGGCGACGTAGTACCCCGCCGCTCGCGCGCTCTGTTCGATTTGATCCTGCCGCGTCAGGTCCTGCTCGTCGGTGCTGACGCGAAGGTAAAGGCGGGCAATTCTTACTTTAGGTTGGTCAGCTTGGGTATACGTCATTTGACCTCCACGGAACTGATGGCCAAGAGGGGCGCTCGACGACCCTACTTGGCCACGCTTGAATTGGCCATTCAAATTGGCCAATGCTGATGGAACAGCTACTTTCATGGCGGAGATCTGCTCCGCCAACCGCGTCTTAAGCCGCTGTTTCCGTGAAGTGCGCTTCCAGAGGCGCAATTGCATTGACAAATACGTCGTAGTTGATCTGTAGCGTCCCGGCTAACGAGCGCAGAAGTCGCTCATTCCCTCGTGGCACCCATCCCGCCTCGAGTGCGTTCCAGTGGGCGCGGTCGATTCCAGTCATTGCTGCCGCACGGGCGCAGTTCAGCCCTAATTCAAGCCTGCGCCGCCTAATCGAGTCGCCAAAGGCCGGCACCGGGATTGGAAGGTGACCACCTGGTTGCGTAAGAAATGCGTGCATGAGTTGCTCCTTTCGACTGCCTCAAAGTGAAAAGCCGCCATTTAGGGCGGCTCCCTCTCGGAGTCCGTTTGTCGCTGGTTCTCAAAGAGTCCAGCAATGTGTATGAATGAAGTGAGGAGGGCGATCTCGCCGTTGGGTCGTAACCAACTTCGTGAGGAGTTGCCTAGCTGGGGTGCGTTCATGCTTCGAACGCGCACGCCCGGCCAAGCGCCGGTGAGCTTTGATGAAGTGCTGGTTTCGATAGGCGCGTCAAATGGACGGCACACTGCCAGCCGATGACGAGGCCTCATGTTGCTGGCTGCTTTGTCGTGGTGTTCGCGGTCGAACGGGCATAACTGCGGTAAAAAACGGAGAGTTTGTTTCGGACTCCGTAAATTCGCGCCGGTATCCCGGCAGATCCCGAAGAAACAAGCTTTGTGGTGTGAGCCGAAGACGACGGAACTCTACAGGAGTAAGCTCATCGGGCTGCCTCGCTCAATGTGATTGCCAAAAGGCTCAGGTGGGAGCCAAAATCGGCGCAGCAGCTATCGGAGTAGAAGTTGGTGAAGCTGAACCGACACGATGCACAACCGTCGGAGGTGAGTGCACGATTGCAGCGGTCGAGGTACCGGCAATCAGCGAAGGGTGCTGGAGTGAGTGGGAGGAGAACGATTGCGGAATGAGACACGGATGCTCCTTTCGGCCTAGGCGGCAGAGCGGAATCGGTTGAGATCAGGGTGGATGTGAAGCTTCGATGAGGAATCGGCAGTTTGTGGGTGATTTAAAGCACATCTAAAGATGAAATCTCAGGTCGCGGTCAATGGAGTCGAGTGACCCTTCATCCCTGTCCCAATCGGAATCATTACGATCGAACTCGCCGCCCTCATCCAGGAACCTGGGCCAGCAGTCCGGCTCGCCACACCAAGGACAAACAATCTGCGACTCGTTGCAGTCATCGAGGCGCCCACCGCAACTCGAACACTTATTCATAGGACTCTCCTTTCTACCGAGTTGCACAAGCGAGCTTGGTCGGGGTGCCAGAGGGGTAACTGGGCCGCAGCGGGCTTCAGAGAGGAAAGTGGGCGCCCGGCAAGCCAAAGCCGACCATCGGTGGCCAACGGCTTCCCAGTCCGCGAGAGTTGGCGTCAGAGCGGAACGGCAGTACAAGCCCGATCAGATCGTATTTGGAAAGTACTTTTCCTCGTTGGCGACCGCTTGTGCCGCCTTGACCGGATCTCCGTCGAGAGCAACCTGCACTGCCCAGTACCAATCTCCGGCACCGAGACGCACTTCAAGTTCGCCCGTCCCAGTCGTCGAGATGGCGTGGCGAGTGCCGTGGCCATCCACCAGTCGCTCCAACTCAGCGAAGAACGTGAGCAAGTATTCGTTTGGATTCATGGTTTACCTTTGAGAACCGGCGCTGTGCTGGAATTCACGGCTGCTGTAGCCTGTCGAAGAACGCGATGGCAGATTCCTGCCATGAACGCACGTCGTCTACGTCTGGACCAAATTGTGCGTTGTAACTGAGACTCACTGGCTCTCGGTAAAGCACTGTCGCTCCATCCGAGATCGTGAGCTCGCCGTGATACGGCGCGGTCCAAATAACCTTGATGGCGAATCTGCCGTCGAGCATTGAAGACCAGACGGTGAAATCGTCTTGCTGGGGCATGGCTACTCCTTGTGAGTTGTTGTGATTGTTTTGCGCGGGTGTGAGAGAAGCTTTGGGGTGTAAAGGAGGAGTTGCGTGCATCGCGGCAGAGGAGCTCTTTCTAGTTCACAATGCAATCTGGTCCAATGCCGGTGCGACGGCTATCATATCCCGACCCAAAACATTTAAATCCAGAAAGGTAAATTGCTGCAGGCAAAGAGATAGATACATTGAAATCCGAAAAAGCACCTTCCAGGGACGAAATGGCAGAAGAATATTGAAATCCGGTAGGCCACCATCCGCTCTCCGGATTTCAATATAGAAATCACATTGGAATCCGGAATACGCGGAGTTCCTTGACCCTCAATAACATCAAAATCCGGATGTGTCGGTTAGGGCAGTGCAGCGACAAGGAACATTGAAATCCGGAATGACCATTGAAAGCCTCGGAGGTCATCATCCCCACGTCATACAAGCTCCAGAGTGCATTCACGGCAAACCGGTGTTCTTCTCCCTCGGCAACCACGTATTCGACCAGAAGTACCTTGAAACCAAGGAAAGCATGATCGCCGACTGCCGGCTTCACGACCGGCATTTGCTCTGTAGCTCTATCCGCACGCACACCGAGCCCGGGAGCTACGTCCCAGAACTTGCAGACAGCGACACAACTTCTGCAAACCCGCTCGCCGGCTGCTCACCTGCGGAAACCCCCTCATTGCAGATTGGCGGATACGAAATCCGGCCGGAGCCGTGGACACCAGGCGCATCGCAAGATGGCATTGCCTTGACTGGATGGAAAGACGGAACCATGCAATGGCGGGCACCACGGCGAAATCTGCTCTCCGTCGATTTCGGCAGGCTGGCCGGCGCAGACTCCGATTCACTGCTATTCATCCTTGAGCGCCACCAATCATCGCTCGACCAGGAAGACGCCGTTCGGCCTTACGTCTACGCAGTTGGTGAGCATGGACCGATAGCGCGCTGGCGTGGCTCTGCCTTGGCCTGGCCGCTCCTGGACGCCACTGTCGATCAAAGTTCGGGGACTATTTGTGCGCTGCACCGAGGAGACTCTTTCCTTGTGCCGGACAAGGATTCCGGAACCACTCGGACCGCAGTCTATCGCTGGAACGGATTTGGATTCAGCGGGGCTGAAGACGTGGGCGAACGATGCGCCCACTCGATGCCGTAGCGGCCTCACTGGCCCCGAATGGAGCGCCATCCCAACTCGGGACCGATGTCCACAACTTGCCGGCGACAGGACCGCAAGCAAGTTGGAGCTGTATGATTGACGTTTCAAAACACTGCGACTTTGCAAATTGACATAGGAGGCGGCGCGGAACTGCCTCAATATTTCATTTCCGAAGCACGGAAGGAGAATCAACGTGACTTTTTTGCGTAGTCTGTTTGGCCCGAGCACTCAAGAGGTCTGGAGACAGCTTTGTGCCGAGATCGGTGCGCAATACGTCGAAGGAGGTTTCTGGAAGGGAGACAAAGTCCAGGCGTCGCACGGCCCGTGGACGATTACTCTGGATACATACACGGTTTCGACCGGCAAAAGCTCCGTCACATACACGCGGATGCGAGCGCCATTCGTGGATCCTGAAGGCTTCCGCTTTACCGTCTATCGCAAAGGAATCTTCAGCGAGATTGGCAAGTGGTTCGGCATGCAGGACATTGAGATCGGCGACGAAGTCTTCGACCGGGACTTCATTCTCAAAAGTAATGAGGAGCCGAAGCTGCGGGAATTACTTGGGAGTTCTAGAATCCGGGAGCTGATCAGCCAGCAGCCGCAGATTTATTTTGCCGTTAAAGACGATGAAGGCTTCTTCTGTTCCAGTTTCCCCGAGGGAGTTGATGAGTTGTATTTTCAGGTCGTGGGCATCATCAAGGATGTCGAGCGGCTGAAACTACTTTATGACCTCTTTGCGGAATCGCTGGATCAACTATGTCGCATCGGATTATCCAGTCAGAATGCACCGAATGTGAGCTTGTAAGAGTTAACGAACTTTCGGCAAGGATCTCACCAGCCGGTCCACCACCCGAAATAGAGCGACCTTGACTCGGGATGATGTGAGCAAAACCCGAATTGCGAGGAGGTTGTCGTTGTCTAGCCCAGACCGGAGATTCGAGACTGCCCGGACCCGGCATTTCCGCACTGAGGTTCTCAATGAGCATGACGAGGGCACAATCAGTAATGTCGAGAAGTTCGGCTGCTCAGTTGTCTCTGTGAAGAGCGACTCTGGACGAGCCTACGGCTGGACTTACACGATCGGAGTTTTTGATACTTGCGGCAAGCCTGACCTTGTCACTGTGGGCTTAGACCCGCAAGTAGCCCACCACTGCCTGAACGAAGCCGTAAAGCGTCAGCGTAGCGGCATCGATCTCACTCAAGGTCGGCAAAGCGATTTGATTGGGAAAGTAGATTGCGAGTTTCGCCCAGTTGATTCAAAGTGGATCAAGCACATCATGAACTGGGCGAATTGGTACTACGGGGGAACGGAGTATCCGGTTCTGCAGGTTATTTATCCCGATCTGCAAAATCGTTTTCCTGAGGACGAGGGCTTCAACACTCACTTTCGTCAGCCTCTGATGCAGCCGGGCGCTCCGATGACTCGCGTCGAAGATGACTTCTGGGCATCACAGGACCAGAAGAGCAGCTTATTCAATTGGAAGTTTCCCGATCCGCCACACACCGGAGCCTATTTATCCAAAGCGGTTCATACCGGCACGGAGCCGGTCACTTATGTATCTCACGATGAAGATGACGGAGCGTGGCAATTTCTCGGTGACAGCATGACCGATACCGGTGGTGTTTTGGTCTGCCTCCATCATCCAGTCGACAGTGATCCCTCCCTCACTGAATTGGCCGATCTGCCCATCGGCTGGTTCGCCGAACGAATTAAACCCGGAGAACCCTGGACTAGATCCAAACATGAACCTGCGGATGACTCGACAGAGGAGTAGACAGGCTCCGGTTAGATCATCGCCGACGGTACGGTCAACGTACGCCGGATCATTGCCAAGTTTTTGTTCGTGCCGATGTGAAAACATACGAAAGGCGTCATTTCAGATCTGAATTGAGGAGAGTGTCTTGAAGCTGCTTCGATTCAGTCGTTGGACTTTGGCCAATGTAAATCCTCCCTGGGACGGGGAGTCGTTGTTTGAAATCCTGAAAGTGGGTGGTCCGAGAGCCACGCTACCAGAGCGGCCAAAACGCAGTGAAAACGAATTGGGATGGGTTGCAGGGGCGCTGGATGGCGTTACAGGACATCATTTCAACCGGGCAGATGGTGACCAAACTCAAAATCGAATCAAGTCGCTCCTTGGAGCATTGACCCGGTTGCTGAAGGACTCCTCTCAAGAGACCGTTTCTGTTCTGAATAAGGAACTCCAGGCAGACGTGCTTCTCAGCATTGCTGACGCACTTCAGCAGCGGCTCAAGGCGAAGGTGCTTACAAGCGAAACCCGCAACTCGCGTCTTGCGGAGGTCGGTCGGTATTTCGCCACGCGGTCCGCCGATCGTGAGGGCACCAAATTTGGAATTCTCCTGCTCGAATTGTCAGGCGACGACAGCGATCGTCCTGTTCTCGAAACTCTTGCCTTGCACGATGAGTTCACGCTCTACGCGGCTCTTGCCCTCTGTAAGTTATCGTCGGAACCGGAAAACGTCCTGTGGAACCTCGCGCAGAAGGTTCACGGGTGGGGGCGGGTGCAGGTTGTCGAGCGGCTCGATGGAACGCAGAACCGAGCCATACAAACATGGATGCTTCGTGACGGATTTCGGAACGACATCATGGATGAGTATCTCGCCGGCATTTGCGCGCGGACCGGGAAGTTGCACGAGGCGCTCTTCCGAGAGGACGTTGACGGTGCGCTTTTGGACGGGGCCGCTGGAATCATTAAAGCGCTGCTCTGTGGTGGTCCCGCGGATTCCATTGACGACTATCCTGAAGGACCAACAGCCATAAAGGGATATTTGCGCCAAGTGGTAGAGGTGGGTGACCTGAACCTTGAGCATCTCCTCTGTATCGCGCGTTTGCGCTATTTTCTTTCGGAACCTGCCGGATGGGAAGATCGCTATTCAAAAGGTTGGACCTCGGATGCACGAGACGAAATGCTTTCGACGTGCACTCGCTTGATGGGGCGTCCAGACTGGCAGGTGAAGGTCGATAGTGCACTTCATTCTTCGGACAATCGTGCGTTTTATGAAGCTGACGCCGCCGCCCAAGCGCTCGGCATCGATACTCGCACAATTCATTTTGAGAGGGTCCGTTCGGAACCGCTAAAATCCTCCTCATGGTACCGGCTCCTTCAACAAACGAATGAGGATCAGATTGAAGAGATTCTGGCCTTTGCGGCCGGGGCTCTACCGCTCGATGAGATCGCCAGTGGCCCCGCAGATTCTCTGGGTCTCGGCGAGAAGTATGCGGCCCATAGCGCACTCGATTGGATTCTTCAGGACTTGAAGCGATTTCCTGGTCACGGTTGGAAATTCATCGAAGTTGGACTCCAAAGTCCTGTGACCAGAAATAGGAACATGGCTCTTAACGCCCTTCTGGAGTGGCCGAGGCCTTCGTGGCCCGAGCAGGCCGCGCCTCTGCTAGCCAGGTTGTCCGCGATAGAACCAAATCAGAAGTTACGTGAGCGCCTGCAGCCGATATTGGGAGCCGGGGTCGAACCCGCGGACGGATCCCAGTAATTGGCGACACTTCCACGTCTGTGAGTTGAACCACGACGGGTGACTGTGGCCGGTCACTCAGGCGCTACCCCAATGTGAGCGGGGCAACAGGTGTGTTTGAGAGAATGGCACGATGCAAGAGACGACTTTCAAGCCGGGGGATCGAACGTTCTTTGCGAGTGATTCTCTGACGCCCCCATACAGCGCAGCCTTTGAAGACGATGGACAGACCGGCTACTTTTATGCACTAGATCTCACGCGGTCCGACAACATGATCCTCGATGCCGTGCACATCTACAATGTGGCGAATGTCTCGGACCGTGAGCGTCTCTCCTCTCTCTCGATTGTTTGGTCCGCTGATGGCATGAAATGTGCGTTATTGATCAATGATTACCCGCACGCCGCGTTCGATTTCGTTGCAAGGCGGGGCTGTAGCAGAACCAACTTTCCAAACTCGCCGAACACTCCAGCGGCCTGCTGGGGGGACTCCGATCACCATTGGTCAGACGAAGCGATTGCGTGGCTAAAGTAGGCCTCTCGATCGTAGAGAAGGCATCTCCCCGACTACTTCCGGGTACGAGGTGACACGCTCTCATCGTTGCGCTTGGAGGCTCTCAAGAAAGCTCCAGAACTGTTTGTTCTGACGATATGGGGTAAAAGAATTATCGGTAGTGGGATCGGGCATTTCTTCGCCCTTTATAACGTTTGCTTTCCGGTCGAAAGCTGCGCGCAAATGTTTCTGCGCTCCGGCCAAGTCTTTCTCTTCCGCGTCAGCACACGCGAGGTTGTAATAGTAGAGCGGGTAATCGGGGTCTTCCGCAATCCCGTTCTCGAAGATCGATCGCGCCTTTCGGATATCTCCTGACATCCCGTAGGCCATTCCCTCTTGGTCTGTTAGCACGCGAATTCTTGTGGTCTGGCCCTTTTCGTGGCTCACTTTCAACATGGTCACTGCCCGTTCAAACATCGGCGCTGCTGCTTTAAATTGTTGCTCTTTGTAGAGAATTTGCGCATAGATGAAAATGTCATTGAATGTTGGAGCGTGTTTCTCATCGAGCTGATAACTCGAAAATACCTTCTTAAGAACCGCGTCGTTGGCGCTAATTGGTGAATCGCTATAGAACTCAAGGTCGCCGCATACGTCTGCCGAGGCCACGAAGCCTCGGGCGACGTACATGAGCTTTCCATCGCTCCGTTTGGTCGTGTAGCTCACTACTGAAACTGGCAAAGCACCGGAGCTTTTGATCTCCGATGTGCTCTGAATTGTTAGCGCAGAATTGCTCCCTTTCTCAGAACTCAGAGCGCCGTCACGGCATTTCGCACTCGTAAGAGGTGCTTGTTCGGGAACCAGAAACAAAAAGCCAAGGAATGTAATTCCCTCCTTATTCCTTCCACGTATACCAACTTCGTTGCCGTTGGCCTTGGCCGAGGATTCAACGATCTCGTATCCCTCCGCGGTCCAACTGAGTTCTCCCGCATGATTAGCAAGCGCAAGCTTGAATGCGCTTTCGTCTCTGCGCAAGCGGTGCTTAGGCAAAAAAGCAGCATTGCGGACATAAGACTAATCTTGGGCATATCACAAATCTCTCAAATGGAATTCCGGTCTCAAAAGCCTGATGGTTCACTCTATCAGGCGGTGTGCCTTCGCCCAAGCGAGCGGTTGGTCGCCGACACTCCTGCGACTGTGAGTTGAATCACAACGGGTGACTGTGGCCAGTTAACCAAGCGCATGCCCCAGTCGCGACTGGCCGGTGACACGCCCGGAATACGATTAAGCGCTATGATTGAGCCTTTACACTTCACGACAGGATTACGGAGATTGAAATGTCGTTGGGCTTAAACCTGCTCGCGCATCTTTCGCAACCATCCCCCGACCCGGAACAACTGATCCTTCAATTGGAAGCATGGTTGCAGAGAAAATACGCTGACATGCTGCCGCAGACGAGAAGAGAATCAACCAACTCCGTCCCCGCCCTCTTTTGCCAACTGCACCCCGCGGCCGAAGAGTTTGAGCTATCGCTCGTCGGTCCGGCAAAGCTTGTTGCGTCTGCGAGCACTTCAGTCCTAGGCCCGGGGTATCACGTTTTCTTATGCGAACTCCTCAGAGACCTGGCTCACGATTTCAATGGGGCTTGGGAAACACCCGCTGCAGACTCCGAGGAGTATTTGGATGAGACTGGTTTCTTCTTTACTGGAGACGAGCAAGGCCTTCGCTCCGAGATGACATCGTGGCTTGCGGGAATTGCGCGCTGTTTCTCCCCTGACGGTCCACTGGATTTGGATGACCCAAAAGGGACCGCCTTGTGCTTGCCGATCAATCCGCAGTTCGAGGATGATCATCCCGCAAGGACGCCGCTTGGCCCACGTGATCGTGATTGGATCGAAAGAACTGCAAGGGATGGCAATAGCGGAACAGACTTCTTCGCGTGGTGGATGCCAGGCTTCAACGCCGAGTACTACCTTCGGAGGGCGTTGGCACATATGTGGACAAACGTGCGCTGGAGACTGCCCGTCAACGATTCCGAGAGGTCAGTCCTGGAAGACACCGCCGATTCACTTCGTCGGGCCTATGGACTTGATCCCAACCTTCAATACCCGTGGGCTGAGTGGAAGCAGGTACTCGATCTGTTAAATCAAGAATCAGACGAGACTGAACTCGTCAACTCACACGCGTATGGAACGCCGACGATCGGCTACAGGCGTCGAAGCGTTACCGTGACGCTGCCGGGGAGGTGGAGCGTTAAGATCCCCGGATCTTTTAGCGACTGCAAGCTAGATGAGGAAGGTGACTTTTGTACGGTCGATCCTCCGAGGGAAATCTGGTTCTCTGTCTATGATCTCAAGGGCGGTCCTTCCCCCGCCGTGTTCGAGTCGCGGAAGAGAAGCATGCAGGCAGCTCGGAACCCGGATTATGTTGTCGAGCGTGAAAATTACTTCGCCCAAGCGACCATCAGTAAAAAACAACTCAACACCGGCGAAGAGTACTCCGTATTGAACTCTTTCAATTTGACTCTCGGGGGACAGTTGATCCTTACGATCGTTTTCCCGGGCCCTGAACAACAAGATTGGGCAATGGAAACTTGGCGGTCTATCAAGCCCCCTTCAATATCAGAGGCATGACGAATTGCTCAGGAAGCGTCGTCGCTGATGGTCAGGCTGGCGCGAACTGGATCACTCAGGGGCGACGTGTGCGGTCATCCATGAGCAGGAAAAAGAACGTCGAGGCAGGAGGAATCAAGCGTGCGCCGCTTTGTTGGATCAAATGCTACTGTGCTGATCGGGATCTCCCCAAGAAAGTGCAACTCGGCGTTGTCGAGATGGGGCCAATCGCTTCCAAGCACTGATTGCGAGGATGCGTCTGGCAGCTGATAGACAGAATAGACATCTGGGTATTCGTCGATGCTGTCGTCAAAGGGGCTCTGAAGAAGGAGAGTCATCTCACGATAACGGAGCAGAATGTAACGAGGAACATCGTAAAAGCCCGCATATCGGAATGGGACTATTTCAGCCAGATCGGATTCTCTCACCACAAATTCTGGACTCTCGCCCGTGACTTCGAAATGGTAGGCTCCGATGTTTATCCGTGCGAGGTTTCCTCCTGCGCCGGGCTTTCTTTCAAGCACGCGGCATTCTATGAACCCCGGCTGAGGGTAATCAGAATCGGACCACAGGTCTGCACTTGTGAACAAGGGCACTTTGTCGATGATGGAATGCAGTTCGCCCTGAGCATCGCGAAACTGTGATTCAACAATTCCGGGCTGAGGTTCCTCATCTACGAAGCGCACGATCTGGACTCGAAGACTAGGCATGGCAAGATGATAGTGGTGTTGGCCAGTTCCGGGATACCGACCGTATCGTCGGCGACGCTTCGCTCACGGTGAGCCAGCCCACGCTAGCAGTGGTGCCCGCTAGCCGGTTAGTACCGACGAACCGCGCAAAGCTCCATGTACACTTTCCTTGATGCGGAACTTTTTGGCTAAATCCCTGAACGATTTGGGCAACTCTGCGAACAACCGGCAGATGCAAGCCTTGGCGCGGATTCTCTATCGATCCGCAGCGATCTGCGTGCCGAGTTGGAGCAGCCCCTGGTACAACCTCGGTCTGCAAGCTAAATATCTGAGTGACTGGCAGGAAAGCTTATTCTTCAATGAACGCGCGGCCGCCCTTGACCCTGATGACGAAGCCAGTTGGTGGAACCTTGGAATCGCCGCCACTGCCCTCAAAGATTGGGAAAAGGCGCGAAGGGCTTGGAGAGCGTGCGAAATCGAACTTGAAGACGGCGACGCCGAGGTGCGGACGCCGCCAGTCACCGCCTGTGTCAGGCTCGATCCAGACGGCTCGGGCGAGGTAGTGTGGGGAACCAGAATCGATCCAGCTCGGATTCAGATTCGGAATGTACCCCTGCCAAACTCAAATCGTCACTATTTCGACATCTTGCTGAATGATGGTGCAGCGGAGGGAACCCGCAAGTCGGGCGAACTCGAATACCCAGTATTCAATGAGCTAGCAGTATGGAAATCGTCAAGCTATAGCACTTTTCAATCTGCACTGGCGATGACCGATTCTGAGGCTGAGCCTCAGTTGATTCAGCTTTGCACCGAAAGCGACGTCGGGTTCGAGGACTGGACCACTGTCCGCATAATCTGCGCTGCCTGCAGCCGGACATCTCTGCAACAACACCACTGCTCTGCTAGCGAGATGCCAGAGGGCCAAAGAAAATATGGATTCGCTGCTACGTCGCGGGAAACTCTAGTTAATGTCTTGCGCTCGTGGGCGGAGGGGTCTGCAGGGCGGGGCTTTTCAGATCCCCATCTCGTCCTTCTTGGCGCCTAACCACCTATTGCCCGCACGGGTCGAACCCAGAATCGTCGCCACCGATCTACTATTTCCTTACCATCGTGCCCTTGCCAGAACGGTTCGGCGACCACTGCCAGGGTTTTAGCGGTCGATCTGGTCGATTCTGTGATACGCTGGCCCGATCCCGACGAGGTCCTCAACTACGTAGCCTCTTAGCTCAAGAATCCGGCGGAGCTTCAGGTTTGGTTTTGCGCAAGAGACAGCGTGCACAATCCACTCGACGGCTGATAAACCACGCAGAGTTGCATAACGACGGGCGAGCGATGCGAGTGCGATAAGAACGCCCTCTCCGCCGCCTTCTATTTGCGCCAGTTCTACCAAGAGTTTGTCGTCCCGCGTACTGAATGAACCGAGCACCGTTGCTGAACCAACTCGAAAGACAAGCGGCTCGCCAATCAAGATCAGCCCCTCAATTTCCTCGGGCGGAAGCGCGAGTATTTCTTCCTCGTTAAGACCCTCGAAGAGAACTTCTCGCCGGCTCATAATCTAACCCCATCGCATTGGCTCGCTTCCAGAACGGCGTCAGCGGAAGGATCGGAGGCGATCCTTCGGGCCCACCTTTCAGCTTCTGCGCGATCCCCACCATGTTCGTAGTTTCGACAAATGTTCGGACACCTTAGAGCTGGGAGTTGAATACAGGTAGAGCGCCCACGCCGCAACAATAAGGAACAGGGGAACCTGCCACAACCAAGACATGAATTGAATTGTAATCAGCGAATTCAGGGCGACGAGCCCTTTATTGGATTCGCGTGGTCGGCCAGCCCACTTCGTTGTTTGCCGGTCGACCGGAGCAGCTATTCTTTGAAGCATGAGCGTAACGAAAGTCTCGCTGGACTGCGACAAGATTGCTGACTGGCGCTCGTTCCACGAGGAATTTGCAAGAGTATTTGGCTTCCCAGACTTCTACGGAAAGAACATGAATGCGTGGATTGATTGCATGACATACGTGGATGATCCTGATTCCGGAATGAGCACAGTTCACTGCGAGCGCGGATCAGTGCTGGTTATCGAACTTCTCAACGTAGAAAACTTTCGGCAGCGGTGCCGTGAACTTTATGAAGCTGTCGTGGAAGGGGTCGCCTTCGTCAATTGGCGCCGGTTAGAAACCGGTGACCCGGCAGTCCTCACATTGAGCTTCTGGCATTGACGTAAGCTTTGGATGCGGGTTGCCTGTTGGTTCAGCTCACGCGATGATAGGTGCTCAGAACGAATGCTACGAATGCTGGCTATGGGTTTTGGTTGCTACCTGCTTCTTTTGGCGCGGTCCATCCGCTCCCATCTTGGAATTTGACGTCCTGAATTTCGATAGTGGTCTTCACGTCCCCTCGCCCCTCGCACCAGTAATACGCGGTCACATCGTCCTCATGAAATTCGTGCGACTCCGCCCATGGCTCGATCCAATCTTTCTGGTCACCAAGTCCGGCTACTTCATCGCCGTCATCCGTGGAATCGCTGATGCGATAGGTGTACCCAGTCACGCGTTTGCCCGTTATGTTTCGAAGCCGAAACGTCACCTTTCGAGAAAGCACGTTGCTGGGATCGGTAAAGACGTGGACATCAACGATTCTGAGAGGGCTGTCATTAGGAACGCGAAGGATCACCCTGCCCTGATCCGCCAGGTTTGCCGCAAGCTGTTCAGGGCCGAAATGCGATGCAGCAGTAGCATTGTCAATCGGTGGTGGCGTGAAATACCAGTTCCCCTGATCGCGATAGGCAATTAGATAGATCTGCTTTTTCACTTCTTTGTTGGCTTGGTGAAAAGTCGCTTCGCCAACCAGACTCCACCAACGCCTCTCGGGCGGCGTGCTCAAGATTTCAGAGCTGTAGCTCTTATCCCAGACGGTGTATTTGAAGCTAACCATTGGGTAGTTCTTCATTTCAGCGATCAGGCAAGCGCGATGCGAGGGCGTAAAGAGAAGGTAGTTCCCACCACGGCGATACTTGCCGAGCAACTGTTCGACTGTACCCCAGTCCCCGTTTGCCTGAGCCTCGGTGAAGGCCTGAAGTCGGGAGTCGAGTTCCGGTCGCAGCGCCTCGGGGAATTCCCACGGTTTGTTCACCTGGCCCACGACCCAACTGGGAACCGCGACTGACGCGACGAACACGAACTGTGCGCAGATGGTCCAGATTTTCATAGAGCCCGATTGTCAAAAGGTATACGAAATGACCAACCCCGGCCGCCGAGCCCTGAAGTGAGCTCGATCACACAAGCATGACCTCGGCCCGCAACAAATTTGCAAACCCTTCTGATAGTCTTTGGGCCATGAACTGGCGGCGAGGAATTGTGCTGGCTGCAATTCACCTGATAGTAGCAGGTGTGGTGATCGTTCGCACCGAATGGAGTTATTGGCCCAATATTCGTGCCGAAAGGGTGCGAGTTCCTGTCGTCCTACCCCCAACCGCGACAGCGGAACAAGCGATGGAGGCTAACTTCTTCCCGTGTGATGAGGGCGGCATCATTGATCGTGCCGCCCCACCAAGAGAAATCGTGGTTGGAGCGGCCAACATGCCCATGGTGTTGCTTGTCGGCTGGCACGAGCCATGCGCCCAGCCTTCTGCTTTGGATAATGTTGTCGAGAAACGATACGGCAGAACGCGAACGGCTGAGGTTCTGATTCTGGCTATCCAATGCGCTGTGTTCGGTGTGTGGTGGTTCATCGTGGGCGGATATCCGCTGGTGACGCCACGGAGATGGTGGCTAGAACCCGTCGCCTTTATTACCACATGCACGCTACCGGTCGCATTGGCATCGTTACTTATCCCAGATGGTTTTGCGTTCCAAGTCCCTGTTGTCCATCCGGTAGCCATGATTCCAGCCGTGATTGCAATGCTCGCGTGGCTATGGTGGGTGGGGCTTCTGATATGGAAGACAGCTCGGTTTGCCCCTCGATTGTTCGTCAGGTCAAGGAAGCGGGTTGCCCTGTGACCGATGTTTAAAAATGAGCGCATAATGTGGAGAAGGCCAAATCAATGACTCTCCTTGATGCACAGGACCTGCAAGGTTCCAATGAAGTCGGCGAGGACACGTGGGAACTGTTCGAGTCGATTGAACAATCGTTCGGCGTTGACCTCGGCGACTACCCTGATCTGGCTGGAATCAGCATCCTGGAACTGAGTCAGCGCATTGACGATTTGGCGAAGTATCCAGCCGAAGACTCGTGCTTATCGTCTGTGGCATTCAACAGGTTGCGCCGAACATTTCAGAACGTAACCGAGACTCCACGATCTTCCGTGCGGCCAGCCACGCGAATTCACGATTTGCTGCCGTGGCGGACGCGTCATTTGCAATGGGCTTCGCTTCAGTCGGACCTTGGACTGGAACTGCCTCGCTTGAATTTGCCGTCATGGCTTTTAATCCTGTGTCTCATATTGCCCGTGTCGCTTCTGATTTACGCGCTTTTCTTCATGGGCCTTCGGATTAGTGGCGGTGTCATCAGCATCTGTTCAATTGTCCTGACATTGCTCGCGCTTCGTGCGGCGATGTTGTACCCCGCCAGAGTCATTCCCGCGAGTATTGAGACAGTCGGCGATCTCGCCAAGACGGTTATAGCCCGCAACTATAAGTCGTTTGCCAGTGCGCACGGCAGCTCGCCGGAGCGTGGCGTACTTCCGGCCCTGCGACTCCTTATCGCGATGCAGACAGGCATCAGTATTGAAAAGGTTCTACCGGAGACTCGCATTCCCTCGGGCCTCAATATTTATTAAGAGGGCCGTTTAAAGGCTGTTTCCGCTGATTTGACGGTCGTCGTTTGCTAGAGGGCAGGAGCAGCTGTTCTTTCAAGCATGAGCGTAACGAAAGTCTTGTGAGCCGGATGCCCCAAGCGCAAAATTTGATTGGGCAGTCGATCATGATCTCAAGCGAGATTGTAAGCCCGCCGAAAGCGCAAGGAAGAATAGCAGTTCGTTGATCGTCAAACATGACCCGCCGCACATTGAATCACGTTGATTTTCGGTGATCGAACCCAGAATCACCAGCACCGAGCTACCATCTTCTCGATAATGTACCCTTGCGAAAAGGCTCAGCAACGACTTGCCAGTCGTCTTCGTAGACCAGGTATCCGGGCTTGTCCGTCTTGATCTTCTTCACGTAGATGCCGTGCCGCTCCAGGATGCGAACCATCTGCCAAATGCGGGCGATGTGTTCGGAAGCCTGCACCTTGAACCAGCAAATGCCCAAACTATGCTTTCCCCGGCCGAAGGACGTCGGTTTTTCCAGATTCTCACTGAACCAAGTCCGCAGGCTGTTGAGCTCGTCTGCATCGGCTCCGGTGATGGTTCCCCATTCGATGGCGCGCGCAACGGCCTGGAAAACTCCCTGTTCAACATGGCTGTCCTCGTCTTTGCGACCGACAACAAACCGGATTAACTCACGTCTTTCTAATGGATCGTTGCGCTCAAGGATGAAGCGTTCATCTTCTGTCTCTACAAATGCTAGGCGTCCTGGTAGGCACGAAAGGATTGTGCCCATTCCGCGGCCCACAATCTGCTGCAGCGCCTGAACAAGCAGAACTTCTTTCTGATCGAGCGCCGGATCTTCTGAGATTGCAAAAACAATCTTCGGAGAATGCCGCTTGTCCAATTCTCTGGCGATATTGTCTACGAATAGCTTGTTGCTCGGGATGGGAAGACGGTATTGGGGATCGAAATCCTTGAAATGAGCGAGCTGGCCAGTGAATTTATGGCGCAGACGAGCATCGGAGACAATCTCCCTGTAGCGTTCGCGCTTGCTGCGCTTCACAAACGCAGCAATCAATGATGTCTCGTGGTGCACGGTAAAAGTGTAGCGTGAGTCGCCGGTTGAATGCGGGCCGAATAGCGTGCGGGCAGATTCATTCACGCCGGCGGGACTGGCCGATGCCGCGTCGCATCACCCACTTCATTTCGCCGCCGAGCCTTCGACCGTAGTGTGGCGAAAAAGTCGCCAACCGAGAACCATCCCGCGATACCCGCCTTGGAGCAGCCTCCAGACAAGCAGAGCCAGCCAGAACATCCATATAAATGGCGCAAAGAGCGCCAGGATCCCGGTGCAAATGCAAATGGTAATGAGCGCGCCAGGTTCCCAGAACCATTTGCGGGGATGAGTCAATGGAAACGCACCGACGAGGATCCACTGCAATGCGATCAGACTGCACAGGCCGATTGAGAGTTCGACTTCCTTGCGCCGACTATCGTGGTTAGGCCAACCCACGCCGACGAACCCCGCAAGTGACCAGGTAGGCGGACACGGTTCCCCCCACTGCGAAAAGGCCGCAGCTGGCAATTCACCCATCACGATGATTCGTTGCGGTAGCGACATGTGATACCACATGCCGCAGGGGCTGAAGGCGACCGTTTGGCCCTCATCGGCTGGTTTGACTGCGTCAGGAGGCGGCGGTGGGGGAACCGGGCGCGCCAATTCGAGCGGCGACAGATTCTCCTGCGAGCGTACCCAGTCCCAAGTGCTCGCTTCCTCCCACACAATCAGCGGCACGCAAATTGCCAAATGAATTCCCGCAAGCACCAATCCACGCCGCCACTGAATTTTCATTTCGCCACCGGGGACCCTTTCTTCTTCACGCTGAGTGTTCGCGGTCGTTGCGGCTCATTAGTTTAGACACCACCAGCGCATCTGTTGTTCCGGCGGAGGCGAAAACACACCTTAGTTCTCCTTCTTCTCGCCGAGCCAAACGAATGGTGCGGCCTTTTTTGTCCACGGATCGGCGGGGTAGTGATGGCGCATCAACTCCACCACTTGGTGCGCGATCCCTGCAGCGTTGTCTGCTCCGGGCTTTTCGCCGCCGTAGCCGTGATAGCAGCCATAGCGCATCATGCGTAACGTGAGATAGAGGCTCTCGGGAACCCGCTTATCGTTAGGGTGGGCGCGTGCATAGTCGATCACCTGCGTACCGAGATATTCATCGGCGCTCCCAAGAGCGAGCAGTTTCTGGGTTTCCTCCCCGCCAACGGTTCGCGCCTCGGCTGGGAGGAATGCGAGATGCGAAGGCGCCAACGACTTTCCACCGTTGTTGTATTCACTCTTCCAGTCGGAGCACCACCAGTTGTCCTCAAAGCTTTCGACAAAGTCGTAGGAATAACTCCTCTGCACACCCGGGTCGAGGTAGGGACGCAGGCCGGGATTCCGCAGAATTGTCAGCTGGGGCTGGAACCCAACTCCGGGGCCAGCCTGCTGGCGAAGTTCCTCGGGAAGCAGTGGGAGCATCTGCGCGGCAACGGCCTCATTCTTGAGCAACACGGCCCGAACCCATGTCATCATGGCGACCGACTGGCGTAGCGGCGGCGGAAGCGAGTGAGACTGCGCCGACCGCGCCAGCATGGCAACGGGCATTTCGCTGTTCAGGAGAGCGGCGGCGTCCTCGCCGAATTCGACGTCAATCTTTCGTTCAGCGCAGTTGTATTTGCGCTTTGGGTTCTTCATCACATTGAGACATTCGTTGATTGCCGACTGCTCCTCCGAGGAGCGCTGGAGAATGCGGCGAGGCGCGTCGGCGAGCGCATCGTCCAAAGTTGTGGCCGTCTGCATGCGGAGACCACGGAAGAGGTTGGTCGCGGATTCGCCGCCGCCTTCTTCGACTAGCTTCATCTGCGCGGTCGTTTCGATTCCCGCAGCCTTGATGCCTTCTGTTTTCT
>Ga0206908_1007_pt1 | contig 47684 bp, 47 predicted proteins | sample Alteio_BWOrgHeat_78_FD_152979 | JGI IMG/M metagenome (GOLD analysis project Ga0206908, IMG submission 152979) | Enriched cells from forest soil in Barre Woods Harvard Forest LTER site, Petersham, Massachusetts, United States -... | ecosystem: Environmental > Terrestrial > Soil > Temperate forest >... | reverse complement strand
CGCTGGGAACAAAGCGGCGACAGTAAGCTTGCGGTGTTGCGCTTGTCGATCGATGAGAATGAGTCAACTTACTACGTGAAGTGGTGCTGTTACATGCGGCCGGGCGGCGGGATGAACGAGTTCGAAGCCACTCCCCCGTATTACGGTGAGATTGCGATCGAGCCAGCGACGGGCAGGGTTATGCGCCTCACCGTGATGGGCGAGTTGGACAAGGACGCTCCCATCGCGCAGTCGGGCATTGTGGTGGAATATGGCGCGGTTGAGATCGCGGGCAAGAGCTACTTTCTGCCGACAAAGGCGGTCTCGACTACGGTGGGGCCATTTGCCCATATCACGAACTGGACCCAGGCTGACTATGAAATAAACAAGTCGGTCGATAAGTTCACGGTCACGGCGGTGAATGATATGCGGTTCGAGAAGTATCAGGTGTTCCGGGGAGAGGTTAGGATTGTGCCGGAACCGGTTGGGGAGCCGCCGGGGCAGTAGGTGTTAGCGTTAGCGGAGATAGCGGAGTTAGTTAAATGCAGCCGCAGATCCTTCGACTTCGCTGCGCTCCGCTCAGGATGACAAAGTTCAGTTTGTGTGAGGAAAGCAAAAGCAACTCCTTCCCCTTCGTTGCACTCAGGGATCAGGATGACAAATTCATGGGGATAGCTGACTCAGCTAGCAGAGCTAACTCCGCTGACTCCGCTACATCAGGCGCTGGGCGTCTACGTCGACGGTGAGGTTGCGGCGGGGGATGTTGGCGGATTCGGCGTGGGCCAGCATGGCGCGGAGCACGGAGTTGAGTGTTTTGCGCGATGTGGCTTTCAGGATCAAGTGAAAGCGGTAGATGCTCTTGATGCGCGCGACCGGCGCGGTGCACGGGCCGAGGACGCGCACGCCCTGCGGTGTGGATTGCTGAAACCATTTGCCGAGGATTGCGGACCACGCGACGGCTTCTTCGAGTTTGGGCGATTGGATGAGTACGTTGGCGAGGACGCCGAAGGGCGGGTAGTGCATCCAGCGGCGATATTTGAGTTCTTTCTCGACGAAGGTGGAGTAGTTGTGCGTGCTGGCGGAGATGATGGCGTAGTGATCGGGGTGGTGGGTCTGCACGACGACGCGGCCGCGGAGCTCGCCGCGGCCGGCGCGGCCTGAGACCTGCGTCATGAGCTGGAAGACGCGCTCGGCGGCGCGGAAATCGGGCATGGAGAGCGCGTGATCGCAGCCGACGACGCCGACCAGCGTGACGCCGTGGATGTCGTGGCCTTTGGCGATCATCTGGGTGCCGACGAGAAGATTGATTTCGCCGGAGTGCAGGCGCGCGAGAAGGCGCTCGAGGTCGTGGCGGCCGCGCACGGTGTCGCGATCCATGCGGCCGATGCGCGCGGTGGGAAAGATTTCAGTGAGGCGCTCTTCGCCCTGCTGCGAGCCGGCGCCGAGATAGAAGAGATGCTCGGAGTCGCATTGCGGGCAGCGCGCGGGGACGGTGCGGCGGTATCCACAGTAGTGGCACTCGAGTCGTTGTCCTTCGCGCGCGAGGCCGTCTTCAGCGGGCGGCTTGTGGTGGGTGAGGGCGATGGCGCAGTTCTGGCACTCGAGCTTGGCTCCGCAGGCGCGGCACATGACGGCGAAGGAGTAGCCGCGGCGGTTGAGAAGGATGATGGCCTGTTCGCCGCGTTCGAGCGCGGCCTGCGTCTGCTGAATAAGCGAGCGCGAGAAGAGATTCTCCTGGCCGGTCTGCTGGAACTCGCTGCGCATGTCGATGAGTTCGACTTCAGGCATGGGACGCTGGTTGACGCGGTCGCGCATTTCGATGCGCTTGTATTTGCCCTGCTCGGAGTTGTGCCAACTTTCAAGCGATGGCGTGGCGGAGCCGAGGACGACGACGGCGTTGGCGAATTTTGCGCGCATCACGGCGACATCACGCGCGTTGTAGCGCGGCGTCTCTTCCTGATTGTAGCTCTGGTCGTGTTCTTCGTCGACGAGGATGAGGCCGAGGTTGGGCACTGGCGCGAAGATGGCGGAGCGCGTGCCAACGACGATGGGGGCATCTCCTGAGCGGATGCGCCGCCACTGCTCGCTGCGTTCTTCCGGCGTGAGCGCGGAGTGAAGCAGGGCGACTCTCTGGCCAAAGGCGGCGTCAAGCAGGCCGGCGGTCTGCGGGGTGAGGCCGATTTCTGGAACGAGCAGGATGGAGGCAAGGTTGAGGTCGAGCGCGCGCTGCATGGCGGCGAGGTAGACGGCGGTCTTCCCCGATCCGGTCACTCCATGAAGCAGAAAGGCGTGGAACGCGCCTCCAAGGGCGGAGGCGATGGAGGCGAGGGCGTCGGTTTGCGGCTCGTTGAGGCGGATGGGCCCAGCTGAGCTGTCGATTCCGCCGAGGCGGAAGGCGGCGGGGCGCTCGTCGATACGGACCAGGCCGCGGCGGACGAGGGTTTGCAGCGTGGAGCTGGGCAGGTCGCGTTTGCGGAGCTCGGCGAGGGCGATCTCGCCGCCGCAGGCCGCGAGCTCGGCGAGGATGGCTTGCTGCTTCGGCGTGAGCGCGGGCAGGCGCATTTCAGGAACGAGGACGGCGAAGCGCTCGGTACGGCGGGCGTCGCGCTCGGCAGCGGCGGTTTCGCGGGCGATCCACTTTTTGCGGACCAGCGCGGCGAGGACTGCCAGAGACGCGCCGGTGGCGGTGCGGAGCGTGGAGACTTTGACTGGTTCGCCGGAAGCGAGTTTCTCAAGGACGCGGCGATGGATGTTCTGTTCTTCAGCCGACAGCTTCGCCTTTGTCTTCGCGGCGAATGGAATGCCTGCCTGGCTTTCGAGGCTGTCGGCGAGTATGTCGCGGCCGAGGTCGGTGATGCGGTAGTAGAGGGTGCGGCGGACTTCAGCCATGAGGGGGAGCATGCCGCGCAGGACTTCGCCGATGGGGGCGAGATAGTATTGCGCGATCCACTCGGCGAGAGAGAGCAGGGCTTCACTGAGGAGGGGTTCCTGGGCGGGCTCTCCTTCGGGAGTTTGATCGAGCACGGCTTCGATGTTGCGGGCTTCGAAACCGACCGGAGGGGCGTCAGTGACGCTCATGACGATGCCGATGAGTTTTTCTTTGTTGAAGGGGACGATGACGCGGGAGCCGCGGCGGGGCTGCTGGCCGCCGCGGAGGGCGTAGGTAAAGGTGCGGTCCAGGGGGACGGGGAGCGCGACTTCGCAGTAGAGGGACATCGGGGGCAAAGATCAGTTTAATGGGAACCGTCGCGGTGGGGGGTCGTGGTCTCCCACCCAATTCGGCGATGAAACTGCCGGATTGGATGGGGCACGGCAGATTCGTGGCGAACGACCATGCGGGGAACGATAATGGGGGGAACGATCGCTTGAACAATCGGGTTCAACGATCGAGCAGAACAAAGGATATGAATCAATGCGGTGTGGTTGCTATTCGATACCGAGTGTCATTCAGTACAATTCGTGCTGATGAAACCTACAGCGCCCGCCAAGGCCACTCCCGCCTCGAAGTCTATCTCCGCCAAGATTGTTGGACCCATCACCCTGGCAGTCGATATTGGCGGCTCAGGTTTGAAAGCCATGCTTCTGGATGCAACCGGCACGCCGGTGAGCGACCGGCAGAGGATTCCCACACCGGCGATTCCGACGGCGAATGCGATATTGAAGGGTTTGGATGTGCTGCACGGTCTGCTGCCGAAGTTCGATCGCGTGTCAGTGGGATTTCCGGGCGTGGTGAAGCGCGGGGTCACTTGGAGCGCATTTAACCTGCATCCGTCGTGGCGCGGGTTCCCGCTGCAGCGCGAATTGGAGAAGCGCTGGAAGAAGCCGGTGCGCGTGGCGAATGACGCGGCGATCCAGGGCTATGGCGCGATCAAGGGCGATGGGATCGAGATGGTGATCACGCTCGGGACGGGTATGGGGAATGCTGTCTATACCTCGGGGCGGCTGGTGGCGATGGAACTGGGGCACCACCCATGGAAGAAGGCCACGTACGAGGACTACATTGGGCGGCGCGGTCTGGATCGGTTTGGAAAAAAGCGCTGGAACAAGTACGTGCTGGAGATGATTAACCAGCTGCGGAACACGTTCAACTGGGATCATCTCTACCTGGGCGGCGGGAACACGAAAAAGATCGATTTCAAGTTGCCGGATGATGTGACGGTGGTGTCGAACGAGACGGGGCTGCTGGGCGGCGTGGTTCTGTGGCGCGATGAGACGCTGAGCGAGAAAAAGTAAGCTCGGCGCGAGGTCAGGCCGATGACCTTTCGGAAGAGGTCGGCTGTGGTTGCGGCGGCGTGGCTGGCGTGCTGCATTCTGACTGCCGAGGGCCAGGCGCCAAAGACGATCACGAATGCGGCGGGAGTTCGGATGATGGTGGCCGACGATGCCGATCCGACGCTGCGCGTTGTGGCGCCGGGATATGGCGACGACGGCGCATTCCAGGTGATCTTTCCAGAACATGTGACGGTGCGGGCGCGTGGGCGCGCGGAAGCGACGCACATTTATCTGTGGCAGCCCGGACAAGCGGGAAAAGCCCCTGCGTGGACGGCGACGAAGGACTCTCTCGAGTATGAGAAGGATCTCGAGGGCGGGATTCATATGCTGGCGCGCGCGACGCTTGCGGACGACGGCGTGCTGTTTCACTACGAGTTCGAGAACCGGTCGGCTGTCGACTATGACATGGTGTATGCGCCGACCGATCCGCGGCTGACGGGGGTGTTTCACGATGTGCGGCTGGAGCGGACGTATGTGCATCATGCGGGCGGATTCGAGTTGCTGGCATCGGAGACGCCGCAGCGGTTGACGATGCCGTTGAAGGAGTGGCTTCCGGCGCGATACATGGACTCGTATACGTGGGCGGTTCCGGCAAAGCTGATGGAGAAACGCGCGGATGGGATCACCTACTACAACAAGTCGCGCGCGGTGGATGAGCCGATGATTGCGACGTTGTCGAGCGATGGCAAGTGGGTGGCGGCGAGCTTCACGCGGACGGTGGGGAATGTGTGGAGTAATCCGGAGCTGACGTGCCAACACGTGGATCCGACTGCAGCGTTGGCTGCGCATGGGACGGCGATGGTCGAGGTGAAGATGTTGATTGTGCGCGGTGGGCTGGAGGATGCGCTGCGCGCAGTGATCCAACAGCGTGACACGCTCAAATAGAGCCGGCCACGGTCCTCAGGCGCACGCAGAGGGCCGATCGGGGATTTCAGGTCCCTTCCCTGGGATCGAACGGAGAGCAAGCTGGGGACTGTGCAGCCTTGCGTGTGGCGCGGCGACGATGCTCCTCGCGGAAGGCCTGGAAGCGAGCTTTCATCCAGACAAGCAGGTTGTGCGCCCAGTGGTGCTGGGTGGCCAGCGCAGTAATTCCTATGAAAAGCAGTGGAATACCGGGAATGATAGGCAGTATGAGCCCGAGCAGGCCCACGAGCACGCACCCCCACCCGAACAGCTTGCGCCAGACCGACGGCTGAAGACGGTGACGAGGTTGCCGGACAGGAACGATGTCTCCGCTGCGCACGCCAGTCCTCCCGGAAGATTCCCCGCATGGCAGGGATGACGATTGGACGCGCGGTGAGCGTAGTCGGATTCCGAGCGACCGGCTCAGGAGGAGCGGGCGGGGGCTTTCAATCCCAATTCGCGCATGGCGATCTGGAGGTCGGCCCAGGCTTCCTTCTTCTGGCGGGGGTCGCGGAGGAGGAAGGCGGGGTGGTACGTGACGATCAGCTTGCTGCCGCGCCAGGTGTGTACGCGGCCGCGAAGGCCGGCGAGGGGCTGACGCTGGCCGAGGAGATACGTGGCGGCGGTGGCGCCAAGGGCGACGATGACTTCGGGACGGATGGCGTCAATCTGCTGGAAGAGGAATGGCGAGCAGGTGTTGGCTTCGTCGGGCTCGGGGGTGCGGTTCTGCGGCGGGCGGCACTTGACGATATTGGCGATGTAGACCTCTTCGCGCTTGAGTCCCATGGCGGAAATCATGTTGTTGAGTAGCTGGCCGGCTTTGCCAACGAAGGGGAGACCCTGGGCATCTTCATCGGCGCCGGGGCCTTCGCCGACGAACATCAGACGGGCGGTGGGCGAGCCGTCTCCAAAGACGAGCTTGTTGCGGCCCTTGTGGAGAGTGCAGCGGGTGCAGTCGCCGATTTCTTCACGGATGAGGCGGAGGGCGGCGGCGGGGTCGGTAGCAGCCGGAGCGACGGCGGGTGGGGCGGCGATGGGCTTGCGGGGTGGAATTTCGGTCTCCTGAGTGTTGAACTGGGGGTCGTGGTCTCCCACCCAATCCGGCGATGAAACTGCCGGATTGGATGGGGCACGGGAGGTTTCGGGCTCTGCCGAGCGGATCGATTCGAGGAGCGCGGGGTCGATGGGGCGGCGGTAGAAGTCGGTGAGGCCGAGGTCGCGATAAAAGCGCAGGCGCGCGGCGAGGGCCTGCTGGAGAGTGGGGTCGAGGGCGGTCAACGGCTACTCCACGATGATGGGGCGGCGCGCGGGCGGGGCGGATTGCTGGAGCACCTGGTCCTGCGCGGATACGCCTTCGAGTTCCACCATGAGCGACTGCCTGGGGCGGCGCAGGTTGAGGGTCTCGTCGAGGATGCGGTCGGCGAGCTTGCGCTTGGTCATCTCGGGCATTTCGATGGAGGTGGACGTGGTGAGGAAGGTGACGGCGTTGAGGTCGGAATCGATGCCGATACGGTCGCCGGAGACATCGTTAATCACAATGGCATCAGCGCCTTTGCGGAGAAGCTTGGCGCGGCCGTTCTCGACGCGATTTTCGGTTTCGGCGGCGAAGCCGATGATGAGCTGGCCGGGACGGCGGTGGCGCGCGACTTCGGCGAGGATGTCTTCAGTGGGCGCGAGCTCGATGGTCATGGGGCCGGTGCGCTTGAGTTTCTGGTCGGAGACGACGACGGGGCGGTAGTCGGCGACGGCGGCGGACTTGATGATCATGGTCGCTTCATACATGCGGCCGATGACGGCGTTGCGCATCTGCTCTGCGGTGGTGACCCGCACAAGCTCAACATGCGACGGGGGATAGAGCGCGGAGGGGCCGCTGATGAGGATGACTTTGGCGCCGCGAGACTGGGCGGCTTCGGCGATGGCGTAGCCCATTTTGCCGCTGGAGCGGTTGCCGATAAACCGAACAGGATCAAGAGCTTCGCGGGTTCCGCCAGCGGTGACGAGGACGGTTTCACCGGCGAGGTCGTGGCGGGGGCCGAGGATGTTGAGGACGGCTTCCGCGATGGTGGCGGGCTCAGCCATGCGGCCGGCGCCGACCATGCCGCAGGCGAGATCGCCGGTGCCGGGGTCGACGACTCTAACTCCTCTTTCACGAAGGACTTGGAGGTTCGCCTTGGTAGCCGGGTGCTCCCACATATTTACGTTCATGGCGGGGGCGACGAGGACCGGCGCGGCGGTGGCTAAGTACATTGTTGTGAGGAAGTTGTCGGCGATGCCGTGGGCGAACTTGGCGAGGATATTGGCGGTGGCGGGAGCGACGACCAGGGCCTGGGCCCACTGGGCCTCGCCAATATGTTCGATGGAGGAGTCGTATTCGCCTTCGGCGCTACTGGTTTCATCCCACAGGCCGGTGATAACCTTGTGACCGGAGAGTGCTGCGAAAGTCAATGGCTGCAAGAACTTGCAGGCGGCCTCGGTCATAACGACGTGGACTTCGAGAGCCTGTCGCTGCAGTTCGCGAACCACCTCCGCGGCCTTGTAGGCAGCGATGCCTCCCGAGACGCCAACGGTAACGCGCATGGCTAGATTCTAGCAGGCACCTGCGGTGCGGCCGACTGCGCTTGCGCGCGGGTGCAGGGGGACGAAATTGTGATTTATCGCACCAAAAAGCGGGTCAAAATTCGCGAAAAGTCTACGACAGGAGTAACAAAATTCGCGAAAAGTCTACGACAGGAGTAACAAAATTTGCGAAAAGTCTACGACAGGGGTAACAAAATTTCGCGGTTTGGCCCCAAAAAACGTACCCCAAGATGTCCATGGGTATGGACGGGTGGGGGACGTTGGACCAACCGGCGCCTGGCAGGCCGTTTACCTGCATGCGGGAGGTTCATCGGAAGGACATGAAGTTTTGTTCACCTTCGCCCTTGCCGCCGCCTCATTACGTCTATGAATCAGAGGGGAAATAATGGCATCTTACCTCCTGCTTGCGGCCGGGTCCGGCCGTCCCAGGTTCAAAACTGTTCTGTGGATCTCCCTTGGTCTGACGGTGCTCTTCGTCTTCATCACTTCGGAACTTCTTCTGGTTACCGATTACCGGATGTATCACGCCTATCGCCTGCAGGTGATTGCCGACCGACAGCTTCTTATCCCGCATACACTCGCCGGCATCATCGCTTTGCTGGCCGGCCCTTTGCAGTTCTCGTCGCGCTTTCGTCAGCGTTATCTTACATTTCATCGCGTCCTCGGCCGTCTCTACGTGATTGCCGTCTTTGTCGGGTCCTTCACCGGCGTCGCTCTGGCCGCCGGGCGTCCGGGTTTGCCGGGAACCTCCATGCAGGCTGCTGCGTGGATCGTCTGCACCACCGCCGCTTTCGTCACCGCGCGTAATCGCCAAATCATCCAGCATCGCCAGTGGATGGCGCGTTCGTACGCCGTTACATTTACGTTCGTCTCCAGCCGGGTGCTGAATTTGTGGCCTCGCTACTGGAGCCATCTTGGCGACAGCTTCTCCGCGGTCGGCGTCATCGCCTTCACCCTGGCTTCTCTGCTTCTGGTCGACCTTGGCCTCAACTGGAAGGAACTTACCACTCGCGGCTAACGAGTCACTGACACAAATTGCAGCATTGGTTACGCATGACCCACCAGGAGCGGTACAGTTGAGCGTATCGGGTCCAAACAAAAAAGGAGTTTCCCGTTACAGCGCCTAATCTCAATCGGATTACCTCGCAAGACGAAGTCCTCATCCTCGGTGGTGGAGTGGCCGGCTGCGCCGCGTCGATCGCGCTCGCCCGCAAGGGACGAAGCGTTACGCTAATCGAACGCGAGCCCAAACCGCGCCATAAGGTTTGCGGAGAGTTTCTAAGCGGTGAGGCTCTTGAGGACCTGCACGCGCTCGGTATCAACGTGCATTCCCTTGGCGCCGCGCCCATCGACCACGTTCGCCTCGCCTCTGCCAGGCGGGCCGCGGAGGCTCCCCTGCCCTTTCCCGCAGCCTCGCTCACGCGCAAGGCGCTGGATACGGCGCTGATCGCCGAAGCCGTGGCCGCCGGAGTCCGCGTGGAGCGCGGGCGCGCCGTGCAGTCGCTTCGCCGTACAGCGGGCAACATGTGGCAAGCTGTGCTCGACGACGGCACCGCCCATGAAGCTCCCACGGCTTTTCTTGCCACTGGAAAACACGATCTCCGCGGCCATGCGCGTCCCACGGATCCCGAACGATGGGTGGCCTTCAAAATGTATTTTCGCCTGGCGCCCGGGCAGGCTGCTGAACTGGCGCGCGCCTCAGAGCTGATGCTTTATCCGGGAGGCTATGGCGGTATCCAGCCCGTTGAAGACGGCATTGCCAACCTTTGCTGCGTGGTGCAGCAGAAGTATTTCGCACGCGCGGGCAATCGCTGGGAGAGCTTTCTCGCCAAGATGCAGCAGGACTGCCCGCATCTTGCGATGAGGCTTGCCGGTGCCGAGCCGTTGCTCGACAAGCCGATCGCCATCACCCATATTCCTTATGGTTTCATCCGCCGCACCACGGAGGATGGGCTCTACTGCATCGGCGATCAGGCGGCCGTCATCCCTTCGTTCACCGGCGATGGCATCTCCATCGCGTTGCATACCGCGCGTTGTGCGGTGGCTGCCCATCTGGCGGCCGAACCGGCGCCGGTGTTCCAGGCTGGACTGCGATCTGCGCTGCTGCCGCAGATGCGCCTTGCCGAGTTCGCAGCCAATGGCATGAACAACGCCCTCGCGCGCGTCGTATTGCCGTTTTGTCTGAGAGTCTGGCCCGGCGTGATGCGCGTGACGGCACGGCTGACACGCGTCACCCAGCCCGCCGCTGTTGCCAGCCATGCAATCGCCAGCTAAGCCGTGTCATGACGGAAGCCACAACTCGCCCTTCCCTTGTCGAATCCAAACAACTACCAAGTAGTGTCCAGGGGCAAGAGAGTTGCGCGGGGGGATGATGGATTTCAGAGAGCATGTGCGGACGACGGGCGGGGCGCTGAAGCATTGGTTGGTGGCCCAGTTCCTGGACTCCCTTGCGGTGGGAGTGCTGTGGCTGATCGGACTCACGATTCTGCATATTCCGCTGGCTCCGCTGTGGGCGGTGATTGCCGCGGTAACTCAGATCGTGCCGCACATTGGGCCGATCCTGGGGCTGTTGGGCCCGGTTCTGACGGCAACCCTCAAGTGGATGGATTGGCAGCATCCCCTGGGCGTGCTCGGACTGTATGCGGTGATTGCCGTGGTCGACGGACTGCTGCTCCAGCCCTACATCATGAGGAGAACGGCGAAGGTGCCTCTGTGGGCATCGGTGCTTGTGCCTATTGCGCTGGGGGTGATCTGGCCGTTCTGGGGAGTGCTGGTGGCGCCGCCCTTGCTGGCGGTGTTTTATGCGTATCGGGCGCGGCGGAGAACGGTTACGCGCATGGGCCAAAATTCGTGAGAATTCCACAATGCGTGGGATGAATTCTGGATTTCATCCCTGAAAATAACCGGAATCGATATTGCTTTACGGCTCGCTCCGCAAATAGAAGAGACGAGTTGGGAGAAAGATGACGATGGCGACACTGACGGGGAAGTCTGCGATTGTTACGGGGGCGTCGCGCGGGATTGGCGCGGCCATTGCGAAGCGACTGGCGAAAGAGGGCGCCGCCGTCGCGATCACCTACAGTGCTTCACCGGATCGTGCGCAGGAGGTTGTAGAGGGAATTGCTCAGGAAGGCGGCAAGGCAATCGCGATCAAGGCCGACGCGGCGGACCAGGCCGCTGTACGCGCGGCCGTACAGCAGGCGGCGAAGGAGTTTGGCAAGATCGACATTCTGGTGAACAACGCGGGCGTGCTGGCCCTGGGAATGATCGCCGATTACCCGGCTGACGACTTCGAGAGGGCGCTCTCAGTGAACGTGCGCAGTGTTTTCACAGCGATCCAGGAGGCCCTGCGGCACATGCCGGACGGAGGACGCATTATTACCATCGGCTCAGTGAACAGCGAGAGGATGCCGTTCCAGGGCGGGTCGATTTACGCGCTGACGAAGGGGGCTGTCGCGAGCTTTACGAAGGGGCTGGCGCGCGATCTGGGCGAGCGGAAGATCACGGTCAACAATATTCAGCCGGGGCCGGTGGATACGGAGGCGAATCCGGCGAGCGGGCCTTTTGCGGAAACCATGATGGGACTGCTGGCCATGAAGCGCTATGCGCACGCGGATGAGATTGCCGCCATGACGGCGTACCTGGCGGGTCCGGAGGCGGGATATATTACGGGCGCATCTTTGCTGATCGATGGGGGATTTGCGGCTTGATTGCAGTTCCGCCTGAGAGGAAACCACAATGGTCACCACCCTTGCGGCGGCGAACGTCGCAAGGGCAGGCGGGACAGAGAATGGCGAGTGCGTGCTGGTTAGCTGTGTAGGATTGGCACGCCGTTTTCGTCGACAGGGGGCTTGATCACGGGGATCTCGTCTTTGCGGACGTAGGAGATCTTGCCGGCTTCGATCTCATCCTGGGCAATTCTGCAGGCCTTGGTGGAATGGGTGGCGACGAGCGCTGCAGAACCATTTTGCAACTGGCGGGCACGGCGGGCGGCTACGAGAACTTTTCGGTAGTTCGAGTCGAATTGCGTCTCAATCATCATCTGAATCCTCGTCGAAATTGAATTGCTGCTGATTCGAGTCAAGCCCAATCCCAAATGCTTCAAGTACAGGCTTGAGCCGTTCCAGGGAATTGGACTGGCGACAAGCCGCGGCAACTTCCAGCACACGGCGCGAACGGACGGCGATCGGTTCGCTGTTGCGATAGTATCGCTCAGCTCGCACGATTGCTTCAAGCTGGGCTACGGCGCGATCGAGGATGTCGTTGACCAGGATGTACGTATATCCATGGTAGTTCTCGATTTCCTTGCTGGCTTCGCTAAGGCGGCGGTAGAGCTCGGACTCGTTGACCTGGCCCTCGGCGCGGCTGCGGTTGCGGAGGCGGGTGCGGAGGACCTTGGGGTTGGGCGGCAGGACGAAGATGCTGACCGCCTCAGGCATGGCATTGCGGACCTGCGCGGCGCCCTGCACGTCGATGTCGAGCAGGAGGTCGTGGCCCTGCTTGCGGGCCTCTTCAAGCGAGTGGCGGGCGGTGCCATAGAGGTTGCCGAAGACTTCCGCGTACTCAAGGAATGCGCCTTCCGCAATCATGCGCTCGAACTCGGCGCGATTGGTGAAGTAGTATTCGCGGCCGTTCTCTTCGGAGCCGCGCGGGGGGCGGGTGGTCCATGAGACGGAGAAGTCGATGCCGGTGACCTGCTTGCGCAGCTCGTTGACGATGGTGCTCTTTCCGGAGCCGGAGGGAGCGGAGATGATGAAGAGAATGCCTGCCACGTTGCTTCCTTAGTTGTCAGTTTTCAGTTGTCAGTTTTCAGTGGTTAGTGGTTAGTGAACGGGTGGTCAAGTGGTCAGATGATTGGTGGCGCCTCGTTTTGACAACTGAAAACTGACGACTGACAACTCAAAAAACTATTCCACATTTTGAATCTGTTCCCTTGCTTTTTCGATTTCGGCTTTCATGGCCAGGCCCAGTTCGGTGATGCGGGTGCCTTTGCCGCCGAGGCCTCCGGTCTTCGACAGGAGTGTGTTGGCTTCGCGGTTCATCTCCTGGAGGAGGAAGTCGAGTTTCTTGCCGACTTCGCCGCCGGCGGAGAGCAGTTCGCGGAAGTGGCCGATGTGGGTGTGCATGCGCGCGAGCTCTTCGGCGACGTCGCTGCGGTCGACGAGGACGGCGATTTCTTCAAGCAGGCGCTGGCGGTTGAACTCGGTGCCCACGGCGACGGTGAGGCGCTGGGTGAGGCGCTCCTGGTAGCGCTGCTCGATCTCAGGACGGATCTGCGCGACGCCTTCGGTGGCTTCGGCGAGGCGGTCGAGTGAGGCGTGAAGGATGGCCTCAAGCGAATCGCCTTCGCGGGCGCGCATGATCTTGAGCTGGTCAAGGAGCGGGCCGATTTCTTTCTTCACACTTTCAGAGATGGCGGCGAGATCCTGATCGGCGTCGTTGCCGTTGCCGCGGGCGTCAGGCTGCAAGGCGCCGGGAAGGCGAAGGATGGCGTTGAGATCGGGCTGTCCGGTGAGGGCGTGGTCATCGCGCGCAGCGCTGAAAGCGGCGAGGTAGTTGGCGACGAGCTCGCGATTGTAGCCGGCGGTGGTCTGCGTGGTGCGATCGACGGAGAGCATGAGCTCGACGTGGCCGCGGACCAGATTTTCTTTGAGGGCGCGGCGCAGCTCCATCTCGAGCTCATCGAGGCCGGAGGGCAGGCGGAGCTGGATGTCGAGAAAGCGGTGATTGACGCTCTTGAGGCTGAGTGTGTAACCCAGTTGATCGTTAACTCGGACCTGCACGCGGGCAAAGCCGGTCATGGAGTAGAGAGGCATCGTAAGTTATTCCTCCGCCTCGCCGGAGAGGGCGGGCTCGAGAAGCTGATCGGGGAAACGGGTTTCCGGTTCGAGTTGATCCAGTCCACGATCTGGCCCGCGGTCGCCGTTGGTTTCGGGGCCGTCCATGAACTGGAGCTGGTAGAGGCGGCGATAGGTGGGCGAGGTGACGAGCAGCTCGTCGTGGTTGCCAATGGCGGTGATGCGGCCGTCTTCTACGACGGCGATGCGGTTGGCGCGGCGCACGGTGCTGAGGCGATGGGCGATGACGACGACGGTGCGGTTCTGGATGAGGTTGGCGAGCGCGGTCTGCACCAGCGATTCGCTTTCGGCGTCGAGCGCGGAGGTGGCCTCGTCGAGGATCAGGATGGGGGCGTTTTTGAGGATGGCGCGGGCGATGGCCATGCGCTGACGTTCGCCGCCGGAGAGACGGAAGCCTTTTTCGCCGATGACCGTGTCGTAGCCCTGCGGCATGCGCAGGATGAAGTCGTGGGCGAGGGCGTTGCGCGCGGCGGCTTCAACCAGCTCGAACTTCATGTCGGGCTGGCCGTAGGCGATGTTGTGGCGCACGGTGTCGTTGAAGAGGATGGTCTCCTGGGTGACCTGGGCGATCTGGCGGCGGAGCGAGTTGAGAGTGAGGTCGCGGAGGTCGTATCCGTCAATGAGGATGCGGCCCGAGGTGACGTCGAAGAAGCGCGGGATGAGATTGACGAGGGTGGACTTCCCTGCTCCGCTGGGGCCGACGAGGGCGAGCACTTCTCCGGCGCGGACTTCGAGGTCGATGTTGTGGAGAATCTGGTGTTCGCCTTCTTCGGTGGAGTAAGAGAAGCCGACGTTCTCAAACCGGATGGAGTCTTTGAATCCAGGCAGCGCCTTGGGGTGGGCCTTCTCCTTCACGTCGTCGCGATGCTCGAGGAAGGTGAAGATGGAGCCCGAAGCGCCGAGGGCCTGCTGGAAGCTGTTGTAGAAGTATGCGAACTTGCGGACGGGATCGTAGAGCTTGAAGAGCAGGATGATGAAGGCGCCGAACATGCCCATGCTCATGCGGCCGTGCTGAATTTCGTTGCGGCCGATCCAGAGGAGGAGGGCGATGGCGATGGCGCCGATGGTGTCCATGAGCGGGGAGCTGATGGACTGAATGCGCACGCTGCGGAGGTTGGCTTTGAAGAGGCGCTTGGCGGCGTGCTTGAAGCGGGTGATCTCCCATAGCTCGCTGCTGAAGGCTTTTACGATGCGATGGCCGGTGACGGTTTCGTGGAGGATGTTCTGGATTTCGGCGAGCTTGTCCTGGCCGCTGCGGGTGCGAGTGCGGACTTCGCGGCCGATTTTGCGGGTGGACGTGATGACGACCGGGACGAAGAGAAGCAGGGACCAGCTCAGGATTCCGCCGAGACGGATGACGAAGACGATGCCGACGAGGAAGGTGAAGAACTGCTGAAGGAACTCGGCGATGACGGAGCTGAGGGCGACCTGCACGCGATCTACATCATTGATGAGCGTGGAGAGGATGGTGCCGGTGGCGTGTTTCTGGAAGAAGCTGGCGGAGCGGCGCAGCGTGGCTTCGTAGAGATGATTGCGCAGGTCGGTGATCAAGCCGAAGCCCGCGTAGTTGACGAGATAGGTGCCGGCGTAGTCGCAGAGGCCCTTGGCGAGGGTAGAGACGACGAGCGCGGTGGCCACGACATTCCACGCATTGTGCATGTGGATGAAGTGCGGGATGAGGTGACGCAGATCGAATTGCCAGCGGGAGTTTTTGAGGCCGAGAAGGATGGGGCCTTCCGGGGCGTCGGGTTTGAGGACCTGGTCAAAGATGGGCTGGAAGAGCAGGGTGCGGAAGGTGTCGAGCGCGCCGACGCAGGCAAGGAGCAGGACTCCGGGAAGCCAGTTGAACCAGTAGGGGAGGCCAAAGCGGAATAGGCCGAAGACGCGTTTCATACGCGAATGACCGCCTTGTTCCCGCTGCATTCAGGGGAATGCAGGGGTGGGTTGCCTGGCTCCATCCCCGTATTGTAATTGGTGGGCTGGGCGCGACGGCGACGGTTGGTAGCGGGTAGCCTCAGGCCCGGTGACAGCAGATTCCCTTCGGGAATGACAGAAAGAGATGCAAAGGCGGGTGGGGGTTCGTGATTTCCCAAGTCTCAGAAGCGAGACCTGGGGCACCCCCATCTTGGCTGGGAGAGGAAAGCAGAACGGCAACGGCTATTCGCCTTGGGAAAGGGGGGTGCGGCGGGATTTGGGAATGCCGTGTTCGTGGCAGTCGGCGCACTTGACCCAGTGGATGTTGTGCGGGCTCCTGGCGCTGGCGAAGGTGGTGTCCATCTCTTCGACGTCGCGGCCGCAGTTGGAGAGTGCGGGGTGGCAGTTGGCGCAGGAGGCGCGGGCGCTCTCGTTGTGGCCGTTGTGGCAGGCGACGCAACTGAGGCCTTCGTGGACGCCGATGGGGGTGCGGTCGTCGCCGGAGCCGGCTTGCGCTTTCCATGCGGCGGCTGCGGCGATGGAGTTGGTGTCGGGTGGCCGCGGGGCATGGCACTGATAGCAGACGCCCTGACGCGGGTCAGAGCTGATCTTGAGCTTGTGAGGGCCGTCGTAGAGTTCGGGGATGGGCAGGGCTGCGGCGCGGAAGTGGAGCTCTTCGCGGCGGTCGTAAAAGGCTAACGAGTCGCGGACGGCGGGGCCGGAAACGGAGATGCGGCTGTCGGGTTTGGACTGGTTCATTTGGGGCTGGCCTTCGCGATGGATCCAGTGGCAGGACTGGCAGGGGATGGTGGGCTCGTTGGCCAACGCGGGTTGAGTGAGGTGCCAGGGGCCGGTGGTGTTTTGTGGCTGGATGAGATCGCGGACGCCGCCGTTGAAGTACATGCCGTGGCAGCGGAAGCAGTCGTCCATGAGACGGCGGCTGGTGTTGTGCTTCGCATCCGTAAAGATGGCGCTGTAGGTGGCGGAGTGCGGGCCGGCGTGCCAGCTTGCGTATTCATGCTGATGGCAGGACTGGCACCTGGTCATCATCTTGCGGACGTCGGCTTCGCGGAGGCGGACGCCGTCAGGACGGCTGCCGAAGATGTGGACGCGGACGTGGCGGAGTTTGTCGCCGATGGTGGCTTCGTGGCAGTCGGCGCACTGCGCGTTGCCGTGCGGCGAGGCATGCATTCTGCTGACGGAGTCGCCCATCTCATGGCAGTTGGCGCAGTTGGAGCCGTGGCCGGCGGCGTAGTAAAGCGTGGATCCCCACGTGCCGATGAGGGCGAGGCCGGCGACAGTGAAGGCCGCGATTGCGCTGAAGATGAGCTTCGGTCTCATGAGCGGAACCGCGTTCCTTTCCAGTTCCGCACCAGCGCGTCCGAGGCATAGTAAGCGACGGCCATGATGGTGAGCACGGGGTTGAATCCGCCGTTGGTGACGTGGACGCTGCCGTCGATGACGAAGAGGTTGTCGACGTCGTGGAGCTGGCAGTCCCTATTTACGACGGAGCCGCGGGGATCACTGCCCATGCGGCAGGTGCCGGCCTGGTGCTGGCCTGCGCTGACGGTGTCAGGGCTCCAGTTCATGGAGGAGGTGTGGATGGCTCCGGCTTCCTTGAGCCAGGCCGCGGCGCGCTCCGACTGGCGGTTGCCGATTTCAAAGGTGTGCGGGTGGACATTGCCTTCGAGGCGCGCCACGGGAATGCCGTATTTGTCGCGGATTTTGGGGTCGAGCGTGACGCGGGCGTTGGGGGAGGGTATCTGCTGCGTGGGGCCCATGATGATGATGGAACGCTTGTGCCACTGACGCATGGCCTGCTTGTGAGCGAGGCCCCAGGAGGGCGTGCCTTCGGGAAGGCGATCGGTCATTTGATAGGGGAGACGGGTGAACTCGTTGGCCAGCATGCCGCCGCCGTGGAGGCCGGGAGTCCCATGGTTGTAGTCGCAGATGCCGACGCTGACGCCGGGGCCGATGTCGTCGTAGACCTCAAACGGGAAGTAGCCGGCGGCGCCGGTGTAGTGATGGCCTTGCAGATTGCGGCCGACCTGGTCGTGGCGGTTGCCGAGGCCGTTGGGGAAGAGGCGCGATTTGGAGTTAAGCAGCAGGCGCGCGGACTCGATGGCGCAGGCGGAGACGATGACGATGTCGGCATACTGCTCGAGGGAGTTGCCGCGGGGGTCGATGTAGGAGACGCCGGTGGCGCGGCCGCGATTGTCGGTAAGGATATCGCGAACCACGCTCTGGGTGCGGAGTTCGCAGTTGCCGGTGGAGAGCGCGATGGGAATCACGGTGTTCTGCGAGCCGTTTTTGGCGTCGACTTCGCAGGCGTATCCGCAGCACCAGCGGCAGCGCATGCAGGGGCCGCGGCCGTTGTAAGGCACGGAGTTGCGCAGCATGGGCACGTTGAACGGATGGAGGCCGAGGCGCTTGGCCGCGGGCCAGAGGATGTCCATCTCCTTGTTGGGCGGGAGAGGCGGCATGGGGAGATCGCGTTTGCGCAGGCCGTGGAACGGATCGGTGGAGACGTCGCCGGAGACGCCGATCTCGTGCTCGGCCTTGTCGTAGAAGGGCTCGAGGTCGTCGTAGCTAATGGGCCAGTCTTCAAGCGAACTGCCTGCAGGGGCGCCGTAGGTGGAGCGCATGCGGAAGTCCTGGGGCATGAAGCGCCAGGCCTGCGCGCCGTAGCTGAGGGTTCCGCCACCCACGCAGGCGGCGTTGTTGTTGTAGCTGCCTTCGCTGGGGAGGATTTCGCGGACGTTGCCTTTGGAGTCGACGAGGACGCGCGGGTTGCCGTCGTCCTCGGGACCGAAGGCGTTGCCAAGGACGGTGACGCGCTGGTTGCGGAGGTCGTCTTTGCGGCAGTCGTGCGCCGTGTACCAGGGGCCACGCTCGAAGAGGACAACGCTGAGGCCGGCGGTGGCCAGTTCCTTGGCAACGATGCCTCCGGCTGCGCCCGCTCCAACGATCACTGCGTTGACGTGCTTCATTTCGGCCCCGCGGTGAGGTCGTACTGGGCGCGGCCACGGAGGAGCGGAAAGTCGAGTCCGAGCATGCGGTAGGAGACGCCGTCCTTGTTGCCGCCGTGACGCGGCGAGCCGTAGTAGCCCTGCATGGTGTGGTTGCGGACGAGGGCGAAGAACGCGGGGTTCTGGTGCTCGAGGGCCTGGGCGATCTCGAACTGCTGCGCGGGCGAGCACTTTGCGAGTTCCGTGTTGAATCGGGACTGGGCAAGTTTCGCGGTGGATTCGATTCCCTGCCGGTAGGCTTTGCGATGGCGGCGATAGGGGCCGGTGAGCTGGCGGTCGATGAAGGTGAGGACGCCGGCCTGGGAGGCGCTGGGCCAGTCGTCGGCGGGGATGATCTGATCGCAGAGCGCGGTGAGCGTGCGGGCCTGCTCTTCAGTGAGGACGAGCCAGGTTGATCCAGCGGAATGACAGCCGGAGATGAGCACCCCGCCTGCGGCGGCGCCGCCCAGTAATAACTCCCGCCGGTTGAAATACACGGTCCCTCCTCGCTCAGCGCGTGGCCGATTGAAGGATCGCGATTATGGTCGGAGGCGGCGGGGTGAACTGTCCGTGATGGGGATCACGAACATAGGCGAAAGAAATGCGATATAGGATGGTCGATCGGATGTAGACTGGCGGGATTGTTTAACAATCTGTTTGCCGGAGTTGATCTGGCGCGGCAGGGGGTGAAGCCCATGACTCCAGGTGGGCGCTTCTGCGGCATGACTGAAGTCATGCCCTGTTACAAAGCTCTGCCTTTGAATAAACAGACTTTGGTCGAAGCGAATTGTCTGAAGACAAAAGGGAGGAAGACTTGAAGAAGATCATTCTGATGGCTATGGGTGCAGTGATGCTGTTGGCGGGATGCGAGGGGAACAAGACTGCTCCCGCTGCTGCAGCGACGCCGAAGTGGAAGGGAGCCCCGTACAGGCTCGCGTTTGATACCAAAGAGCGCAAGCCGAATCCGGCGGGCCTCACGATCCCCACCGTGAAGTGGACGGCCAATCCCGATTTGCTGGAGAGACGGGCGGCGGTGGTGATCCGGTTCGACGTGACCGGCGGCAAGAAGGACGATGCTGTAATGAATCAGATGGTCATGGCTGCGAGCGATATTCCCGGCGCGGAAGGCGCGCTTCCGGCGGACTATATGGACGCGATGAGCAAGGAGCTGGCGAATTATTTGGGCGCCTATTGCTTGAAGGGGAAGGTAAAGATCCAGCTGGCGTTTGAGCGGTCATCGCTGAATCCGCGGCCCAATGAGTCGGAGTTGGAGCAGAAGCGGTTGTCAGACTGGCTGCCGGTTGAGATTGTGTTCAAGAATCCGCATCCGAATCCGAAGTGTTGAGGGGCGGGTGGTCGGGTGGTGCAGTGGTCAGGTTGTCAGGTGATCCAGTGATCAGCATCCGAAGGGGGCACGAGCCGTCAGCCCTTGGCCGTCAGTTCGATCGAGTGGCGTGGAACCGCATGATCACTTGACCACCCGATCACTCGACCACCTGCGCAAAAGAGAAAAGCGGCGCGACCTGAGAGGCCGCGCCGCGCACGTACTGCAGTTGTGACCGATTCAATTCCCAGTTGGATTCGCGGGAGGGGCAGCCGTTTGAAGATCGAGGCGATTGTCGAGCGTGAGCATGAGGACGGTTCCGGGCTCAAGCGTGGCCTCAGAATGCTTGAGAACGATGTGAGCGGTTACGGCTCCGGCTCCGATGACACTGCCGGTGACTGCGCCTACGGGACCGGCGATTAGCGCACCGGCGGTGGCTCCGACGCCCACGGCTCCTCCGTAAAGGATGGCATTTCTCTTGACGCGCGAGCCGGGATTAATGAAGCCTTCGCCGTTGACGCGCGTTTTGGAGCCGGGTGTGCCGCTGACCTGTGCGTCGAGATGATAGCGGCTGCCGTCGGCGAGAATCACGGTGTCAGGCCGGATGAGGATGGTTCCATGGGAACGAATGGTGCCGCTGGCCACCTGCATGACGCGGCCGTCGATTTCAGCGCCGGCGGGAATGATCACCTGGCCGTCCTGGAGGACATCGCTGGCCACGCGGGTGCGGAAGACTTCGCCCTGCTGGCTCTCTGTGGTGGAGAGGCGGGTGAGCAGGCGGACGCGGATGCTGGCGCCCTGAGCCAGTTGACCGGGCTGCAGCGGATTGGGATTGACCATGTCGCCGTCAGGGTCGGCAGCGGCTCCGCGGGCCATGAGGGCGGGTTGGGGGCCCACGGGAGCGGAGTAGGGTTGCGGCTGAGCTTGAGGCGCGGGCCTGGCGATGCGCACGATGCCGTCGTCCGTACCGTTCACGTCAGGATCGGGAAAGTTCGCCGAAGGGTCGACGGAGGTGGGACGGGCTCCGGCGTCATCCTGCGTTGAACTGGGCGTGGGGGCCGGCGGGGCGGGCTGGGTCTGGGTCTGGGTTTGCGTCTGCGTCACGGACTTGCCGGCGTGAGGCTTGGCCTTGGGGTGGGGCGCGGGCTGGTCAGGCTGCGTGGCCTCAATGACATCGTCGGCCGGGGGATTGGACTGGCCCTGGTACTGGCCCTGGTTGGAATCAGAGGGGCTCGGCTGCTGCTGCTGTTGCGCGAAGGCAGCGGTGGTCAGAACGAGGAAGGCGCAGGTCAGAATGGGCCGATGCATAAATCTCCTTGAAGGCGGGCAGAGCGCACCGTACATCTTGAAAACCCCGCCTCGGGTGCAGAGTTGCTCTCCGGGGATGAGGAATTTTTGACAGGAGACAACTCGCCCAAGCTAAGGCTAACGTGCAGTGATACGCGCGCGAAGGGTTTCCTGAGAGCGGTGTGCCTTGTGCATTACGAATCAGGAAAGGCACTGCGGTGCGGCGTCGTTCTTTGAGGTGCGTACCTTGTGACCGTTGCCACAGGGGTTGCGCGCTGTGGTTTGTTAGAATCCCTTTGGAAATATCCGACGTTTTTATTGATGGGATGGCGAAGAAATGCGTACAGGGCTAGATCTTCTGACCTCAATTCAGAGCGCCGCCGGAGAAGATTTGGCCGTCGATCGCCGTCCCAAGTTGAATGACCGGCTGCTGCACCGCATTGCGAGGACCGATATGACTGAAATTGTTGCCATTCGCGCGCGCGAGGTTTTGGATTCGCGCGGCAATCCCACCGTCGAAGCCGATGTGATTCTGGAAAGCGGCGCGCTGGGCCGCGCCATTGTGCCTTCGGGCGCTTCGACCGGCGAGCATGAGGCCGTTGAACTGCGCGACGGCGACAAGTCGCACTACATGGGCAAGGGCGTGCTGCACGCCGTTGAAAATGTCGAGACGGTGATCGCACCGGAACTCGAAGGCATGGACGCCGCGAACCAGCGGCTGATCGACGCAACGATGATTGCGCTGGACGGCACGCCGAACAAGAGCAAGCTGGGCGCGAATGCGATCCTGGCGGTCTCAATGGCCAACGCGCGCGCGGTGGCGCAGACGCTGGAGATTCCGCTGTACCGCTACCTGGGCGGCGTGAACGCGAGCATTCTGCCGACGCCGATGCTGAACGTGCTGAACGGCGGCGCGCACGCCGACTCGAACGTGGACTTTCAGGAATTCATGATCATGCCGGTGGGCGCGGAGCGTTTCACCGACGCGCTGCGCTGGTCGGCGGAGACTTTCCACACGCTGAAGGGCGTGCTGAAGAAGAAGGGCTACAACACGGCGGTGGGCGATGAGGGCGGATTTGCGCCGTCGCTGAAGTCGAATGACGAAGCCGTGGAGCTGATTCTCGAAGCGATTGAGGCGGCCGGCTACAAGGCGGGCGAGCAGATCTGTATCGCGCTCGATCCGGCATCGAGCGAGTTTTACGACAAGGAAAAGCAGAAGTACGTCTTCAAGAAGAGCGACAAGCGCGAGTTGACCAGCGAACAGATGGTGGACTTCTGGGCGGACTGGGCAAAGAAGTATCCGATCGTGTCGATTGAGGACGGCCTGGCCGAAGACGACTGGGCGGGCTGGAAGTTGATGACCGACAAATTGGGCAGCCGCATTCAGCTGGTGGGCGACGACCTGTTCGTGACCAACGTGAAGCGCCTGCAGAGAGGCATCGAAGAGGGCGTGGCCAACTCGATCCTGATCAAGGTGAACCAGATCGGCACGCTGACCGAGACACTGGAAGCGATCGATCTAGGCCGCCGCTATGGCTACACCGCGGTGATGAGCCACCGCTCGGGCGAAAGCGAAGACACATTCATCGCCGACCTGGCTGTGGCAACGGGCGTGGGGCAGATCAAGACCGGCTCAGTGAGCCGCACGGATCGCATCGCCAAGTACAACCAGTTGCTTCGGATCGAGGAAGAACTGGGTTCGGGCGCGGCATTCCTGGGGCTGGAGAGCCTGAACTACAACGACTAGTGCAGTTCATAGTTCTTAGTTCGTAGTTCGAGGGCCCGCCGCAGAACGTGGCGGGCCTTCTGTTCTGTTGCCTGCGTTCAATCGCCGAGAATCATTGAATCGCGCGGATTACCGGCACCGGATCGACCGCGATTTCCAGCACGGTGCCTGGGCGTTGCGTCTCCGGTCCCGGCAGCCTTCCCGTGGCGATCGCGGCGAGTAGTGCTTCGATGTTGTTGGAAAGCTCGACTTGAATCGGATCGCCGTCTGCCGTGGCGGCAATCAATGCTGATTCGAACTTCGAGATATCTTCAAGGCCCGGAACCGGAAGCGCATTCGCTTCAAGGAAGCGGCGGAAGCTCAGAGCTTCGTCGGTGGGGAAGGCCGCAGGCGCAGTGGCCGCAATATAGCGGTCCATCAGAGCGCGCAGCTCCGCTTCACCCATTCCGATGAGGAGCAATCGCGTGGTGTTCTCCAGCAGTTCCGCGACCGCACCTCGGCGGAAGGATGCAGCCAGCTCGGCATAGAGCGCGAAGGCTCGGTCGTCAGAGGCTGTGAGACGGACGTGGACGCCGTTGTTCGACGGGCGGTCGCGCGGCGGCAACATTCGATGCGCAATGAGGCGTTCCCATTCTTCTGGGGCCCACTCGTCGCGAGCAGGCGCTGCTTCTTCCGGCGCGCGTGGGACGGAGAGGGATGGGCGCACGGGTGACTCGCGGTGCGACGACGGGCGTGTCTCGGACCAGAGCCGATTGAGCTTGTCCATCTGCAGAAGGAATTCTTTCGCGCCGAATCGTTCGAGGCGGTCGGGCGCGATCTCGAAGATGATGGCGCCGAGGTTGAGCAGGTCCGGGATAATCTCCGCGGCCATGTCGACTAACTCATCGTCAACGCCGTTCGAATGCGCGTCGAGCCAGTGGCCGTACGCAAACTCAAGGCCCGCAAGATGCACTTCCCACACGCGTTCAAGAGGCAGGCGCGCCAGCACGTCATGAATCGTTGCGCGGCCGTTCTTCTGGTTGGCCCACAAGTTGGTGAGGTCGAGAAGGATGCCGCAGTCCGCAGCTTCGGCAACGGCGGCAAAGAAATCGCCATCCGGCATTTCGCTTGGGCGCGGAGCGAAGTAGTTGACGCCGGTCTCGAAGGCGAACGGCTTGTCGAGGGCGGCCGCGCGGCGCCGGATATTTGCCGCGGCGAGCAGGGCGCCGGCTTCCGTTTGCACGGGAGGCATGAGGAAGCCGCACGGCTGCTCGCCGTGTGCGCCGCGCACGTGAAAGATGCTGAGATGCTCGCTGGTCCAGGGAGCGCTCAGTTCTTCAGTCCAGGCGCGGAACTGCGGCACCTGCCGCTGCTGGTCGCAGATGGTGCCGCCGATGGGACAGCCGACACCGTGGGTGAGGACGCTCTGCGGCAGCGATCGCAGGTGACGCAGTTCTACCGGGCTGCCTCGCGGCAGTGAGCCGGGGGCGGTGGGTTTGGTCCACAGGCTTTGCGGTTCGATCTCCGCCACCTGGATGAGGTCGGCGTGCGATCGGAACAGCTTGTCGAGTGAGCGCAGGTACATTGCGCCCGGGCCGAGCCGGGGTGGTTGGTACGTCATGGTTAGGAGCCTGGAGTCTTAGCCGCCGACTTCCATAATTTTCTGGCTACCGCGCTCCACGATCATGATCACTTCCGCCGGATCAACGGCGTTTTCAAAGCTGAGGTTGAAACCTGAATAGCACTGGGGATGCCCGGCCCGGTTGAGCACCTGGGCCAGGACTTTCTGGCACTGTTCGAGATTGAGATTCTCATGGACGCGCACAGTAACATTCTTCATGTTTGCCTCCAGGGGGGATGAGTTACTCGGATACTGCGCGGGAAGTATACGCCGGTCTCCATTTGCCGCGATATGAAATTCTTCGGGATTTTCTGCGTTGATGGAGATGAGCCCGGGTGTCGCGAGCGCCCGCAAATGTACGAGTATGCGGAGTATCCGCCGACACACTACATTGCGGCATGGCCGTTTATCCTGAATGAGATTTCCTGATTGATTGAGGAGTATTCCATCTCATGTCGAAGCGTCCTCTTGTACTGACCATCCTTGATGGATGGGGTTATCGCGCTGAAACCGCCAACAACGCTATTGCCCTTGCGCGCAAGCCGGCTTACGACAAGCTGCTGCGCGAGTTTCCCAATACGCTGATCCGGGCGTCAGAGCATTTTGTGGGCCTGCCGGATGGGCAGATGGGCAACAGCGAAGTGGGCCACCTGAACATCGGCGCGGGCCGCATTGTGCAGATGGATATCACGCGCATCGACGCGCTGATCGCTTCAGGTGAGCTGGCGAAGAACCCGTCGATTGTGCAGGCGATGCAACGGGCGCGCGAAGGCGGACGGCAACTGCATCTGTTTGGATTGTTGTCAGACGGAGGCGTGCACTCGCATCGGGAGCACTTGTATGCGCTGCTGCGGATTGCGCGCGAGAACAAGCTGGAGCGCGTGTTTGTGCATGCGTTTATGGATGGGCGCGACACGCTGCCGACTTCGGGCGCGGGCTATGTGGCCGCGCTCGAGAAGAAGATGCGCGAGTACAACGTGGGCAAGATCGCGTCCGTGAGCGGGCGTTATTACGCGATGGATCGCGACAAGCGCTGGGAACGCGAGCGCAAGGCCTTTGACGCGATGGTGACCGGCAAGGCAGAGGGCGGCGCGTATGCCGATCCGGTGGCGAGGATCAAGGAGAACTACAACAACGGCGTCACCGACGAGTTCCTGATTCCGTTTGTGGTTACCGATGCCGGCGGCAAGCCGGTCGCGCAGATTCGGGATGAAGACGTCTGTATCAATTTCAACTTCCGCGCTGACCGCGCGCGGCAGATTACGCGCGTGCTGGCTCGGGAGAGCGGCCTGAACAAGAAGGGCGGGCGGGATCTCGATGCATGGGAATCGCTGGACGAGACGATTCCGCGCAGCGAGATTCCCAAAGGCCTGCACTACGTGTGCATGACGCAGTATGACAAGCTCTACGAGCTGCCGCTGGTGATTCTGCCGGAGTCGATGGACAACATTCTGGCGAACATTTTGTCGGCGCATCAGTTGCGTAATCTGCGCGTGGCGGAGACGGAGAAGTTTGCGCACGTGACTTACTTCTTCAACGGCGGGATTGAAGTGCCCTTCCCCGGCGAAGATCGGCAGATGGTTTCGTCGCTGAAGGTGGCGACGTATGACCTGGCGCCGGAGATGAAGGCGGAGGCAATTGGCGACACGGTGGTAAAGGCCGTGAACGATACGGCGTTCGATTTGATCGTGGTGAATTTTGCGAACGCCGACATGGTCGGGCACTCCGGCAGGCTGGAGCCGACCATCAAGGCCTGCGAGGCCGTGGACGCACAGTTGGCGCGCATCTACAAGGCGGTAAGGGAGCGCAATGGAAGCTGGCTCATCACGGCGGACCACGGCAATGCCGAGCTGATGGTGGATCCGGTGACAGGCGGGCCGCACACCGCGCACACCACGAACCCGGTTCCGATGATCTATGTGAGCGAGGAGGCGAACAACTATCGCCTGCGCACGGATGGCTCGCTGAGGGACATCTCTCCGACGCTGCTGAACCTGCTCAGTCTGGGATTGCCGAAGGAGATGACGGGCGGCGATCTGCGGGTGCCGGTCACGAAGTAGTTCCCTGCTCCGCGGGAAATAAGAAGGCCTCCCCATGGGAGGCCCTTTCCTTGGCTGATCGGTGCTAGCGCGAGCGCAACGAGCGGATTGCGGCGGGGAGGCGCTCCTCAATGACCCTGGCGCGCTCGGCGGCGATTCCGCCGAGGTAAGTGGGCGCGGGGGTGGCCATCAGGACGAGCGCCAGCGCGATCACGCTGAAGATGAGCCCGGCGATCCCGGCCGAAAACAGCATGTGGTAGGTGTCTTCCACGTCGAGCCCAATGACATTGAACGCGACATGCTCCAGCGGCTTGATGTGCTTGAGAACCGCCAGCGCAAAGAGAAAGAAGAAGATGGCCAGCGAAGTGAGCGAAGCGAGCGTGACGTCAAGGCTGCGGTGGAATTTCAACCTTGAGCGGCAGTGCACACAACCCGCAAAGTGCAGCTCGTAGTCTCTGCGCATCTCAGGTGAGATCCCTGAGATGTCATATCGCCAGCTGGCGAGAATCGCGCCAACGACGTGATCATTGCACCGGGTTCTTGCCATACGTATCACTCACCTATGAAGAAATTTTGCTTTCCCCGCACCTATCAACATGCGCGGTCCGCGGCACGGCTCGCTTCACGGCTTACGATGCCCTGACAGGCACATCGCGTGGCCCGGAAAGCGAATACACGGCAAGGTCTGCGGCCTTGACGTCCTTGCGCCAATCCCCCGAAGTGCAAAGTGATGCCCGTAACCTTACTATTGTAACTCCTTTCCTCAAAAGTGGATAGAGGAAAGAGGCTGAACCTGATCCGCCAACATCAACCGGTTCGCAAGCAGGCTGGCATGGCTGCTGAGAGCACGTTCCGCAGCCACTCTGGCCAGCTCCGGAAGATTGTTGCTCTCTGAGAGATGCCCGAGAATGACATAGGTCGCTTGTCCGTCGTATCCGGCTTCGAGAAATTCTGCCGCCGCGTCGTTGGAGAGGTGCCCGACCCGTGACAGGACCCGCTGCTTGACCTGCCAGGGATAGGGGCCGTCGCGCAGCATTTCGAGATCGTGATTCGACTCCAACATCAATAGATCCAGCTTCTTAAGCTGCGCCTTGACGTTGGGCGGCACGTAGCCCAGGTCGGTGACCAAGGCCATTCGGACTCCCTCAGCCTCGAAAACAAACCCTACCGGATCGGTGGCGTCGTGGGGAATGGTGAACGGGCTCACCGCGATGTCGCCGATTTGAAAGGACTTGCCCGCCTGAAAGTACTGGACCGAAGGCAGCCAGGTCGGATCCGGCTTGGGTGATTCGGGCTTGTTAGAAGCGGATTTCGCCGCTTCTTCGACTGCCGCGGACTCGGCCGTAGCCGCTTCTGCCGTTTCGGATTCGGCGTCGTCGCATTCGCATTCCACCGGCTCCGCTTCAGCCTGGCGCGCGGCTGCCTGCTGGCGGCACTGCTCCAGCCACTGCGCGTAGGTCATCTGTCGCCGCGGAGTGAGCCAGCGCATCCAGGCACGGTGCGTCGCCTCAGTGAAATAGACGGGGATGCCGAGTTTTCGTGCGGTTACGGCCAGGCCGTTGACGTGGTCCTGATGCTCGTGGGTGACGATGATGGCGTCGAGGGTAGCGGGGTCTTCGCCGGCGGCCGTCATGCGCTTGAAAAGCTCGCGGCAGCTCAGGCCGGCATCGACCAGAATGCGGGTTTGTCCGCCGGTGACAACTGTGCTGTTGCCCTTGGAACCGGATGCCAGCACCGTGAAGCGGACCATTCCTTGAGCATACAGCCAATTCCTGGGGACGGCGCGCCTGGTGTTTACCAGGATGGAACGGGGCGCGCGGAGGTGTTGTCCAGCGCGGCTTCCGCGGCCCTATCTGGGCATAAACTCCGGCCGGTCGGGTTGCGGGACTTCGCTCATCACGCCAATCAGATTTTCGTCCGGATCTTTCAGGAACACCATCCACAAATCATGGTCGGGCATTCTGGCGATGAGATGGGGTGTGTCGACCAGGTTCGCGCCGCGAGCCTTAAGCTGATCGAAGACGGCGTTGATGTCCTCGACCTTGAAGTAAAGGACGGTGCCGCCGCGGGTCTGGCTGGCCTCGGTGTTGCTCAGCATCAGGCGGATGTCGCCGCACTGGAAGAAGACCAGCGGACCGGTCTCGAAGAGAAAACGCATGCCGAGCGTGTTGAGACAGAAGTCTTTGGCGCGCGCCAGGTCGGTTACGGTGATGGCGATCTGGGCGATCTTCTCGAAGTGCACGACTGACTCGGGAGTGTGGGACTGGTAGCTCATGCCGGCCCTCGCTTTCGGTCAGCTAACGGTATATCACGGTCGGGCCTATAGCCTGCCTCGAGATTCTAAACCGGACGATTGTGGGATTCAGCCGGACGCGGGGGCTTCTGGCTGCATCCCACTGTACTGGGCTGCGGACTCTTCGGCCCCGAATGCCCCCAGATGCTTTCCATCCGACGCACTTCCCTTCTCCTCGTTCCGACCGCGCTCTACTTCCTCGCGCTGTGCTGCACCGTGCTGTTCTTCCCCGAAGATGCGGAGACGGAGCAGCCCGCCGCTGCGACCGAACCACAGAAAGGGGTGGGCATCGAGATGGCCAATGTGCTGTTTCGCTACTCGCCAGAGCTGAGTGTAAACATTGTGCGGCTGCGCGGCGAGCTGCTGCCGGCGCAGGGGCACGCGGTGGTGAGCTTCAACGATGCATCGTCGTTTGTGGTCGCGACGGATGAAGCGGAGATGCGAATGAGCACGGCACAGCTCGCCTCGCTCATGAACTCGTGGTTGCTGCAGTCGCCCAAGGCGCCGCTCAAAGACGTGCGGATCTCGGCTGAGGGTGACCGGCTGCTGATTCGCGGCACGATGAAGAAGGGCCTGCATTTTCCGTTCAGCTCGGCGGCGATGGTGGGAATCAGCAACGACAATCGGATTCGCATCACGGCGACGAAGGTCAAGGCTGCCGATGTGCCGGTGAAGGGCCTGATGGACGCGATGGGAATGAGCCTTGACGACCTGATCAGCCAGAAGGGGCTGCACGGGTTGTCCGTCGACAAGGACTCGTTCCTCATCGATCCGCAGACGGCGTTTCCGCCGCCGCAGATTCGAGCAAAGATTGCAGGCGTGAAGATCGTGGGGCAGAATCTGGTGCTCACGTTCGGGCGGGGCGCGCCGAAGCTGCAGCCGCGGCCGTGGAAGAACTACATGGCGATGCGCGGCGGATCGATGGAGTACGGGCGCGAGCGGATGTTCGATTCGGATCTTGCGATGATTGATTCGACGCCGGGCGATCCGTTCGAGTTCTATCTGAAAGAGTACTGGTGCCAGGTGATTGCGGGGACCATCAAGGCGCAGCCGGATAGAGCGATGCGGCTGTTCGTGCCGGATTACTCGAAGATGGCGAAGGCCGCGTGCAAGCGGTAGACGGACCGCCTCCGCTTATCCTGCTCGATGTGCGGAGAGATCCGGCGGCACTTCTCCGTTGAGGAATGCCTCACGATGATCGGGATCGCCGAGATCCATGGTGAAGTGATACCAGGTTGCGTCCTGTAGGACCGCCATGTTCCACGGGCCGGTTACCGTGTCAGAGAACTGCCAGACGATGTGATGGCCTTCTTCGTTGGTGAACCCTTCCAGATCCGCCTGCAGGATCGCGTCGCCGCGCTCCCAGAGATGATTGCGCAAGGCGTGAAGCGCATTCCCGCCCTCTACCGTATGCGAGCCCTGCAGATGTTGGAACGCATAGATGGTTTTGACCTCGGCCAGAAACTCGTGCAGCCAGGCGACTCCGGTTTCAGGTTTGGAGTCATGCGTGTCCTCGATGAAATCCGCAATCTCATCCTCGCCGATCGAACCCTCCGACACGGGATTACGCTCAAGGGTCGCGACCTCGAGTTCGCCGGAGCCGGAGAGCAGGAGCGTCTCCCATTCCTCTTCGCTGCCGTCTTCGACGCTCAGCTTGAAATCGGGATGAGTGCCGCGAAGGAAGTCGACGAGCTCGTCGAGGGTCGGGAATTCGGGGTCGTTGGAGAGGACGCGGGTGTAATAGGGCAAGGTTGGTGCTCCTTCTGCCAGTATTCCACGAGGCGATTACGGTTCGTTGCAGACCGCAGGCGGAGCATGACGATGGATGTGTTAAAATATGACCATAGTCAGTGACTATGGGAGAAATGCGATGGCTACTACGATACCGGCTGGCGAGTTCAAGGCCAAGTGCCTGAAGCTGCTGGATGAGGTTGCGGAGAAACGCGAGCCCCTGGTGATTACAAAGCATGGCAAACCGGTAGCACAAATCGTACCCATTGCCGCGGAGGGCGACTTTGTGGGTTCGATGCGCGGCACGGGGGAGATTCTCGGAGACATCATTTCTCCTTTGGATATTGAGTGGGAGGCCATGAAGTGAGTGCGGAATCGACAGGTTCTGCGCCCGGTCTGCTGCTTCTCGACACGCACGTGCTGCTTTGGTCAGGGTTCAAGGACCCGCGATTGGGGCGAAAGACTACGGCAGCCATCAACCGTGCTGCGCGCGAGGGCAGGATTGGAATTTCGGCCATTACTCCATGGGAGATTGGCCTGCTTGCGAGCAAGAAGCGAATCAACCTGCACGTGGATACATTGGTCTGGATTCGGGAGGCACTGTCAAAGGCCGGAGTACGGCTTGCAGCCCTGGAACCGGAGATCGCGGTGGAAAGTACGCGACTGCCTTTTGAGATGCATCCCGACCCGGCCGATCGGATTCTGGTGGCGACTGCACGACAACTTGGCGCGACGCTTGTAACTGCGGATAAGGCTCTACTGGGTATAGCGGGGAAGGGGCACTTCAGGGCTATGGACGCTGAATCTTAGGTCGCGGGACTCAGGCACTCGACGAGATCATCTCCAACTGAACATCCGTCAAGCAAATCAAAGCGCGATTCGAACTGATCGCGAAGGCAAGCCAATACTTTCGCCGAGGCAGGCTGCGCGGATAATCCAAACTGAGACGGAATCTGCCTCAACCATTTCTTTTCGTTTTGTATGAGTGCCGCCCTGTCGGCGCCTTTCGCGGATTTGACGGCCATGGCATAGACTCGCCCAAGAATCAGGTCGGCACGCCCGAGCGTCTTATCGGAACAGATGACCTTTTCCAGCGGCGTAACGGCATAAGCGCAGTCAAAACTGGCGCGGGGTAAGGGAGTTGCGGCCTTAACAGCATCCGTAGCAAAACCCACGGCCACATCGATGTGGCAGCTCGTCGTCTCCGAGATAGCGAGCGTGCCCTCCTGGTGCTCGTATTGGTAATTGCAAAGCTCGATCCGCTCATCGTGAACCTTCTTCTGAGCCGGTGTCAGCTTATTGAGGTATTCGCGCTTGCATTTTTCAGCAACGATAGCCCCAAAGCTAACGTCGGCGCTGGATCCCCAGCGGCATTCATCGAAGAGCTTCGCGGCCGCCTTACACGAAGGAGCGTTGTGCAGAGACGCCTCTAACTTGTTTGCCGATTCTTCACTGCCGAACCCACATTGATCCTGGGGAATCGCTGGAAGGATCGAGAACGCAAACAAGAGCAGTACCAGGGAAACGGACTTAGCGGGAAGATCAATGTGGATCATCGCCGGAAGTATATCTCACAAAAGATAAGCCGCTGTGATGCCTCGGCTGCGGGATGCTGACAAAGCGAACTACATCCCTCAGGGGCTTCAGCCCTCGTTCATTTGGCGGGGCTTACGGCACGGATAAATCCGTGCCCTTTCAAGACATCTGGGATTGTCAGCAGTTTGAAGCCGAGGCGATGCCTCGGCTCCATGATTCAGTTTGGAAGCCTTACTTATCCGTTAACGCTTCCACACCGGGGAGCTTCTTGCCTTCAAGGAACTCGAGGCTGGCGCCGCCGCCGGTGCTGATGTGGGTGATCTGGTCGGCTACGCCGGCCTGGTTGATGGCGCTCACGCTGTCGCCGCCGCCGATGATGGAGATGGCCGCTTTGTTCGCCGCAACGGCATGGGCAATGGCGTTCGTCCCCTTGGCGAAGTTGGGAAATTCGAAGACGCCGGCGGGGCCGTTCCAGACGATGGTGCGGGCGGTCGAGACTACTTCTTCAATGGCCGCGACGGACAGCGGGCCGATGTCGAGGCCCTGCCAGTCAGCGGGGAAGTTCTTGGAAGTGTCCCACGGCTGGGTCTTGGCGTCGTTGGCGAAGCTGTCGGCGAGGATGTTGTCCTTGGGCAACAGCAGGTTGACGCCCTTGGCTTTCGCCTTGGCCAGCGTCTCCTTCGCCAGGTCGATCTTGTCCTCTTCAACAAGTGACTTGCCGGTGGTGACGCCCAGCGCGCGATAGAACGTGTAAGCCATGCCGCCGACGATCACCAGGGTATCGACCTTGTCGAGCAGGTTCTGGATCACGTCGATCTTGCCGGAGATCTTGGAGCCGCCGATGATGGCGACGAAGGGCTTCTCGGGGGTTTCAAGCGCCTTGCCGAGATAGGTGATCTCCTTCTCCATCAGCAGACCGGCAACGGCGGGCTTGAGGAAGTGCGTGATGCCTTCCGTGGATGCGTGCGCGCGGTGCGCGGAGCCGAAGGCGTCGTTGACGTAGATCTCGGCGAGCGAGGCAAGCGCCTTGGAGAAGGCGGGATCGTTGGCTTCTTCTTCCGCGTGGTAGCGGAGGTTCTCAAGCAGCAGCACCTGGCTGGACTCGAGCTGGCGCGCCATCTCTTCGGCGATCTCGCCCACACAGTCAGGCGCGAAGGCCACGTTGACGCTGTCGCCAAGCTTCTTGTCGAGCAGCTCACGCAGGCGGTCGACCACCGGGCGCAGCGAGTACTTCGGATTGGGCTTGCCCTTGGGGCGGCCGAGATGCGACGCGAGGATGACCTTCGCCTTGTGGCGCAGGGCGTACTCGATGGTGGGCAGCGTGGCCACGATGCGTGTGTCGTCAGCGATGGTCGCGCCGTCTTCGGTGAGCGGCACGTTGAAATCGACGCGGATGAAGACGCGTTTATTGGTAAGGTCTATGTCGCGTATTGAGAGCTTGGCCATGGAACAGAAACCTTTCTGAGGAATCAGGGCTCGGGTTTGTAGTCGTCAAAGAAGTGCGGATCGAGCAGAGGGTCCGTGTCTTGAGTCGGGCCTTCCCCTTTTCCCGGGATTACGGCGTCAAACTCGATTTCAATGCGCCACGCGGGATTGAGCAAGGCGGCCACAACCACCATGGTGGATGCCGGCCGAATGTCTCCGAAGAATTCGCCGTGCACGCGGCCGATGGCTTCCCAGTCTTCGGCGTGGGTGAGATACATGCGGGTGCGAACGACGTGCTCGAAACTTGCGCCGGCTTTGGTCAAAGCCTGCCGGGCGACCTCAAAGATGCGGCGGGTCTGGCCTGCGGCATCTTCGTTGTCGCCGCCCACGGGACCGCAGCCGGAGACATGAACGTTGTTCCCCACGCGGACCGCGCGTGAGAAGCCGATGATGGGTTCGTAAGGGGATTCGCCGCTGATGTTCGTGCGTGTCATGGGTTCCTACCGAGGCGCCAAATCAATTTCAAGCCTCTTTAGCTCAGCTCCGAGATCGGGATAATCTTTGGGTTCTGCATGCCCCTGCGGGATTAGTCGCGTGTCGGACCAAGCTGTTTTGTGAGTCTGCGCCACAACGACATAGGTCGTCAGAGAGATCTTGCGTTTGGGTGTGGGAAATCCCTGGGCGGTGATCAGAATGCAGGATTGCAGGGCTCTGGAGTATCCAATGTCCTGAACGTACGGTCCATCGACCCAGCCCTCATAGTCCTTCTTATTGATGGATCGCTTGCACTCAGACGCCTTCGTCGATGTTGAGTCTTGACTAAAGCAAGTGAGGCTCGCACAGAGCAGAAAGCCGAATACAAATCCGGTTCCGATCCGCGCGAGCCGCATTTTTACAGCCCCTTGCTTGTCAAAAAGCCGATGAGATCGACAACACGGTTGGAATAGCCCCACTCGTTGTCGTACCAGCTCAGCACCTTGACGCTGTTGCCCACAACCTTGGTGAGCTTGGCGTCGACGATCGAAGAGCGCTTGTCGCCCTTGAAGTCGGACGAAACCAGCTCATGCTCTTCGTAGCCGAGGATGCCCTTGAGATCGCCTTCGCTGGCGGCCTTGAGCGCAGCGTTCACGGCGTTGGCGTCGGTCGGCTTCTCCGCGATGTAGGTGAGGTCGACGATGGAGACGTTGGGTGTCGGGACGCGGATGGCGAAGCCGTCGAGCTTGCCGGAGGTCTCAGGAATGACCAGCTTGAGGGCCTTGGCGGCGCCGGTGGAGCTGGGGATCATGTTGATCGCGGCAGCGCGGGCGCGGCGCAGGTCCTTGTGCGGGAAGTCGAGGATGACCTGGTCGTTGGTGTAGCTGTGGATGGTGGTCATGATGCCGGAGACGAGGCCGGTCTCCTTCAGGAGAACCTTGACCACGGGCGCGAGGCAGTTGGTGGTGCAGCTCGCGTTCGAAATGACGTTGTGCTTGGAGGCGTCGTACTTGTCCTGGTTGACGCCGAGAACGAGGGTGATGTCTTCGTTAGTGGCGGGCGCGGAGATGATGACCTTCTTCACGGTCGTGCCGAGGTGCGCCTTCGCCTTTGTGCCGTCGGTGAAGAACCCGGTGGATTCGACCACGATCTGCGCTCCGACTGAAGCCCAATCCAGCTTGGCGGGGTCGCGCTCGGAGGTGACCTTGATCTTCTTGCCGTCGACGACGATGAAATCACCGTCAACGCTGATGTCATTGGACAGATTGCCGAGGATCGAGTCGTACTTGAGCAGATGAGCCAAAGTTGCGGGGCTGGTCAGGTCATTGACCGCGACGAAGTCGATTTCGGGATTGCCAAGCGCGGCGCGCAAAACGTTGCGGCCAATCCGGCCGAAGCCGTTAATGCCAACCTTCACTGCCATGTGTGAGTTCTCCTTCAGAAGCTTGGTTAGAAACTGGATTGAAAACGTGGCGTTCGGCGGCTATAAGACAGCCATCAGGCAATTCCACCAAACCCTTGATCCTACCATTCCTGTCAACGTGGACAGAAACGCCGGGGCTGAAATTGCACGCCGTTCCCACAATGAAAATCGCTCAACGCTAGTTTGCACGGAATGGCACACCGCTGAATGTGACAAAATGCACAGTATTTGCAGCGCCGCAGGCCAGTGCGTTATACCGGTAGTAACTCTTTGGGGTTGAAGGCGGAATGAGAAGACGGTCGAAACGCGCACCCAATCTATCTGAATCAACAGGCAAAATCGGGCAGGAACTCCCTCAAAATCAGCTTGCGCCGCTGTCGCCAAGCTATCTTGACGAGCCTCCTGTCACCCGTCCCTCCGCGCCTCCGCAGGAAGGCCGCCGCCCTCCGCAGGAACCGCGCCGGGAACGCCCGGAACCACGGCAGGAGCCTCGCCAGGAGGCGCGTCAGGAACGGCGATCGGAGCCGCGCCCAGAGCCGCGGCCACCAGCGCAGCCCCGCCAGCCCCGGCCGCAACCGGAGTACAACCCCAGCACGGCTTCCGGCAAGCTGGAGCTGGAAACACAGCCTGATATTCCCTCCGTGCCGGGAACCGAGCCGCAGGCCGCCGACCGCTCCGCGCAGGCGCCCAAGGGCTACGTGGTGCTGGCCATCGGTCTTCCCGGGTCCGGCAAGACCACGTGGTTCCGCCGCCGCGGGGTGACGCCGCTTTCGAGCGACCTGCTGCGCAACATCCTCTTCGACGACGTGGAGGAGCAGCGCTACCAGGGGCTGGTTTTCTCGACGCTGCGTTCCCTGCTCCGCGCCCGGCTCATCGCCAAGATGCCGTGGAACTACGTGGACGCGACCAACCTCTCCGCCCACGAGCGCCGTCAGTGGATCAAGATGGCCAAGAGCTTCGGCTACGACGTGCAGGCCGTGTTCTTCGATGTGCCGCTGGAAGTGTGTCTCGAGCGCAACCGCTCCCGCGACCGCTCCGTCAGCGAGGAGATCATGCGCAAGATGGGCGAGAGGCTGAAGCCGCCGGTGTTCGAAGAGGGCTTCTCGAAGATCACGGTGGTGCGGGTGAAGAGCGCGGGTTGATGATCGAGCCGTCGTTCAGGAAGGCGGCGTCTGTGAATCCTCGCCGCATCGTTGCAGCATTCCTACTGACCTTCGCTCGCGTCACGGCTGGGGCTCGGGAACATCATCCCGTGCCGGATGAAGCTGCCGCAATTGCTTTGGCTGAGGAGAGGCTCATTCCAATCTACGGAAAGAAGCAGATAGAGTCGGAACAGCCTTTCAAAGCGGAGTTGAACGGCAATGTGTGGCACGTCTGGGGCTATCTGCCGCCGGACTCGAAAGGCGGAGTCGCAGAAATCTGGATCGATAAGATCAATGGAAAGACTCTCAATATCCGACACGGCAAGTGAATCTACAACAAACGCGAATCCACGAGACTTCCCCGATGAGCACTCCTGCCACACCTGCACCCTACACCGAACCCTGGCTGCGCGGCACGCATACTGAAGTTCCCGCCGTAGGCCGTGCCGTGCTGCATGCGCTCGAACTCGCGCTTGATGACATCCGCAAATGGACCGAGGACCTGACCAATGCCGAAGTCCACGCCCAGCCGCTCGGCCTGCCTTCGGTCGCCTTCCACCTGCGCCACATCGCACGCTCCGCTGACCGCATCCTTACCTACGCGGAAGGCGACCAGCTCACGGCTGATCAGCTTGCGGTGATGAAGGCCGAGCAGACCGGCGCAGAAACGCTGGCGGAACTGCGGGGTGAACTGGAAGCGTCGTTCCACAATGCCGCCGCCCGCATTCGCGCCTTGGCAAACGGGAATTACGACGAGCCTCGCGGCGTGGGCCGCAAGCAACTGCCCACCAGCATGGGCGGAGCGCTGATCCACGTGGCCGACCACACGCAGCGCCACACCGGCCAGGTGGTAACCACGGCCAAAGCGCTCAAAGCCATGCGCGATCCGGCCTGACTCCCCCTCCGCACAACGACGTGTGATGGCGCGCATAGGCGCAGGGGCACCCTTGTTCCTACAATCCCGCCAACAATCAAATCCTGGAGCGTTGCCATGCAAGAGCTGCAACCCCGATTTCTGCCGTTGGCGGCCAAGACCGTCGTCTGCCACACCATCACCTACCTGCTGATGGGCGCGCTGGCTGCGCACTTCCTGCATTACGAGCAGATCTTCAACCAGCCGAACTCAGGCCTGCGTCCGTTCGGCGATGTGCTTGTGATGCTGGGCGCACCACTGCAGATCTTTCGCGGGATTCTGTTCGCGTCGGTCTTTTATCTCTTTCGCGAGCAGCTCTTCGGCCGGAAGAACGGCTGGCTGCGCATGGCGTGGATGCTGATCGGTATCGGCATCCTGGGCACATTTGCCGCGCCCGCCGGTTCGTTTGAAGGATTCATCTTCACGACTGCGCCGATCCTGACGCAGATGCGCGGATACCTCGAAGTCGTGCCGCAGGCGCTGCTGCTTTCGGCGCTGCTCTGCTACTGGGTGAATCGGCCTCGGAAATGGTTGGGCTGGACCTTGGGAGTTCTCTACTGCCTCTGCATCGCGCTGCCCATCGTCGGCCTGCTGGCGCCGCGCCGCTAGACAGACCGCCAGCGCCGAAACAGCACAAAATGCTCGATTGACACAGTGACCCGGCAGCTACTCCTCGCCCACCAGCGCATCCGGCACGGAGTCGAGAATGTGTCCCATCTTCTCCTGCTTGGTCCTGAGGTAGCGCTCGAAGGTGTCCTGCGCCTCCACCTCGGCTGACAAGCGCTCGGTCACCGCGATCCCCGCGGCCTCCAGCGCCGCCACCTTCTCGGGATTGTTGGTGATCAGCCGGACCGCCGAAACCCCCAACAGCTTCAGCACTTCCGCAGGAAGCTCGTAGGCGCGGCAGTCGGGCGCAAAGCCCAGCTCAACGTTGGCTTCCACTGTATCGAGGCCCTCGTCCTGCAGCTCATATGCTTTGAGCTTGGCCATCAGGCCGATCCCGCGGCCCTCCTGCTGCTCGTACAGCAGAATGCCCGCGCCCTCGTCGGCAATCTTCTTCAGCGCCAGCTCAAGCTGCAGCCGGCAGTCGCAGCGCAGCGAGCCGAACACGTCCCCCGTCAGGCATTGCGAGTGGATACGCACGATCGGCGGAGCGGCATGAATGTCGCCCATCACCAGCGCCACCAACCCCTCGACGCGCCTCCCGGCCGCCGCGCCATGCTCGCAGCACGGCTGCGCAGACGGCAGAACCCCTTCAAACCCCATAATCCGAAAAGAACCCCAGCGGGTGGGAAAATCCGCCTCCGCGACCTTGATTACACTCTCAAACGCCATACACCCTATTCTACCGGCCCGCAAAAATCCCTCTGCGGCACACGTCACAGAATGGATGCAGCGGCCCTGGCTTCGGAATCAGAGCAGAACTATGTCTGATGGCCGTAAGTGGGAATGTGGACAGAACTTGTGTCGCCCGCTCGCCGCGAAAGTGGCTATACTGGTTCGGCATCCCAGGGACTCCCCATCCCCCTCAGACACCCGAAGCGACGATCATCGCCTCGTCTCTGATGCCTCCTGTCATAGTCGGGCCCATGAGCTTGGTGAATGAACTGGCTCAACTGATCGGATCGAAGACCGTCATGTTTCAAACTGTCGATCACTCTCAATCCCGGAGTTCAGAAAAAGCACAGGCTGCCCCGAGCCAGGAACGCGTCTCTCGATACGGCGGCGCGAGCATGGTCGGCTACTCCGGCAATCAGGCGGCGTTGCGCCGTCTGGCAGCGAATCCTCCGCGCATCCAACGCAAGCTCGAGGTCGGTGCGGCGAACGATCCGCTGGAAGCCGCGGCCGACCGTACCGCCGAGCGAGTGTTGCGCATGCCCGATTCGGCCGCCAGTTCGGCGAGCATCACCGGAGGGACGGCTCGCGCCGGCCTCAATCCCGGCGGCGAAACCGGCACTCCACCCCAGGGGAAGGATGGCGGAGAAACCACGGGGAGCGAAGCGCCCCGCAGCGTCCATGAGGTACTGGGCGAGCGAGGACGGCCGCTGGATGCTCCTACGCGAGCATTCTTTGAGCCGCGCTTCGGACGGGACCTGAGCCAGATACGGATTCACCAGGGCAGCAGGGCGGCCGCGTCGGCGCACGCCATCCGCGCCCTGGCGTATACCGACGGCATGAACATCGTCCTCGGCTCGGGCAGTTTTCGGCCGGAGAGTGCACAGGGCAGATTCATCCTGGCCCATGAACTGGCTCACTCCATGCAGCAGGAGCGCCAGCGAACGATCCGGCGCATCATTCGAACCGATACAAATGCTCCGCTGGATGACTATCTGAAGGGCAAGAGCATCTCAGGCTATGCCAATTCGGGCGGCTCCTATACAAAGGCAAGGGGAACACAGCCTATCTTCTTCGAACAGGAGATCCTGCTCGACATGCTTGCATCCGCGCGGCTCTTCGAGGTTGCGGGCAGCAGCTCCGACGACGTGGCAAAGTCCCTCAACGACCATTTGAAGGCGCGCGTTGGGATTGTCACTTTTGCTGCCCTGAAGAAATACGCCTTCGCGTCGGTCGCGGGTTTCAAGATGAACCCGAAGTACTGGGATGTAGACCCAAGTACGCAAAGCTGGAAGATGAAGCCGGGAGTCAATAAGCAGGATGCCTGGGATGACGTGAACAACAACCCTCAGGAATATGCCATCGGCTGCCAGGCGGCATCGATCATCACCCAGGCGGGAGGCTCCAAGGGCGCGTTGTTCCGCGATCAGCCGAGCACCGATGAGAAGGACTGGGTGGCGGGCGATGCCGGCTACGTGAGCAACCCCAACCACCCGAAGAATGCAGGGCCTGGAACGCTCGGCGAGAACCTCATCTACATTGGATCGGGGAATTTCTGGGGCCATCTGCCGGGCAACCAGTCGGTCCGCCCCCTAGCCGATTGGAAGACGGAGGTCGCCAGCTGGGATGGGGCATCGAAAGTGGATTCCATCCGGGATGGTCCGGTAACCGGGTTGCTTTAAGTCTCATGGCTCCCCGCCCTCAGCACTTGGAGGGGGAGGGGCGGGTGTAGTTCTCCCACCACAAAGCTGCCTTCGACTTAGTCCGTGCTCTCTTCCGCCATCTATGAAGTGCTCGGGCTGATCGCTACAGTTCACATGAGCCTCATGCTTCGCCGACTCGCGGTACCCATGGCAACTCCGCTGTACCATTACAGTCGTGACCAACACCCTCATCCTCATCACGTTGCTGGTCAAGCTGGGCGTGGCCGCGTCGGTGGCCAGCGCGCTGGCCCGGGCGCAGACCTTTCAGCGCCTGCTCTTCGCTGAGCGCCGCAGTCGCAGGCAGACGGCCGCCCTGATGGCGTTCCTGCTGGTGCCGTTGACGCTCGGAGTGTGGGTGCGCACCAGGGTTTCCAACTTCCAAGCCGCGGATATTTCGTTTGAAACAGTCATCCTGCTGGGCCTGCTGTTCGGCCCGTGGTGGGCCATGCTGGGCGGCGCCGTGCTCTCCACGCCGGCCATGATCCACGGCGAATACTTTTCCCTGCCCTTCTACGCCGTGCTCGGCATCGCCTCCGGCATGCTGGGCCATTTTGTGGAGCGCGAAGAGATCTGGGGCTTCACGCCTTTCATCGATCTCAGCCTTTATCGCTGGGTCCGCCGTAATCTGCGCCACCTGCGCGTCGATCGCCAGTTCCTGATGCTGTTCGTGATCGTGGTGCTGGAGATGGTGCGCGAGTGGCTCAATCGCATGAATCCCCGGCGGCTGTTCGCGCTCAACACCAACCGATGGGAGCTGCAGGTCCTTGTCTGGCTGTGCGCGCCCGTGGTCGTCGGCATCGTGCTGAAGGTGTGGAACGCCCTGCGCGTCGAACTGAAACTCAAGCAGCAGGAGCGGCTTCTGCTGGAGGCGCGCCTCGATGCCCTGCAGCGGCAGATCAATCCGCACTTTCTGTTCAACACGCTCAACTCGATTGCGTCGCTGGTGCGTGTGAAGCCCGAGCTGGCGCGGCAGATGATTGTGAAGCTCGCCAATATTCTCCGCGCCCTGCTGAAAGAGCACGACGCCTACGTGCCGCTGAGCCAGGAACTGAGCTTCACCGACGATTATCTCGACATCGAAGTGGTGCGTTTCGGAGCAGACAAGCTGCGCGTCGAGAAGGACATCGACCCGCAGACACTCGACGTGCTGGTGCCCAGCATCCTGCTGCAGCCGCTGATCGAGAACAGCATCAAGCACGGGCTCGAGCCGCGCATCCACGGCGGCACGGTGACGCTGCGCAGCCGCCTGCAGGGCGACCGCGTGATGATCGAAGTGGCAGACGACGGCGTGGGCATCGTGGCGCAGCCCGCGTCGGCGCTCAAACGCGCTGGCAACGGCATCGGCATGAAGAACGTGCGCGAACGCCTCGAAGTCCTTTACGGCGCGGAGGCGCGCTTCACCGTTGTCAGCAATCCCGGCCGCGGCACGCTTGTCTCCATCGAACTGCCGGCAAACCTGTCGATTCGCTAAGCGCAAAATCCAGCCGAGGGCCCGGACCGGCTCGCAGCCCGGGCCTCAGGTTCTCAAGTTAGTTCTGCGAGGCCCTGTTATCTACGAGCCCTGTCACAGCACAATGTCGAAACTGATTGACGTTGTAGTGCCGTTAGGCGGAATGCTGTCTACGCCGCCCACCTGGAGAGTAGTGCGAGGCACGGTTCCCTCGTCTTCGTTGTTGTCTTGATTCTTGCCCTTCTTGTCTCCGTGCTTGTCTCCGGTCTGCTCTAGCGGATCCACGGCCGCCACGCCAACTGCCAGGATCATCCCCGACGACGCACCGCTGTCAGGTGGAATGACCCATGAATAGGGAATAGTCAGGATGCAGACATCCTTCTTCGCCACGCTGCTGGCTGTTTCGATTCCGCCGCCCACCACCCCGTCCGTGGTGTCAATCTCGCCTCCTATCACGAGCAGAGTGCAGCGGAGCTGCGTGTCTGTGTCAAATTTTGATTCGACATGAATGTTGACCGTCACCATAATCTTGCCTGTGGTCGGCGGTATGGGAACGGTGTTCGAACGCGCTTTCATCTGCACGCCGTTCGCTACGATCTGATCGTGTTGTGCGTCATAGCTGAAGCTCATGGCTCCAAACTTGCTTTTGGTGTTGTGGGTGGGTTGCTGCAGAGAGGCTGTCTGGCCATACATGGCGGTCATTGCCAGAAGGCACAGGCCTGCCAGCAGAATTCGATTGATTCGCATGACTCGTCTCCAACTGGTTGAAATCAGTCTTCCCTCAGACACGAGGGGGCCTGTTTCCCTTGTCGGCAACAAAACAGGAAGGTCAGCGGAAGGAGCGGGGGAGTCCCGGGGCGAACCGGCCTGAATACACGGTTTCGTCTGACAACATCACCCGGGGAGCACAAGTGTATACCCAACAAATCGAATCAGGGAATCAAAAAATGACGCTGCGGGGAACATGCTCGTCGTGTGCCCAGCGTCACGGGGCGCAGCGGATCCGTCCTCTAAAATCGGACATGAGGTTCGACACAAGCATGTCTCGAAAAGCTTTGATTGCCGCCAATTGGAAGATGTACAAGACGCCTGCCGAAGCCAAGGCGTTTGTGGATGCTTTTCTGCCCCTCGTCGCTGGTCACACCCGTGACGAGATCGCCCTGTTTCCGTCGCCGGTGCTGCTGCCCACAGTCGTCGAAGCAGCGCGCGGGTCGAATGTCGCGGTCGGCGCGCAGAACATTCATTTCGCTGAAGAAGGCGCCTTCACCGGCGAAACCTCCGCTAACCAGCTCACCGCGATCGGCGGGACACACACGCTGATTGGACACTCCGAGCGCCGCCAGTATTTCGCCGAGACCGACGAGATCGTCAACAAGAAGCTGCACACCGCGATCAAGCATGGCCTGGTGCCCGTGGTCTGCATTGGCGAAGTGCTCGCCGAGCGCGAAGGCGGCCTGACGGAAAGCGTGTTGAAGACGCAGATCAACGGCGGGTTCGCAGGCATCAAGGGCCTGGCTGCCGAGGTCATCTCGTCCATCGTCATCGCTTACGAGCCGGTATGGGCCATCGGCACCGGCAAGACCGCTACCCCGGAGATGGCTGCCGACGCGCATCGCATCATCCGCGCGGAAGTCGCCAGCCTGCTGGGCGCAGATGTCGCCGCCAACATGCGCATCCTCTACGGCGGCAGCGTCAAGCCCGACAACGCCACCGCGCTCATCGGACAGGAAGAGATCGACGGCGCACTTGTGGGCGGCGCCAGCCTCAAGCCCGATTCGTTCACGGGCATTGTGAAGTACTAATCAAACGGGAGATCCCCCGGTTCTGCCGGGGTGGCAGTAGGACTTCGAGAATACCGGCTGCTTTTGCCCACACCGGTTGCTGGTCCCTTTGAGGTGCCAGCAACCGAGAGCCTCCGGCTCTGCCGGAAGATCCTTACTAACGTCCGGGGGCCTCGGCTCAATAAATTGTGTTATGTATTGCGCATGATTAATTGACGAGGCATTTGACGAGGCATTCGAGGATGAGTTCTGGAATGGGTCAGTTTACGAGGGCGGCTCGTGGTGTTCTGGTGGGGATTGCTCTTGTCGTGGCTGGAAATCTACACGGACAAAAGCTGGTTACGCCAGGTTATCTATTCAACAGCGATCCGACGTGTCGCGAACTTAATGGCAGGTTCTATCTCTTCACAACGCAAGATCCCTTTACGGTACAGGCAGAGCGCAAAAACGCGTTTTACAAAGGCATGTTCGCTTTCCATGTACTGAGTACCACGGACTTCGATCATTGGACCGATCATGGCTCTATTCTGACTAGTCGCGACGTCACTTGGGATACAGGCAATGCGTTATGGGATGGTGATGCGGGAATCCCGGCAAATGGACAATTCTATTCATACGCGCCATACCGGATAAACTCTGCGTCTGAACAGAACTATGGGATCTTCGACATTGGTGTATTGACCGCTGACAATCCATTGGGGCCATACAAGGACGCTTTGGGTGGTCCGATGGCAACCCCGGACGGACATCCGCTCGAGGGACTTAGCCCTTGGGTGGTGTACAACGACGACCATGTCCCATATTTATTGTGGGGTGCCGGAGATACTTCAAAAAATTGGGTGAAGATGGCTCGCCTGGCTCCCGATATGACCCATCTCGCCGAGTCACCGCGTGATGTCGCCGTCCCTAAGAAAGACGCCTGCGGGAGACTGGATTATTTCGAGAGTCCCCTCCTCTTCGAGATCGGAAAAAAATGGTATTTCACCTATGTTGTATACAAGGAAGACAAAGGACCTGGATGCGAGCCAAAAGGTTCTTATATCGACTACACAGTTGCCGACAGCATGTTTGGTCCCTTTGACGGACCGATTCACCATCTGATATACCCCTTCGGCGATGGAGACGAATCGATGCAACAAGGAGTGTGCTCCTATAAAGGAAAGCTCTTCATTGCATATCACGTCCCCTATGACAACGGGCAATTACTTAGAGCGCAGATAGCAACCTCCGAGTTCACAGATGCAACCCAAGACCACCATCGTCAGGTCGCTGTGACTGCTCTCACCGTGTTGTCAGATGGGACTCTTCAACCTATCTATCCGAGTCGCGATCAAGGGGTAGGAACTCCGGGCGTCAGCATTCTAACGCTCGATGCATTTGCGCCCCGCCGAGAGGCGATCGAGTTTCATGCGCGAATGAATGCGTGGGATGAAGCAGGAGTCAACGGAGAGTACCAGATGATGATGGGTGATGGAGGCTATTTACAGTACAACAACCTCGATTTCGGCGAGGGAGCAAAGAGCTTTCATGTCGAGATAAGTTCTGACAATCCAACGATGCGAAATGGCGCGCTGGAGATACATCTTGACAATCCGGCAGGTAAGTTAGTGGGCAAAATTATGGTTGAGAGTACTGGTGGGCGAATGAATTATCGGACTCTGACAACCGATGTGGCATCGCAGGCGAGGGGGATCCATAATCTGTGTCTCGTCGCTAGAGGTAACGCTGCACCGACAGAACAGCGACTCTTCAACATCACATCTTTTGGGTTCACAAGGAACAAATAGCCCGCCGACAACGGGTGTGTTCCACAGCGAAAAGAGCTGCTGGTTTGCCGAAGATATCTTGTCAAATCGGATGTCCCGAGTTTCATTTCCGAGGCCTGGGATTTCACAATTCTTTCGATCAGGCGCGCGCATTCCTGCGTATCATGTCTCATGCCGGAAACCACATTTCGACACGCACCCGGAATAGCCGCGTCTCCTGACGCAGCGCTGACGCAGAGCCGCCCGCGCGACCTCTACATCGATCGCCTGCGCAGCATCATGACGGCCTTCGTCATTCTGCACCACACGGCCATCACCTACGGTGCCATCGGCGGATGGTTCTGGTATGAGCTCAAGCCTTCGCAGGCGATCTCGAGCCAGTTGCTCATCGAGTTCTGCACCATCAACCAGGCCTACTTCATGGGCTTTTTCTTCCTGCTGGCGGGATACTTCACGCCAGCCTCGCTCGAGCGCAAGGGCTACGCGCGGTTCATCGGCGACCGTTTCTTCCGCCTCGGCATTCCATTACTCGGGTTCATCGTGATCCTGGGCCCGCTCACCGCCGCCATCGCGCACGCCGCTGACACCGGCCGTTTCTGGGAAGTGTTTCCCTACCTCGCGCAGCACTTCATCCTCATCCCTGGACCGCTCTGGTTCGCCGAGGCGCTGCTCATCTTCTGCCTCGCCTACTGCGCGGGTCGCAAGTTCTTCGGCACGCCGCTCACGGCATCGGAACGCATTGCCCGGCCTGTCCCCGGCGGCGCCGCGTGGCTCCTTTCCGCGCTGCTGACGGGCATTGCGGCCCTAGCCATCCGCCAGTTCATCTCTGTCGGCGTCAACATCGCCGCCTTGCAGCTCGGCTACTTCGCAACCTACATCGTGCTCTTCGCCGTGGGCATCGCTGCGTGGCGCTACGACTGGATCCGCCAGCTCAACTGGAACAACGCCAGGACCGCCATCTACGCCGGCGCCATTGCGCTGCCGGTCATGCCGCTCGGCGTCGCCGTCTCGCACAAAATCAACAGCAAAGGTGGATTCGGTGGCGGCCTCTCCTGGCAGGCCATTCTCTACGCGCTCTGGGAGCCGTTCGTGGCCTGGGGACTCATCGCTGCATGGCTGCTCTTCATGCGCCGCTTCGGCAATCAGCCATCGGCGTTCTGGACATGGCTCAATCGCCGCGCCTACGCCGTCTACATCATCCATCCGCCAGTCCTTGTGGGCATCTCCGTTTTGCTGCATCCGTGGATCGCTCCTGCCCTGGTCAAATTCGCCGTCACCGCCACACTGAGCTGCGCAGCCTGCTGGCTGGTCTCTGACCCCCTGGTACGCCTGCCCGGCCTGCGGAGAATCGTATGACAGCCACACTCGCGGCGGTCGATCCAAACGCTGCCACACGCACGTCGTCCACTGGCCCTCAAGAACGCGAGCACTGCATCGACCACCTGCGCACCGTGCTCACCGTGCAGGTCATCGTCTTTCATTGCGCCATCACCTACGGCAGTATCGGCGGCTGGTTCTATCGCGAAGTCGATCCCTCGCCCTCGCTCTCCAGCGCCCTGCTCGGGCTGTTCTGCATCACCAGCCAGGCCTATTTCATGGGCTTCTTCTTCCTGCTCGCCGGCTACTTCACGCCTGACTCGCTCGACAAAAAGGGATACCGCCATTTCCTCCAGGACCGCTTGTTGCGCCTCGGCGTTCCCCTGCTGTTCTTCGCAGCGGTTCTCGGCCCCGTCACCATCGCCATGAGCAGAACAGCCGACGGCCGCAGCTTCTGGACAACGCTCGACCGTCTCTGGCGCGAGAAGGACTTTATCAATGGACCACTGTGGTTCGCGCAGGCGCTGCTCATCTTTGCGGCAGTCTATTGCGCCGGTCGCACCATCACTCGTTCGCCTCTCCAGCCGCGGCGCACCGTCACGCCTGTGCCCTCTGCTCTCTGGTGGATCGGCAGCGCCATCGCCGTCGGAGCCTTTGCCAGCCTGATCCGCGTTGAATACCCCGCCGGCATAAACGTATTCGGACTGCAGCTCGCGTTCTTCTCGAGCTACATCTTCCTGTTCGCCCTCGGCATCGCCGCCTGGCGCCACGACTGGCTCCGCCAGCTCACCTGGCAAAAGGCGCGCTGGTGGATTCTGAGCCTCCCCGTTCTGTGGGTGCTCATGCCCGTCCATCTCTCGCTCGACCGCACGCACGACACCTGGGATAAGGTCAACTTCCAACACGGC